>FUFK010045846.1_pt1 | contig 27573 bp, 24 predicted proteins | sample 1021851 | NCBI WGS metagenome assembly FUFK01 (sample SAMEA51879418, study PRJEB19060) | metagenome
CCAGATTCACTCGATCCCGCACGGTTTCCGTGCGGGATCGGTCGTTTTGGGCTCTCGCGGTCGTGCGTCGCACCGGTGGCGACGGGATCAGCCGAGGCCGTGTGCAGCCACGAACTGATCGAGGCGCTCGCCGATGTAGTGACAGTCGTCGTCATTCATCGAGTGGTTGTTCGGCAGGATCAGCCCCCATTCCATCACTCGGTCGGCGTTGGGGAGACCGCCCGGCGGACAGCGGTGGGGCTGGTCGCGGAAGGCCGGCTGGCGGGCCGCGTTTCCGGTCCAGACCATTCGCGTGTCGATGCCATGGCGTTCCATCCAGTGCTGAAGTTCAGCGCGGCGGATCCCGGATCCAGGTTCGATGATGATCGGGAACATGTGCCATCCGGTCTCGACCCCGTCGGTCAACCGGGGGAGGGTGAAGAGGTCGCCGTGGCGGGCGAAGTGACTGCTGGTGAGCTCGAAGTTCCGCTGCCGACGAGCGAGGTTGTCGGCGAGTTTGTCGAGTTGGACCAGACCGAACGCAGCGGAGAGTTCAGATGGCTCGAAGTTCCAACCGAGCTCATCGAAGATGAAGAGGTTGTCGTACTCGAGGTCGCCATCGATCGTGCTGAAGAATCGATCGCCAGCGCCCTTGCGTGAGCCGAAGAGTTGGATTTCCGAACGTCGGCCCCAGCGTCGAAGGGTGAGGGCGCGATCGGCCAGGTCGTCGTCGTCGAAGCACACCATCCCACCGGTGCCAGCGGCAGTGATGATGTGAGACAGCGCAAAGCTGGTCAGGCTGATGTCGGCGCGAGTCCCGGTGGGCGTGCCCCGAAGCGTCAGGCCGAGGGCGTCGCAGGAATCCTCGATCACCCAGAGGTCGTGACGGTCGGCGATTTCTCGTATGCGGTCCCAGTCGGGAGCGTTGCCGATGAGGTCGGGAGTGAGGATTGCCCGGGTACGGGGGCCGATCATCTCCTCGATGGCGTCCACATCGATCTGGAAGGTGTCGGGCGTGACGTCGACGAAGACCGGGACGAGCTGGGCCCGCAGCATGGGGGCGAGATCGGTGGAGAACGTGACGGCTGCCGTGATGATCTCGTCGCCAGGCTCGAGATCGAGTACCTCAATGGCGAGGTAGAGCGCGGAGCTGCCCGAATTGCACATCACGCCACGACGCTTGCCGAGTAGCGCAGCGACCCGCTCCTCCATGTTCCGGACATTGCGGCCGATTCGGAGGGCGGTGGGGCCACCTCGCAGCACGTCCACGACCGCNTCGATCTCTCGNTNGTCATGAACGGAGCCGGCGTAGTTGATCCGACGTTTGGTCATCACGTGCTCCTCGCTGGCGCGGTATCCACGTCGTGAGATCTTCCGTCGACGTGCTCTATGCTTGACTGAGTCAAACACTCAGGAATGAATGGGTCAACCGAAGACGCAAGAGCAGGAGGTCTGAGGCTATGAAGCAAAGCAGTCCGAGCCCTCCCGACATCGCAGCGGTTAGGGCGGCGGTGCAGCGATTCCAGCGACTGCGGGCGGGAAAGGCGACGCATGCCGCCCTCGTCGATGCAGCGGGGGTCGAACTCACACAGCAGTCACTCCAACTGCTCGTGGCGGCCCAGGACGGGCAGAAGGCATCCGAACTCGGCCGGGTGACACACATGGATGCCGCTGCGGTGAGCCGGGAGCTACGCCGCCTGGAGAGCAAGGGATTCATCGAGCGAAGCCCGAGCCCGCATCATCACGCCGGAGTGATCATCGATCTCACGGACGCTGGCCGCCGGACGCGCGAAAAGGTCATCGCGCTTCGCGAAGCGCATCTGACGCAGGCNCTCGCAGGATGGCGTGCTGCGGACGTGGCCGTGTTCGCCCAGATGCTCGACCAGTTCGTGATCGACCTCCAGGCGACACCGCTGGTGCCGAACGAGGCACCTTCGTAGCAGAACGAGGCTGTTCGTCGAGCCCAGGGGTGGGCGGGGATTTTCCGGTCTATTCCGCCGCCGGGTGGAAGGTGATCGTCGGCGGCGGCGACATCGGCGGGTCGTCGGCCGTGAGCAGGTCGAGTGCCTCGGCGGCATCAGCATCGGTGAAACCCTCGGTGACGATCGCAAATTCGACGACGTTGCCGTCGGGGTCCTCGGCGTAGACCGACTGGATCCAGCCGTGGTCGATTTCGACCACATGCAGACCCGCGTCCTTCAGGCGGTCGCGCTTGGTGGCGAGNTCGTCGAGNCTGTCGGCCTGGAACGCCAGATGGTTCGTGAACGGATCGAGTCCGAGATCACGGGAAATGTCGGTCTTGTAGCCCTCGTCGAAGCCGGGCACATCGCGAAGATCCCAGAACGCAATCATCTGATCATCGGGCGAGCCGGTCGAGTAGAAGGCGTGACGAGCCTTGCCGCCGCGCATGTCGGCGATCTCGACCTTCACCAGGTCGAAGCCCATCACGTCGGTGTAGAAGCGGTGGGTGGCCTCGAGATCCTTGACGGCGAGTGCGATGTGGCTGATGCCCATGGCTTCGACGGTAGTGGGTGCCGCTAGTGTCCGCCGCATGTTCAGCGCCTGGGGCGAGCATGCCCGCCGACTCACCGAGCACGTCACCGTCCTCAGCACCCCTGACAACGGTGCGTACCCGTCGGGCAATTCGCTGCTGATCCAGGGGGCGGGAGAGACGGTGATCATCGATCCGTCGATCACGGTGGTCGACCTCGGGGTCGAGGCGCCGGTCGATGCGGTGATCAATAGTCACGGACATGAGGACCACATCGCCGGAAACTGCGCGTTCCCCGATGCTCGGATCCACATCCATCACGACGACCTCCCGGTCACCCGCAGCGTTGAGGCGTTGATGGCGCTCACCGAATCCACGCCGGAGGAGCATCCCGATCTCAAGCAGCAGTACCTCGAGGAGTTCCACTACGAGCCGCGCCCGGATGCTGAGGGCTATGCCGACGGGGCCGTGTGGGATCTCGGTGGCGTATCGGTCGAGGCCGTGCATCTGCCTGGCCACACTGCAGGCCATTGCGGGCTGCGGATCTCCGAGGGTGTGTTCTTCCTCTCCGACATCGACCTCACCGGCTTCGGGCCCTACTACGGCGACGTCTTCAGCAGTCTCGAGCAGTTCGAGGAGAGCCTGATCCGGGTGCGCGACGAAGAGGCCGAGGTCTATGTGACCTTCCATCACAAGGGCGTGATCGAGGGGCGTGAGACGTTCCTCGAGCTCCTCGACGCCTTCCATGCCGTCATCGCCCGGCGTCACGACAACATGCTCGCCTTTCTCGCTGAGCCGCACACGCTCGACGAAATGGTCGAGCATCGCTTCGTGTACCGGCCTCATGTCGAGATGTCGATCGTCGATCGGGTCGAGCGGCGTACTGCCGAACTCCATGTGGCCCGCATGCTCGATCGGGGCGAGGCCGTCGAGGTCGACCCCGGCCGGTACCGGGTGGCCTGAGGCGACGGCTCAGGACTCGAAGCGGGCCCGGATCGCCGGGTTGGTGACGAACACTGGCAGGTCGTGCTCGTCGAGCGCGCCGCGGCTCGGGCCGCCATCGACGTCGAGCGTCTGGCCGGTGACGTAGCCGGCGAGATCTGAGAGCAGGTAGACGCACGCGTTCGCGATGTCGGTCGGTGTGCCCCGCCGACCCAGGGTGATGCCCTTTGCAAGCGGATCGTCCGGATCGTCGACCGGTCGACCGGAGCGAGGCGTGTTGACGGTGCCCGGTGCGACATTGTTGACCCGGATGCCATGGCGCCCCCACTCCATCGCCATGGATCGAGTGAGTGAATCGAGACCCGCCTTTGCAGCGCCGTAACCAGCGAGGAGGGGTTGTCCTTTCGAGGCGATCGAGGAGATGTTCACCATCGCCCCCGGGCGAGCATCGGCGATCAGTCGAGCGGCAACGGCCTGGCAGCTCGTGAAGGCGTATCGAAGGTTGGTGGTGAGGAGATGATCGAAGGACTCGATGGGGTAGTCGTGCAGTCGGTGCCAGTACGGCACCGTGACCCCGCCGACGACGTTGACGACGAGGTCGACCTCGGGATGGTCCTCGATCGTCGAACGCAGCGTCTCGAGGTCGTGGACGTCGACGACAGCTGATGCGCACTGTTGTCCTCGCTGTTCGACCTCGGCCTGGGTGGCGTCGAGATCTGCGGCCACGGCACTCAAGGCGACGATGTCGGCGCCGGCGTCGGCAAGCCGGTGACACACCGAGGAACCGATGCCGCCACCACCTCCGCCCACGACGAGAGCAGTGCGGCCGGTGAGAGAGATCTCGATCGTCATGCCTGCATCGTCGCGCACGGCGCACCGAATTTCGATCTGGAAAAGCGAACAGGTGTTCGTGTATGTTGCGATGATGGACTTCTCCGGCGACCACGAAATCGAGCACTTCCGACGCTCTCTGGCGATGCTTCCCGCAGGAGCTGACGCGCTGAAACGCGAAGAGGCCATGCTGTTGCTGGGCCGCTTACGCGATGCCACCGCCCGGCTGCGACGGGTCGAGGCCGGTCTGCAGGAGCTCCTCGACTCCGAACTCGGCGATGGAACAGTCCGCTAGCGCCCTGCGTACTCGTCGAAGCGGGCCCGCACCCATTCGCCGGTGATCTCGGCGATCTCGTCCGCCACCTCGCTCATCAGATGATCAGTGTTGGGGAAGGTGCGGACCTCGCCGTGCCCGGCAAGGGCTTGCACCATCGTCGAGTTCTCCGGCCCGAGGATCGAGTCATGCTCGCCGTGAAGGAGGAGTAGCGGCGTGTCGCCCATGCGGGCCGCCTCCTCGCACCCAGCCGACTGCGTCGCATAGGTGATCACCCCGGCTACCAGGTGGGGGAAGGTGCCCGCTGCTTGCACCGCCACCGCACCACCGAAGGAGTGGCCGAGTACGACGAAGCGTTCCGAGCCGTTGCGCATGGCCAGGTCGACCGCTGCGCAGGTGTCGAGGAGGGACCGGCTCAGATCACCTGCTTTGCGGTAGTCGACCGCCATCGCGGCCCGACCCTCGGCGGCCATCGACGCCGCGAGTTCGACATACAGGGCGTGCCCTGGTCCGGTGACACCGCCCATGGCGCCGCCGCACATGATCACCACATCCTTCGCGCCTGGCTCGCCCCACCACCAGATCTGGAGAAGGCCCTCCATCGTGTAGATCTCGACAAGGCGGCTCTGCTCGCTGATCTCGGCGTCGGTCTTGGCCAATGCGCCGAGCAGCTCGAGTGGAGAACGGGCTGGCGTGGGATCGTCGCTCACCACACCATGGTCGCACGTCAGGTCCGGCCCGCTACCATTTCCTGCGCTGGCGCCGGTGCCCGAGCGGCCCAAGGGAACGGCCTGCAAAGCCGTACAGTCGCGGGTTCAAATCCCGCCCGGCGCTCGTCAGCACGGGGGTTGCCGTTCGGCAGCCCCCGTCGCCGTTCTCAGGGGTGCGTTCCGGCGGAACGCTGCTAGCCTTTTCGACCCTAGGGGCCGTTAGCTCAGTTGGTTAGAGCGCCTGCTCGACACGCAGGAGGTCACAAGTTCGACTCTTGTACGGCCCACTCCATCACGACCGGCCCTCGGGTCGGTCCTCGTGGTTTTCGCCCCCGTATCGAGCGGCTACCGTGCCGATCGTGGCCGACGAACAGCTCGAGACCTACCGATCCAGCATCGACAACATCGATGCAGCGCTGATCTTGTTGCTCGCGGAGCGTTTCAAGGTCACCAAGGCCGTCGGCGAATACAAGGCTGCAGCTGGTCTCCCGCCCGCTGATCCCGACCGCGAGAAGGTCCAGATCGCCCGACTCCGGCGGCTCGCCGAAGAGGCCAACCTTGATCCCGGCTTCAGCGAGAGTTTCCTTCGGTTTGTGATCGCCGAGGTGATCCGTCACCACGAGCGGGCTGGCGTCACGGAGTCCTGAGTCCATCAGCGTCGACTTCGTCGATGCGGTGAATGTCCAGTCGTCGGTGTGTGAGCCGCCAGCCTGCAGGCGTCTGCTCGTAACGGTCGTGGTAGGTGATCGTCATCACCCGGTCGGTGCGATGCCCGCTGCCGTTCGTCGACCAATGGTGCGCCTCGCACTCGACGGTACCGGTGGCCCGTTCGCCGACGACGGTGAACGTCGACGCACCAACCCGGTGATCGGTGGCCTCGTAGCGATGGAGGCCCTGCATCGCGGCGCGGATCTCGTCGAGACCGACCCGTCGCCCGTTTCCGGTCTCGAGTTCGGCCTCCGTGATGAAGACTTCGTCGAACGCGTCGAACGTGCGGGTGTCGACGATCTCGGCGTAGCGCCGCACGAGCATCTGGAGGGTGTCGGCAGGTTCGCCCATCGTTCGAGCGTGGCCGGTGTGGGTCCTGGGCGCAAGCGACACCGACATGGAGGTGACTGTCAGAGCGCGGCGCTGTACACCACGCGCCTCGGGCGGCCCCTGGTCATCTGGCCCCACTAGGGTGATCTGGCCGATGACCGAAATCGAGACCCTCGTCCCTGCCGCCGATCCAGCCGTCGAACGGCTCGCGCTCGTCCTTCACGACAGCTTCGTGACCTACCACGACGCCTATCTGGAGGTCACCCACCGCGCCGCGAACCGCTTCCTCAACCGGGAGTGGGACGAACATCAAGACGACAACACCGAACGTCTCGGGTTGCACAAGAAGGGCGTCTGGAGTGCGGTCGATGCCACCCGGCTCATCGTGTCCGACGACGCCGAGACCGCCCGCCGACAGTGGATTGATGCTCGGCGCCGCTATGTCGCCCTCGTCGGCGGCCGGATGGATTTCGAGCTCGCCGAGACGTTCTACAACTCGGTGACCCGCCGGCTGTTCGAGGTTGTCGGCCTCGACATCGGGCTCGAGTTCCTGTGGCTCGGACCCACCGCCCTCCCCGCCGACGACGGCACCCGCGGCGAATATCGCAACTTCCCCGTCGACGAGTCGCTCAGCGAATCGGTCCGGCAGATCCTCGAGCACAGCCCGCTCGCCAGCCAGTTCGGCGACATCAAGCGCGATGTCGAACGCGTCGCCACCGAAATTCAGGCGGAACTCGACGAGATCTGGGACGGCTACATCGACTCGATCGACATCCTGCGGCCGGTCTTCTATCGCAACAAGGGCGCCTACCTCGTCGGGCGGCTGCGATGGCTCAACCGGGTCAATCCGGTGATCTTGCCCGTCGCAGTGACATCCGACGGCAGCCTGCGCGTCGACGCCGTGCTGCTCACCGAGCTCTCAGCCAGCCGCCTCTTCGGTTACACACGCTCCTATTTCCACGTGCTGTGCCGGCGGCCCGCGGCAGTCGTGGCCTTCCTCAAGAGCCTGTTGCCAGTGAAGCCGGTGGCTGAGCTCTACACCTCCATCGGGTACAGCGCCCACGGCAAGACCAATCTGTTTCGGGCCTTGTACCGCCACATGGAGCACAGCAACACGCGTTTCGAACGAGCCCGTGGGGCACGAGGCATGGTGATGGCAGTGTTCACCCTTCCGTCGTTCGACGTCGTCTTCAAGCTGATCAAGGACCGCTTCCCGCCGTCGAAGCGCACCACACCCGAGGATGTGCAGCGGCGCTACAAGCTGGTATTCGACCGCGACAAGGTCGGTCGACTCGTCGACGCTCAGGAATTCACCAACCTGAGCTTCGATCGCGACCGCTTCGACGAGGATCTGATCGAAGAACTCCAGGCCGATTGCCAGCGCAGCGTGACCGTCACCGAGGACGAGGTGATCCTTCATCACGTCTACACCGAGCGGCGGCTCTACCCGCTCGACCTGTATCTGCGAGAGATGGCGCCGGATCGGGCTCGCGCAGCGGCGGTCGACTACGGCAATGCCATCAAGGATCTCGCCTCGGCCAACATCTTCCCGGGCGACCTCTTCCCGAAGAACTTCGGCGTGAGTCGTCACGGCGTCGTGGTCTTCTACGACTACGACGAACTCGCGCTTTTGTCNGAGGTCAACTTCCGCACGATGCCAGTGAGCCAGTCGTACGAGGACGAGATGCTCGATCAGCCGTGGTTCCCGGTCGAACCCAACGATGTCTTCCCCGAGGAGTTCCGCACCTATCTGCGGTCGCCCCGGGTTGTCGGCGAGGTGTTCGACGAGGTGCACCCCGAGATCTGCACCGTGGAGTTCTGGCAGGAGATGAAGGACCGTCATCAGGGTGGCGAACGGCCCGACTTCTTCCCGTATCCCCAGCAGTACCGCTTCCCGGAGGACTGATGCCGCTGAGAGATCCCGCAGGGAAGGTTGCGGTCGTTACCGGCGCCGCGAGTGGCATCGGTCGGGCACTGGTCGACCACGGCGCTGCGCTCGGCATGCAGGTGGTCGCCTGTGACGTAGCGGCGTCGGCGCTGACCGGCTTCGACGATGCGGTCGTGACCCATGCAGCCGACGTCGCTGACGCCGATGCGGTCGAGGCGCTTGCGGTCGCCGTCTTTGAACGATTCGGCGCAGTGCATCTGCTGTGCAACAACGCCGGTGTTTTCCAGGCTGGCCGGGCGTGGGAGGCCACGGACGAGGAATGGCGATGGGCATTCGACGTCAACGTCTTCGGCATCATCAACGGCATCCGGTCCTTCGTGCCCCGCATGCTCGACGGTGGCGACGACGGCCACGTTGTCAACACGGCATCGGTCGCCGGCTTTGTCGCCGCCCCGCTCAACGGTCCCTACACGGCCTCGAAGACAGCGGCGTTGTCAGTGACGGAGTGTCTCGCTCACGACCTGCAGTCGGTCAATGCTCGCATCGGCGCATCGGTCCTGACCCCCTCGGCGATCCGCACTGGCATCGCCCGCACCGATGTCGTTCGGCCCGACGAGATGGCTGCCGAGTCCGAACTCGCCTCCGAGGTCCGCGACATCCTCGAGCAGCTCACCGATGCGGGCCTCGACCCGGCTGTCGTTCCCCCCATCGTCTTCGAGGCGATCGAGACCGGTGATTTCTTGATTCCCACCAAACCCTCGCATCGAGCGCAGATCGAGATGCGGTTCGAGGCAATGCGGGATCGTCAACTTCCCCCCACGCCACCTGTCGACTAGGGAGACAACATGCGTGCCGTCGTGCTCCAAGAGAAGGGCGGACCCGAGGTCCTCCGGATGTTGGAGGTCCCTGACCCCGAACCCGGCCCTGAGGAGGTGCTCGTCGACGTTGTGTCCACCGCCGTCAACCGAGCTGACCTGCTCCAGCGGATGGGGCTGTACCCCGGACCTCCGATGGTCCACGAGATCCCCGGCCTCGAATTCGCCGGCCGGGTCGNCGCCATTGGGGAACGAGTCGTCGAGCATGCTGTNGGTGATCTCGTCATGGGCATCAACAACGGTGGCTGTTACGCCGAGAAACTCGCAATCCACGAGCGGCTCGCGATGAAGGTTCCTGCCGCCTTGGCGATCACCGATGCCGGCGCCTTTCCGGAGGTGTTCATCACCGCCTGGGACGCGCTGGTGCGCCAGAGCGGCCTGACGAGCGGCCGTTGGGCGCTCGTTCACGCCGGGGCCTCCGGTGTGGGCACCGCTGCCATCCAGATCGCCAAGACCCTCGGNGCCCGGATCGCCGTCACGGCCTCGGCGGGCAAGCACGAGGTTTGTCGGACGCTCGGTGCCGATCTCGTGATCGACTACAACACCGACGACTATGTGGAGGCGGTGAAGGACGTCACCGGTGGCGTCGGTGTCGATGTCGTGCTCGACGTGATTGGCGGTTCGTACCTTCCGCGCAACGTCGCTGCGCTCGCCATGGGCGGTCGCATCATTCAGGTCGGCGTCATGGCCGGTGGGCCGGTTCCGTTCGACGTCGGCAGCCTGCTGATGAAGCGGGCGTCGGTCACCGGCACGACGCTGCGGGCACGGCCGCTTGAGGAGAAGATCGCGATCACCCGTGAGTTCGCCACCCAGCTGCTGCCCCATGTTGCGTCGGGCGCGCTCGCCCCGGTGATCGATTCCCGGTATCCGCTCGCCGACGTTGCTGCGGCGCACACCCGGATGGGGGACAACGCCAACGCTGGCAAGTTGGTGCTCGACGTTCAGTCGTCCTGATCATCTCGGGCCGAGCGGGGCGGCGCGGTTCCTGGCGGCTGCGGGGGATGCGTTCAGCGGGCGTCGATGGCGACGTAGTCGCGTACGCCGGCCCCGGTGTACCGCTGACGGGGACGAGCGATGCGGGAGTTCTGCTCGAGCATCTCGTTCCAGTGGGCCAGCCAGCCCGGGGTGCGGCCGATCGCGAACAACACCGTGAACATCTCGACGGGGAAGCCCATCGATTCGTAGATGAGGCCCGAGTAGAAATCGACGTTCGGGTAAAGCTTGCGGTCGACGAAGTAGCTGTCGCTGAGGGCGACCTCTTCGAGCTTCAGCGCAATGTCGAGGCGCGGGTTCTTGCCGGTGACCTCAAAGACGTCGTACGCAGCGTCCTTGATGATCGCAGCGCGAGGGTCGTAGTTCTTGTACACCCGGTGGCCGAAGCCCATCAGGCGTCCCTCGCCGGCCTTGACGCTTTCGATGAAGGCGGGAACATGGTCGAGACTGCCGATTTCGTCGAGCATGTTGAGCACCGCCTCGTTGGCGCCGCCGTGACGAGGGCCGTAGAGGGCAGCGGCGGCTGCGGCAACCGAGCTGTACGGGTCGGCGTGGGCGGATCCGACCACCCGTGCGGCCGTGGTAGAGCAGTTCTGCTCATGATCGGCGTGGAGAATCAAGAGGATTTCCATCGCCTTGTGCAGCGCCGGGTGGATCTCGTAGGGGTTGCCGACCTGGAACATCATGTTCAGGAAGTTCGACGGGTAGTCGAGTGCGTTGTCGGGGAAGACGTAGGGCAGACCCATCGCGTGGCGGTGCGCCGAGGCCGCCATGGTCGGCATCTTGGCGATCAGGCGCACGATCTGCTTCATGCGGACGTCGGGATCGTCGATGTCCTTGGCCTCGGGGTAGAAGGTCGACAGACCGGCGACGCTGGAGGTGAGCAGACCCATTGGATGCGCGTCGTAGTGGTACGCGTCGTACATCCGGGTGCGGAACTTCTCGTGGAGGAAGGTGTGGTGGGTGATCTCATGGACCCACGCATCAAGCTGCGCTTGGGTGGGGAGCTCACCGTGAATCAGCAGGTAGCTGACCTCAAGGAAGGTCGACTGCTGCGCCAATTGCTCGATCGGGTAGCCGCGGTAGCGCAGGATGCCATTCTCGCCGTCGAGCTCGGTGATGGCGCTGTCGGCGCCCGACGTGGTCGCGAGGCCGGGGTCGTGGAACCAGACGCCGGGTAGCAGCTTGCGCCACTCGGCGGCATCGACGCCGCCGTTGTCGATCGGGATCTCGAGCGACTCACCGGTCCGATTGTCGGTGATGGTGATGCTCTCTGCCACGGTGCTCCCGCTCTCTACGTCGCTGGCTGAACGCCCGATCGAGGGTGCCGGACGCGGAGTTGAAGGTAGCCGGTTTCGACCCAACTCGGCACCCCCGAACTCGCGAACTTCGTCCGAAGTAGAGCGTCCCGAAGTCCGGAGATCAGAGCGGCGTGTTGTCGTGGCGACGCCGGGGAAGGCGCTCGCGCTTCCCTGCCAGCATCGAGAGGGCTGCGTGGATCTCCGCTCGAGTATCGGCCGGGTCGATCACGGCGTCGATCGTGCCTCGCTCGGCGGCGATGTAGGGGTTGAGCAGGCGTTCCTCGTAGGCGGCCTCAAGCTCAGCACGTTCCTCGGGGGTGTTGCGGCGATGGAGGATCTCCACCGCCCCCTTGGCTCCCATCACGGCAATCTCCGCCGATGGCCATGCGAGCGCAAGATCGTTGCCCATGCGCTTGGAATCCATGACGATGTACGCACCGCCGTAGGACTTGCGGGTGGTGAGATTGACACGCGGCACGGTGGCGCGGGCGTACGCGAACGCCATCTGGGCGCCGTAACGGATCATGCCGCGCCATTCGGTGTCCTTGCCGGGGTAGAAGCCTGACGTGTCGACGAACGTGACGATCGGAAGGTTGAACGCGTCACAGAGGGCGACAAATCGGCCGCCTTTCTGACTCGCCGGGATATCGAGCGTTCCAGCGACGGTTTGGGGTTGGTTGGCCACGATACCGACGGGCTGTCCGCCGATCGTGGCGAACGCCGTGACCAGGTTGGCCGCCCAGTTGGCATGGGGCTCGAGCAGGTAGCCGTCGTCGACAACGGCACCAACGATGTCGCGGACGTCATAGGACCCGTTGGCCGACGGCGGCAGGACCTCGTAGGCGTCGGGCGTGGGCCGCTCGATCGGGTCGGCNGACGCGATCGTCGGCGGATGGTCGTCGGTGTGATCGGGGAGGAACGCCAGCAGTTCGGCAGCGAGCGCCTCGGCTTCCTCCTCGTCGTCGGCGACAAACGACGCCACACCGGAGGTGCGGTCGTGGACCGACGCCCCGCCGAGCTCCTCCTTGCTCATGGGAACGCCCGTGAATTCCTCCACCATCATCGGTCCTGAGACGAAGGCGTAGGCCTCCGATGTCATGATCACGTGGTCGACGAGGCCGAGCATCAGGGCTGGGCCCGACACGGTGGGGCCGCTCACGATGGCGATCGAGGGCACCACGCCGGAGTTCGCAGTGATCTCTTTGGCGGCGCCTGCCCATCCGTCGAGCGCCGAGACCCCCTCGCCGGCGTCGGCGCCGCTTGATGCGATCCGGATCAGCAGCGGCAGCCGCTGTTCTCGCGCGGCCCGAGCGCCGGCAGCGATCGACTGGCCGTCGGAACGGACCAGCGCACCGGCGTTGCGCTCACCACGAGCATCAACTTCGATGACGCGGCGTCCGTCGAGCCCACGAACGCGCGCCCGGACGAAACCGGTGGTACGGGCGCGAAGTTCGACATCGGCCGAGGAGGTTTCGACGGCGGTCATGGCCCGGAACCTACCGCATCGCTGCGCTCGGTCGGGTCAGGATGCGTCGGCGACGGCGGTCGGGATGATGTTGGCGTGGTGTGTCCCCGACGTGGTGACGAGGTCGACCAGTGTGTCGACCACGGCGCGCGTCGGCGCTGAGGGCGGCGATCGGCGGGGGATTCCGATTCCCACGGCCCGGCGTGACAGGCCCTCGACCGGGATTCGGACCCAGTCCCCGTCGAGATAGCGAGGTGCGGCACTCGCCGGCACGAGCGCNGGACCGAAGCCCTGGAATGCCATCGATGTCAAAAGGCGCAGGCCGTCGACCTCGGCCAACGGGGTGAGCGTGACCCGAGAGCGGCGGGCGTCGGTCTCGATCTCGTCGCGGAAGGCGGTACCCGTCGGCGGCATCAGCACCGGGTGGGGTTCGAGTTCGGCCAGGGTGAGTTGGTCGTAGGCGGTGAGCGGATGGCCGGCGGGGACGACCACGATGCGGTCCTCGTCGAAGAGCGGCCGGGTGTCGACATCGGGGTGGTCGACCGGAAGATTGACGACGGCAGCGTCAAGTCGCTCGCTGACGAGCTGCGGAAGGAGCGAGGTGGTCGTGGCCTCGATGATCACCATNTCGATCAGGGGGTAGGCCCCCTGGAGCGCATCGAGCAGTGGCGCAACGAGCCATCGAGCGGTCGTGCCGATGATCCCGAGTCGGACATGGCCGCTGACTTCGTCGCTGAGCGATGCCAGATCGTGTTCGATCGATCGGAGTTCGCCGATGATTCGGCGGGCTCGGTCGGCAACGATCTCACCCTCGGAGGTGAGTTCGCCTCGGGCCCGGTCGATCAGGGTGGAGCCGAGTTCGGTTTCGAGTCGGGCGATATGGGTCGAGACGTTGGATTGCACGGTGTGCAGGGCCCGGGCGGCCGCCGAGAACGAACGGTGTTCGGCGACGGCGAGCAGAGCGTGAAGCTGACGAAGATCCATCGCTGTGAATGATGCCACATATCCGNTGAAACTGTTGCAGTGATGGGCTGCCGTGTGCTTTACTGGGAAGTAACAAGTGTTCCTCGGCGACCTACCCCCGCCGTTCGAACCCGAGGCCCCGGTTCCCCCGCCGGCGTGGTCTCCGAGAAGCGGCTGGCAGCCCCCCGTACATCGCCAGCCGCTTCTCTTGTTTTTCGCCTGCAGCTGGTGGCCAAGGGTGTCGCAGCGAGAGCCGGCCGCCTAGCCTCCACACCNGTGACGGCGTGCTTNGGCATCCATATCAGCGATGACTCGATCGGTGCAGCGGTCTGCGGATCCGACCCTGACGATGTCCGGGTCGTCCCACTCGGCACCTCGGGTCCCGCCGTCCCCGCCGCCGTGGCTGCTGGCGTCGACGGCGCCGTTCTCGTCGGCGAGGCGGCGGTCGATGCCGCCGAGCCGATCGTTCGTGATCCGCTGGCCCGGGCCGCGCGCGGTCGCACCGGGGCCCTCACCGCCGTCATTACCCACGTTCTCGGTCGGGCGGCGGTCAGCAGCACAGCCGGCGCCCCGACAAAACTCGCCGTCGTCGTGCCCGACGACGCTGACGCAGTCGAGCGAGACAACATCGTCGCCGCTGCCAACGCAGCCGGCTTCACCGATGTCGCTCTCGTGCCCGCGTCACTCGCCGAGCTTCGAGGCACCGACGTCTCGGAAGGGGTCGGACTCGCTGCGGGCGCAGCTCGCATCGGCATGGTCGACGCGCCGCCACCCCTCGTCACCCGAGAAGACCTCGGCCAGGTTGTTGAACCCGACGATCCACCTCCGGCGGCGCCGACCGACAACGCCGGCCCAGTGTCGGTATTCGACGAATCCGCCACGCCTGAACTCCCGCCGGTCCGGGTGGCTCCGGAGCCGGTCGCCGCCGCGCCACCGAATCGTCCTGCGGCTCCGGCGCCCGCTCCGGCAGCGATGGTGGCGACGCCACCTCTTCGGCCGATCCCGAGCCGATCGATCCCGTTGCTCCCCGTGCTCGCCCTCGTCGTNATCGCTTTGCTCGTCTTCGTCGTCGTTCTCGCACGGTCCGCTGGCGACGACGACATCGACGCCGCCATCACCACGACGCTCGCCCCGGCTCCTTCGGCGGCTCCGAGTACCACCGTCGCTGCGACCACCACGAGCAGCACGACCACGGTTGCGTCCGTCGACACGACACCGACGAGCAGCACGTCGACCTCGACGACCAGCACAACATCCACGACAACGACCACCACGACGACCACGCCGGTCCGGGTCGCGACGCCTGGCCCGGTCACCCTCGTGGAGACGGGTCTGGCGCTCGATACCGGCACCATCGTGCCATTCGGTCAGGACGAGCAACTCGTGATCGCCGAACTCGCGTCGATACTCGGCGAGCCCGTCGCCGACTCGGGTGAGAGCCAGACAGAGTTCTGTGAGGGCGCGAGCGTGCGGTTCGTGCGATGGGGCAATCTCGAAGTGGTGTTCACCAATACCGACGAGGGCATGCCCCGTCGCTTCACCCAGTGGTTTGCCGACGGTCACCTCGACCCGACGGGGCTGGTCACCCCGGAAGGTCTCGGTGAGTCGGCGACGGTTGGCTTCCTCGAGGTGACCTTCCCCAACGTGCTCGACCTCGTGCCTGCGTTCGACGACGACATCGTCGGGATCTTCGCCGTCGTCAACCCGACCACGGGCCAACGGTTCAACGGCACCACGCTCGGCCTCGACCCCAACGGCGTGGTCACCAGTCTCTGGGCTGGCGATACCTGCGCCCGCGTGTTCACCTGAGCGGTCAGGCAGGCCAGAGGGTTGCCCTGTCCGTGGTTCCGTGGTTCCCTCTGCTGCGAGGGGAAGACACGTGAGGACACCGCGCTACCAGCAGATCGCCGACGCACTTCGCACTCGCATCCTTGCGGGTGAGTTCGCTGCAGGCCGGCTTCTCCCGTCGGAATCCGGGCTCGGGTCGCGATACGACGCCAGCCGGGTCACGATCCGCCGTGCCCTCGAGCAATTGCGCGATGAGGGCCTGTTGGCCAGCCGTCAAGGTCTTGGCTGGTACGCAAGCGGCGACGAAGTCCATCAATCGCTCGACGAACTGGAGACGCTCGAGCACCAGCTCACCTCCTCAGGTGTCGAGGCCGCCCGGCGAGTGCTCGACTTCTCCTTTGGTGTCGCCCCGGCACCGGCGCGCGCAGCGCTCGGCACCGACCGCGTGCTGGTCGTGCGCCGGCTCAACCTCGCCGACGGTGAGCCGTTCGCCCGGGTCACCGTGTGGTGTCCTGAGACACTCGGCTCGGCGCTCTCTCGTGACGATGTTGAGGCGCGTCCGTTCTACGAACTCTTGGCCGACACCGCGGGTGTGCATCTCGCCGGTGCCAGCCAGACCATCGTGGCAGGCGCTGCGTCAGCCGACGACGCCGAACTCCTCGGCGTTCCCACCGGATCTCCGGTGCTGATCTGCGAACGAACAACTCGTTCCGCCGATGGAAGCAGCGTGTTGTTCAGCGAGCACGTGTATCCCGGTCACCGTATGGCGTTCACCGTCGATCTGGCTCCCGGCGCCAGCTCCGATGCGCCTGCAGGGCTTCGCTTGGTGGAGTGACACCCCACCTCAGCGGCGGGAAGCGGCAACGACCGTGATTGCTGTGTTTCAGCCCCGGTACTTGGCGATGATCTCGTCGGCGTACCAGTGCATCATCGTCAGCTTCTCGTCGAGGGTCTGGGTGTCGGCGCCTGGCTGGTAGGCGTCTCGGAAACCGACGATGACATCGGTGACCCCGGCCGCCTCCAGCTTCTCCAGCCCCTCGGGCGAGTAGGCGTCGAGGCTGATCGCATGGACCTCGAACGGGTCGTCGGCTCGTCCGTGCTCGGCACGACGCTCGTTGATCACCGCCATCATGCGGGCAAGGTCCTCAGCATCGCCTCCGGCATGCATCCAGCCGTCACCAAGTCGCGCGGCGCGAGTCAATGCCATATCGGAGTGGCCACCGATCAGGATCGGCACCCGCTGCTCTGGCACCGGGCACATTTTCATGGCATCGAGGTCGTAGAACTCCCCGTGGTACTCGAAGTACTCGCCGCTCGCGAAGCCGTTGATGATCTCGATCATCTCGTTCATCCGGGCGCCTCGTCGTTTCCACGGGCTGTCGGTAGCCGTGTAGTCCTCGGGCCAGGGGCTGGTGCCGACACCGAAGCCGAAGCGGTCGCCGGTGATGACACCGAGGGAGGTGACCTGCTTCGCGACGATGACGGGGTTCCGGATCGGAAGCTTCACCACGAAGGTGGTGAAGCGGAGCTTCTCGGTGACGGCCGCAAGGTAGGGGATCAGGGTGAACGGCTCGATGAACGGCTTGCCCTCGAGGAATTCACGATTGCCATCGTCGGTGTAGGGGTAGGTCGAATCGCTCTCGGCCGGATACATGATCGAGTCGGGAATGACCATCGAGTCGTAGCCGGCCTGCTCGGCCGCTGTTGCCAGCGGGGCGTAGAAGGAGGGATCGATCATTGGCTCGGCGTACGAGAAGCGCATGGGGAGGTTCTAGCGCCCCAGTGCTGGATCGGCACAGCTCGCCGGATCGGCCCGACGGCTTGATCACGGCGTCATGACTCGGCCTGGTCTAGATCTCCGGCCAGCGCTTCTGGCGGCTGCGGGCCCGACGGCTGCGGTCGCCCAGCGCCCAGGCACGACGCCACTGCCCGGCCTCGGGTCCGGTGAGCGATGGGCTGTCGGTCCGGTGGGCTCGCCGGCGAGCGGAGTACCAGTCGGTGGTTGCCTCGTCGGCAAGGGCAGCGACTTCGCGCTCGATTCGGGCGGCGAAGCGGGTCGTGTTCTCGTTGTCGGCAGGGGTGATCGCCCGACCGAAGGTCACCGAGGTGTTGCTCGGGCGGGGGAGCGAGCGCCCCTTCCGCAGGATCCGGCCCGTGCCGGCGACGTGCACCGGCACGACCGGCACGCCAGCTCGGGCAGCCAGATAGGCGGCACCACCGCGGAACGGCTGACCCCAGCCGTCAGGGCTGCGGCCACCTTCTGGGTAGATCAGGAGGCTCCANCCGTCGTCGATGAGTTCGGCGGCGAGGTCGGCGCTCTTGCGGCCGGTCTTCGCCCGTTCGATCGGGATTGCCCCGATACCGAGTGCCGACATGGCACCGGTGATGCGGGTTCCGAAGAAGTAGTCGGCAGCTGCACCGACCACGATCTTGTGCCGCCACGGCTCGGGGATCGACGTGAGCAGGAGTGGGGTGTCGAGGTGGCTGTGATGGTTGGCCGCGAAGATCACCGGCCCCTCGAGCTCAAGCAGGCGGTCTGCACCTTGGCGGTCCGGCGATGCGAGGCCGGCGACTGCGAGGCGCATCGGGCCGTCGACGATCGCCGCGCGCGCCATCCGTGCCGGTTTGGATCGAGCCCACTCGGTGTCGTAGTCGGCGCCGGTCGTGCGCCTGCGGGGGAGCGGAGCGACACCTTTCGGGGTCGACGGCGCCCGCATCGGGAATTCCATGGCCCGCATGACGCGCGAGGGCCGCAGCGCCGGTGGGATCGACGGGAGTCCAAGCTGGCGGGCGAGCTTGCTCATGTCAGGTCACATCCGCCATCAGGATCGGCGGGTTGTGCATGTAGGTGATCGAGGGCGATGAACCGACGGTGTCGGATGCCATCTCAAGCGCGTCCTGCATGGTCGATGCGGGCTGGAAGCCGAGGCGACGAACTGCACGGGGATCGCCGCCGACGACGATGACCTTGCCCAGCCACTCGAGGGCGTGGCTGCCCCAGTACCACATGTAGAACGGATGCACGCCGTGGTAGGCGTAGCTGTTGCGGTACAGGTGGATGTACCACTCGTCCTCGGCGAACTGCTTCTCGTACTTTTGCTCGAGTTCGATCGGATCGGTCGTCTCGGCAAGGAGCTGCTCGAAGAAGTCGATGTAACTCGGGTGGTGCACCGGGTGGAACTCCCACGGGGTGGGGTGGCTCATGATGAGGACACCGCCCTCACGAACCAGCGGTTTGCCGCGGTACATGTTGAAGAAGTAGCCGAGGCCCAGGCACATCACCAGGATCGGGTTCATCACCGAGTTGACGTTGTAGGGGCAGATGTAGGGCAAGCCGAACGCCAGAACGTCGGTCTGGCCTTCGACGGGCACGAGGTGCTGCTTGAAGCAGTGTTCCAGGGTGACCTCGTGCACCGATTCGACGTTTCCGGCCTGCACCGACGTGAGTTCGTAGGGCGCCTTCCAGCCGTTGAAGATCTGGCGGCGCTGTGACGCCGGCATCAGATCGAGGCCCTTCTTCATGCCCATGAAGGTGATGCGGTCCTTGGCAGTCCATTCCCACTCGCGCTTCTGGAGCAGCGAGAGCGCACCGTCGTAGCCGAACGTGTTGTTGTTGATCGTCGTCTCGATCTGGAAGATGCGCGGGCCGTGGTTCTTGATGACCTCACCCTGGCGCCAGTTGCTGTGGTGCAGCTCGGAGTTGTGGCGGTCCATGAACGACTTCGACTCGCGCATCGTCTTCACGTTGTGGTGGTGCTTGATACCCGAGTAGCCCGACAGGCCGGTGGCGGTCGACTTCCAGCCACCGTCCATCGACACGATGTTGAGGTTGACGTAGACCAACAGATCGGACTCGGCGGCCCGCTTGTTCATCGTGACGGCCTCATCGTGACGGGTGCGGCCGAGCTCGACCATCCCATCAGGATCCTCGGCATCGTGGTTGTAGAGCGCGCCCTGCGGGGCGAAGGCGTCATAGACGCGATCGCCGAGGGCGTGACGCAACTCGTCCTCGGTCATGCGGCGATGCAGCGCCAACGCAGCGATGAGGTGAACATTATCGACACCGGCTGCTGCGGCCATATCGAGAACCTGCTCGATGATGCGCTGCCGAATGTCGGGCTTCCGCATGGAGGGCAGCGGCAACGAGATGTCGTCGAAGGCGATCGTCAGCTTCATGCCGGGCCTGAGCAGNTCGGGCAAGGGATCGTCATCGATCGGTTCGAGCAGCGCGTGACGAATCGCCGCTTCGGGNTCGGGCAGACCCGGGAGCGGCTCGGCCGGGTAGATCACCCGGGTGCGATCGGCCGGGAGCTTTTCGAGCCGGAAGTTGTCGCCGTGGTGGAACAGCAGCGGCGGCGTCTGTTTGTCGACGTTGAGGACGAAGCCCGGTCGAGGTGAACGGTTTCGGGGGTCAGATGCCATGGAAACTCCAGGGGGCTCAGCCGGCGGCGCGCCGCTGCATGGCGGCAACTCGCTGCTTGCGCAGGGGTCCGCGCAGGGTGCGTGGCCCGATCGGAATGGTGCGGTTGGGGGCGCCGTCGGACGTGGTCCAGTGTTCGATCAGCCATCCACGACGACGGGCGATGGCGGCGAGCTTGGTCTCGGCGTTGACGGCGACGGGGAACCCGACGGCTTCGAGCATCGGCAGATCCGATGTCGAGTCGGCGTAGGCAACCGACTCCTTCAGATCGAGGTCGTGTTCCTTGGCGTAATCGGCGAGGGCCTGGTAGCGGGCTTCACCGGTGGGCGGGACGTTGGTGAGCTTGCCGTCGTAGGCACCCTCGTGTGCACCGAGTTCGGCCGACACGATGTGATCGAACAGAGGCCGCAACGGTTCGACGACGACATCGAGCGCGCCGGTGATCAGCAATGTCTTGTGTCCGAGGGCGCGGTGGGCGCGAACCCGACGGATGCCGGCGGGGAACGACTTGGTCATGAGCAGGTCGCTCATCATCTCCAACGAGTCTCGTTCGAGGCGTTCGATCGGGGCGTCTTCGAAGCGGCGGTAGAAGTAGCGCAGGAAGTCACTGCGGTCGGCGCGATCGAGATTCCAGAGCGTGGGCGCCTCACGCAGCGTCTTGGCGACGAAACGCACGCGATCGGGGGTGTCGAGATGCCGGGTCGCAAGCCACGAATAACTGGCGACGACATTGCTCGCGATCAGGGTGTTCTCGAGGTCGAACACGGCGAGGTGGCGGTCTTCGGACAGCACATTCTTGCGGATCCGCTCGTTGCGGTCGACCGACGGCCCCTTGCTCGGCTGCATCTTGAGGCGGGCCATCTTGACCGTCGAAGGCAACTGGATGTCGTGGGCGTAGTGGGGCCAGTCGATCGACAGGGGATCCATGTTGAAGTCGCGCTGATCCGCCTCGTCGAGGCTGTGCCATANGGCGTACATGCGGTCGAGCTGGTAGGTCGCCTCGCATTCGGTGTACGCGCCGTAGAGCTCGACATAGCCGCCGGCCCGATCGAGCTGTTCTTTTTGCTGTTCGAGGTCGGCGCCGATCTCGGCCTGTTTGCCTCGCAGGGGCAACGCATCGAGGATGCGCTCGCCGGTGGTGAGTGCGAACTTGGCCCGGTTGAGCTGCCGAGTTACCCGGCCACGGCCGGGGAAGGTCCAGTCAGGCACCGAGATGGGCTGGTTCTTTTCGTCGTAGACCGGGTTTTTGGTGAAGTACGCCTGCACGAGGTCGACCATCTGGCCGTACTTGAAGGGGTTGGCCGATCCCGATGCGATCTGGATGATGTCGGGCTCGTGCTCGCCGGATTGCTCGCTGATGTGCGGACCGCGAGCGGCTGTGGCGAGGATCGACGCCACCACGAGGTCGACGGGGATGACGTCGATCACCCCCTCAGGCACCCCGGGGAACTCTTTGAGAAGACCTCGGGCGTAGGCGGCGATGACCGGTTCGGCCATACGGAAGCCGCGAATCCAGCCCGGCACCGGTTCGGCGAGCGCCGATTCGATGATGGAGGGCCGCACAATGGCGACCGGCACCCCGCCTCGGGTCTCGACGAGGCTGCGTTCGCCGAGTGCCTTGGTGAAGGCGTAGGCATCGGGGAAGCCGAGGCTTGCCGCTCGAACACGACCNGTCTGGGTCATCTGTTCACCGACCCACTTCTGCCGGAGGCTCTCGACCCGCTCGGCGATGGCGGGGGTTCCGGCTGCGCCGAGGGTCTTGATGGCGTCGGCCTCGAGTGCCTTCAGGCGCTGCGGGGTTCGGCTGGCCTGCTCGGCGTCCTTTCGGGCCTCGAAGGCATTGTGGGCTTCGGCTCGCCAGTCGACGTCAACGAAGAACGGGGAGTCCTGCACCATCTGCTCTGGGGCGTTGCCGCGGCGAGATCCGGCGACATAGCAGGTGGACACGGCGACGAGGTAGGCCTTCTCGCCCGGCGCAAGGCCACCCGGGGTGGGTTCGGTTCGGGCTTCAGCGGCGACGCGGAGTGCAGCGGCCACCCGGCCGGGGCCGAGGAGGTTGACCTGCACGGCATCGTCGAGCGCGGAGTCGAAGCTCACCGTGGCGGCGGAGTGCACGGCGATGTCGACGGTGCTGAAGAGTGCGAGCCCGGCGTCGTCGAGGCCGAGGCCGTCTTGGCCGACGTCGCCTTTCACTGCGAACACTCGACGGTCACACATCTCGTCGAAGGTCTCGCCGTCGAGACCGCCGGCTGCGACGGGGTCCTCCTTGAACGCATCACGGAGTCGGTCGAAGGCGTCGTTCTTGAGAATGTCGCGCTTCACCCGGTGCTCGGCGCCGCGGCGTCCCGGCCGCACCAGCAGCACGAGTTCGCAATCGGGAACCGAGCGCAGGAAGCGTTCGACGAGCGCAGTGCCGAGAAAGCCGGTCGAGCCGGTGATGGCGATCCGCTTGCCGGACAGGTTCTCCCTGATCACGCGACGTACCTCATGATCACTGTTCTACCACTTCTCTCTACCAATTGGTAGAGGATCGTGTCAGAGTAAAGCCATGGCTGAGTCGACCCGAGAGCGAATCCTCGACGCTGCGCTGCGGGCGTTCGGCACCGAGGGCTTTGCCGCCACCTCGCTCGACGCCCTAGCCACCGAGCTCGGCATCCGGAAACAAACGATCCTGTATTACTTCCCATCGAAGCAGGCGATTTTCGAAGCGGTCGTCGACCGCGCTGCCTCGGACCTCGTGAAGGTCTTCGAAGAGCAAGCCGCCCGAGGTATCGGCGGCCTCGATCAGGTCGAGGCGATCGTCAAGCGGGTCTTCCGCCTCGCCGTTCGTCGACCCCAACTGCTGGGTCTGATTCGGGAAGTCACCCGGCCGGGGTCATTGTCGATCGACCGGCTCAGCGCCCACACCGCACCGATCTTCNANCGGGCCCGTGACTTTCTCCAGCGTGAAATGGAGGCCGGAAGGATGCGGTCCAGCGACCCCGAGATGCTCCTGCTGTCGCTCTACTCAACCGTGGTCGGGGTAGCGACCGAGCTCGAAGTCCAACGGGCGATGGGGATCTCCGACTCGCTCCGTGGTGCGGTCGCCCGCCGCCAAGAGCTCATCCGCTTTCTCCGGGCTGCACTCGAGCCGGCGTAGCGACACGCCAACGGCCCGATTCGGCAGCGTCGCCCAGGAGGCGCGTCGATTGAAAACAACAGGAGTCGAGAAGGATGCTGCGTGTCCGCAGTGATCCTCCTCGACCCTCAGCCCGGAGATGGTGAACCGCCGTTGTTGGGCGGTGCAGATCCCGAAGGATCAGGTCAGAGTGGGGAGTGCGACGACCTGGTAGGACGAAGCGCCCGACTCTCGCAGGGGGCGGATGTACACCGTGAAGAAGACCTTGTCGCTCTGGTAGTTGACGCTCTCGGTCCAGGTGTCACCGCACTCATAGCGCCTGCCGTTGTCGGCACCGTGTCGGTAGTCGAANCCGCCGGGACCGGACAGGGCGACCTCAACGTCGTCGGGGTTGTCGCAAGTGATCGAGAGCTGCACGATCCCGTTCGAGTTGACTCCCCTCGACATGCCATCGATGTAGAGCATGTGGAAGTCGCACTCGTCGCCGGGCCGGGCGACATCGTTGACGATCACGGCTGCCGGGCCCTCGATGTCGAGACGCAACTCGTTGCGATCCTTGACGGCATCGCAGTCCTCGCCCGCCGCCTCTGGCTGACTGGCGGCCTCATCATCCTCTTCGGCCATGTCCTCTTCGGCCTCGTAGTCCTCTTCGGCCATGTCCTCTTCGGCCTCGTAGTCCTCTTCGGCCATGTCCTCTTCGGCCTCGTAGTCCTCTTCGACCATGTCCTCTTCGGCTTCAGTGTCGTCGTCGGCAGAGCCGCTCTGGGATGCGTCGGCGTCATCGCTGCCCGACGCTTGCTCCTCGGTCTCCGATGTCGCTTGAGATCCGCTGTCGCTGGTCTGGTCGGCGTTGTCGGAATCACTGGCCGATGCCGTTTCCTCGGCTTGGCTAGCGCTACTCGTCGTGTCATCGACCGCAGTGGTTGTATTCGCGTCGGACTCGACGACGGTCTGATCCGTGCTGCTGTCACCGCAGGCGCCGGCAAGCATCGAGATGGCGAGCGCCGCTGCGATGGTCGAGCAGATGGTGCGTGGGGTGGTCTTCATGGTTTCCTCCAAATGGTTGGTTGTGGTCGTCCTGATGCTCGCAACTGCGCTGGTGGACACAAATGTTGAAAAATGTTTTTCGCGGACCCCGGTAGGCCGAAAACGACGTCGGGCCGGAGACCGCTGGCTAGGGCAGCGACCTCCGACCCGAGCGTCGGTGTTCGAGAAAAACGCTCGATCAGACGGGGCTGCTGCTCCCGCTTCGAGCCTTTGCGATCCCGAGGACCATCAGGCCGTACAGGCCCTTGGAGGTGATGTCAGCGACGGTGTAGCCGACCTGACGCAGCGTCTCGAGTCCTCCGGAGGTGTCATCGAAGATGGGGAACAGGTACGCAATCGGGTACACCAGCCAGGTGATCAACAACACCATGGTGGCGTTCTTGATCGCAGCGGAGACGGCGGGCGTCTCACGAGCGGCTGCCGCCTGGAGCTGGCCGTACAGCGTGTAAAGGATGTACAGGAAAGGAATGATCGCAAGAATCCAGAAGGTCCACTTCGTGCCGTTGGAGTCTGCAACCTCACCCGGGTAGCCGAGTCCAAGCATGAGGACGGATGCCGGAATAAGCGTCGTCATGAGCTTCTTGCGCTGATCGGAGGAGACACCGAGCACGATGAGTAGCTCAACGATGAGAAGGGGCACGGTGATGAGCCAGTCCGCATAGCGGTAGCCCTCGTTCATCGTGCCTTCTCCGAAGTCCTGCCAGATTCGGAGGTAGTGGTAGCCGGCGATACCGACAACAACTGCCGACGCAGCAACAGCGGGACGGTATTCCTTGTTGACGGAGCTCATCTGCGTCAGGAAATAGACGAACGCGCCAAGCATGACTGCCACGCCGAACGACAAGACGTTGTAAACGAGGTCGTATTGGTCCTCGCTCAAAATCGTAATAGTTGAATCCATGTTTTCCTCTGGTTCGATTTGATCGCATCGGTGGTGGTCGCATCACCAAGCCAAACAGTAGTGGCCTGTGACGGTCACCACATAAAACAGTAGTGGGCCGTGACGGCCTAGTTGCGCGGATGTCGACGTGTTGACCACGCAGCGTGACCTTCATCCTTGCCAGCCACAGTCAGCGATGCACCGCCGGAGCAGGCACGTCATCGCGCAAAGCTTGGTGTTTCGCCTGCGCAGCGATGCTCGCCGGAGGGCGTTGGTGAACCGTGTTCAGCCGAGGCTGTCGTAGCGTGAGAGGAAGGCAGCGAACTGGACTCGCGTCACCTGCTGGTCAGGGGAGAACGTGGTCGCCGACGTTCCGGTCGTCACGCCGTTCTCGTACGCCCAGCGCACCGCCTCGGCGAAGTACCGCGACAGGTCCACATCTTCGAAGGGATTGGGCCCATTCGANGGGGGTTGGTCGGCATATCGCCAAAGAAACGTGACCGCCTGCGCTCGAGTAACCGTCTGTCCGGTGCCGAATCGGGTCGGGCTTACTCCGGAAGTGATCCCGGTGTTGGAGGCCCACGTCACTGCGTCGGTGAAGTAGCGGTTGGCAGGAAGGTCGACGAACGGCGTCGTCGGACCAGGCGCCGGCTCACCCGCGTATCGCCAGAGGAACGTGATCTGCTGCTCTCGGGTCATGCCGTCGTCCGGGCAGAAATCCGTCGAACTGCAACCGGTCGTGATGCCGGACCGCTGCATCCAGGTGACCGCCTCGCTCCGCCATCCGGAGTCCGACACATCGGAGAAGCTGTGCGGTGTGGTGAACGAAAGCTGCGCCGTCTCGCCATTTCCGAAGGTCGTGGTCGCATGGACCGAAACGGTGTACTCGGTGGCGTCGTTGAGGCCTGTGAGCGTGCACGAGGTGGTTGTCGTCGTGCAACCGGCGGTGGCGGGATCGGTGGAGACGGTGTAGGAGACGATGGGAGTCCCGCCGACGGGTTCGGGGGCGGTCCACGAAACCGTGGCGCGGTTCGTTTCGACCGTTGCCTGCAGGGCGGTGGGCGCCGATGGCGGGTCAGGTCGCTCTTCGGCACGGACCTGACTACTCGACAGGGCTCGTGAGCCGTTCGTGGTCTCGACGGTAATCTCGATCAGGTACGAGGTGCCGGGGACGATCCCCGGCAATTTCACGGTGGGGCTTGTCGAATCCGTTGTGACCCGGACCGTGTTCCATGCCGGGCCGGTGTGAGATTCGACCCAGTCGATGTAATTCGACACGCGGGTGTATACACCGGGGTACGCCGCCTGGGCGCAGCCGTAGCCCCAGCTGACGACGCCCGCGAGCGAGGAGGTCCCGTTGTCGTCGCTGAGCACCACTGGCCCACCGCTATCGCCCTGGCACGAGTCGGTGTCCGTTGCGGCGGCGCAGAACATTGCACTGTCGATGATCTCGCTGGCCGGGTACTGGCCGCAGCCCGTATCGACGAAGATGGTCGCGGCCTTGAGGCGGGCACTCGGCACGCCACCTGATGAGGTCGTTCCCCAGCCGGCGACCGTGAGGGCCTCATTCTCGGCGAGGAAGGTGCCGCTCGCCGGATCGTGGAGGGCGATCGGGGTCGCAGCCTCGAGATCTACCGGCGCCATCAGGCGAGCGACGGCGATGTCGTTCTCCAGGGTCCAGGAGTTGTACGCAGGATGCAGATGAACGACATCGATCTCGGTGAGGTGCCCCGATTGCTCGTCGGCTGGCAGTTGATAGGCGTCGGCCCAGTACTCGAGCCCGTAAATGACGTCGTCGCCCGGGGACGGAGCGCAGTGGGCGGCGGTTACGATCCACTGAGGAGCGATGATGGTCGCACCACATCCGGAGATCTTCGCGATGTGACGGGTTGCGTCGATCCCCGGGAAGTAGCCACCGACGATCTGCCCGTCGTTGTCGTCGGACGAGGTTGAGACGATCGGCTGGTACTCGACCTCGTAGGCCGTGACCTCGGCACCGGCGATGAAGGTCGTCCACGTGAGTTCGCCGTTGTCGGTGAGCGCGAGATCGTCCACGGCGACGGCGAACGGTGTGGTCGTCGGCGATGGGACCGAGGCGTCGCTGGTTCCGGCTGCGTTGCTCGCCGAGACCGTGAACGTGTACGGCGTGCCGTTGGCGAGGCCACTGATTTCGCAGGTGTACGGCCCGGTGGTCCATCTGCAGGTCGGCCCGCCGCCGACTGTTGCCACGGTGAACGATGTCGCAGGGTTGTTCTCGGGCGAGGCAGGACTCCACGAGATGGTGACGGACTGGTCGCCAGCTTCTGTGGCGATATCAGTCGGTGTCGCCGGGGGAAGAAGCGGCGCTGGGACGACGATCTCCCCCGGCGCTGCGGCCGTGGTGAAGCCGTCGCCGATCATCACCAATCGGCTGAGGGGTGTCGTCGCCGCATCGAGGAGTGCATCGTGGGTGATTGTGGTGGCTTCGTCGACGAGCGCAATGTCGGTGACGAGCGGCGCCGCACCCGCTTCGTCGAGCAGGGTCAGCCCGACACAGTGGACGGCTCCGATGTCCGCAGAGGCGTCGTCGC
>FUFK010066593.1_pt1 | contig 27573 bp, 42 predicted proteins | sample 1021851 | NCBI WGS metagenome assembly FUFK01 (sample SAMEA51879418, study PRJEB19060) | metagenome
CGGTAAAAAGAAAAAGAAGTAAAGCTCAAGGTGTTGGTGGTAAACCTACTAATGTTAAAACATTTGCAGCCAATGGCGGTTTGATTTCAAATCAAAGAAGAGCTGGAGTTGCACAAAGAGGGTTTGAATTTAAAGGTGTCTTTTAAAAGAGATCCAAAAAAAGGCACTGGTAAAAAACCAAAAGGCAGTGGAAGAAGACTCTATACAGATGAGAATCCAAAGGATACTGTATCTATTAAGTTTGCTACGCCCACAGATGCAAGATCCACAGTCGCAAAAGTTAAAAGAGTTAACAAACCGTTTGCAAGAAAAATACAAATCCTTACAGTCGGAGAACAAAGAGCAAAAGTGATGGGTAAATCACAAGTAGCGAGTATTTTTAGAAAGGGTAAAGATGCCATTAGAAGAGGACGTAAAACAAGACGTACGTAAATGGTCAGAACTTTTTTTAGAAGTTCCAAATCAACATTTAGGTGGATATCCTGCTTGTCCGTTTGCTAAAAAAACATGGGCTGATAACAAAGTTCTTGTAGAAGTAAAACGAAAACACAAGTGGTATAAATCAGAATTAAATGGTCACATACAGCAATTAGATTTTTCTGTGCATGAACTCTTGATATTTTGTGACCCTTATTTTAATTATTCACTTGAGGAGTTTCAAAACGTAATAGATGAGTACAATACTTGGTATAATAAAAAGGATATATTTTTTATGGGTTTTCATCCCCACAACCCAGCCAACGAGGAGGAACAAGAGTTTCTCGTCACTCCAAATGGGAACACCCCTATTGTAGAGGACGCCATAGACTACTCCATGATGTTAGCACAAAAGTTCTCGCAATTACAGGAAGCTTCTGATAAACTACACAAGGCTGGTTATTACGATAAGTGGCCAAAAGGATACTATCAAGACGTTGTAGTATCTAGAGCTAAAACCTATAAACGAATATTCGGAGGTCAATATGATGGGTAAAAAGAAAATGGCCATGAAACGTGGCGGAAAAGTCAAGAAAGGTAAAAAGAAACAAGTTGCTAAAAAACGTGGTGGTGGCATGTTAGAAATGATGGGCGGAGGCGCTATCAAACCTAAGAAGAAAATGGCCATGGGCATGATGGGTGGCGGTAAAGCCATGAAAGGCAAAAAGAAAGCTGTCAAAAAACGTGGCGGCGGAATGTTAAAGAAAAAAAAGTAGATGCCAACATACGCATCGACAGCTAGTTTTGATTTGACAATTGATCAAATCTGTCAAGAAGCATTTGAACGTTGTGGTTTGCAAATTCGTTCTGGTAATGATTTGCAGACTGCAAAACGTTCTCTTAATCTTATGCTTGCCGAATGGGCAAACAGAGGTTTAAATCTTTGGACAATACAGCTACAAGAAAAATCTATACCTGCAGATACGACTAATTTAACTGGTACAAATTTATTTGGATCTGGAGCTGATGCTGCACAACAGATAATTGATATAACTGATGTTGTAATTAGAGACAGTAGTAATAATGATTATTCTGCAACACCAATTAGCAGATCTACGTATTTAAACTATACAGTTAAAACGACCAGCGGAAGACCAACTCAATACTATTTTGAACGTACGATAAACCCAACACTATATCTATATCCTGCAGCTGATACAGCTTACACTCTAAAGTATTATGCTCTTCTTCGTATGAAGGATGCGGGCGATTACACAAATAATGCTGAGATTCCGTTTCGTTTTCTTCCATGTATGACTGCTGGATTAGCTTATTACATATCAATGAAAAAAGCGCCAGAAAGAATGCAAGCTCTTAAACTTTTATATGAAGATGAATTTAAAAGAGCCGCTGATGAAGATGGAGAAAGAACAAGTGTATTTCTTACACCTCAAAGTTATTTTACTTCTGGTGGTGGATACTAATGGCTAGATACGCTACTGGAAAATTTGCAAAGAGAATATCAGACAGGTCTGGTATGGCTTTTCCATATAATGAAATGGTTAAAGAATGGAATGGATCCACAGTTCACACAAGTGAATTTGAAGCTAAGCATCCACAACTAGATCCAAAATATCATCCTACTGATGCACAATCATTACAGAATGCAAAATCACAAATAGCAGATGCAACTGTTCCGTTGCAATTTGTTATAACACAAGGTAATATTTTTCTATCAACAGGTATGCAACCTGTAACAGAAAATAAAGATACGTTGGCTGTTATGAACTTAGGAGCTGTAAGTGTGGTGATATCATGACGACATATTCAGAATTAGTTACACAAATAAGAGATTACACCGAAACTGATAGCACAGTATTGACTGACACGATTGTCAATGATTTTATCGAACACGGTGAAAAAAGAATATTTAGAGATGTTGACTTAGATATATTTAGATCTTATCAATATGCAACTCTAACACAAGGTGTGCCCTTTGTATCATTACCTGGTGCAAATTTAGGACAGTTGGCTTTTATTAGGTCCGCTCAAATATATGACTCTGCAAATCCAGTAAGATACTACCTTTATCAAAAAGACATTACCTTTATGAATGAATATTGGCCAAATCGTAACACGGAGGCACAACCAAAATACTATGCAATGTGGGATCAAGATACAATATACCTTGCGCCTACACCAAATTCTGCATATAATATAGAATTAGCTTTGAACAAGCAAGAAGACGGGTTGTCAAGCTCAAACACTACAACATGGGTGAGCACAAACGCACCAAAAGTCTTACTTTATGCCTGTCTTGTAGAGGCATTTAGATTTCTTAAAGGTCCTGACAACATGCTTCAATATTATGAGCAAGGCTATCAACAAGCATTACAAGGCTTGCAAATTGAACAACAAGGCAGAAGAAGACGTGATGAACACTATGATGGTGTAATTCGTTTTCCTCTAGACTCAAAACAACCATAAAGGAGATATAAAATGGCAATATCATCAGCAATATGCAATACCTTTAAAGGGGAACTTTTAGAAGGTAAGCATAACTTTTCGTCTGGTAGTGGTCATACATTCAAGATAGCTTTGTTCACTTCATCAGCTTCCTTGGGTGCATCAACTACTGATTATAGTACAGCAAACGAAATAACTAATACTTCAGGATCTGCATATACTGCAGGTGGAAAAGCATTAACAAACAACGGTGTTACAAGCTCATCTGGAGCTTCAACAGCATTTGTTGATTTTGCAGATGCTCAATTTACATCAGCAAGTTTTACAGCTAATGGAGCTATGATTTATAACACTACTACAGCAGGTGGATCAGGAACTACTGACGCTGTTTGTATACTAGCGTTTGGTGGTGACTTTACTGCAAGTAACGGTACATTTACTATTCAGTTTCCAACTGCCGACACAAGTAGCGCTATTATAAGAATTGCATAGGAGAAGCTAAATGGCTTTTATCCTAAACGATCGAGTTAAGGTTACCTCGACCACACAAGGCACAGGTGTATTTGCACTTGGTAGTGCCACTGCTGGTTTTGAAACTTTTGCTTCTGGTATAGGTGGTGGTAATACCACGTACTATGCAATTGCTCATCAAAGNTCAGCAGAGTTTGAAGTTGGTTTTGGNACANTAGATTCTGANGGTGACGCANTNACTAGAACTTANATTATNAANAGTTCAAATAGTGATGCNGCNGTANANTTTANTGCAGGAACAAAAGATGTATTTTGTACGATGCCAGCCTCNAAAGTTGGTTTGCCATTTCCACAAGAGTATGGATCGTCAAGTGCACCTAANATAATNACTGTTAAAGTAGGTTCTAAAACAAGTAANCATCCTTATCCAGCAGGAGGAAGTTCTAGTAGTAATGCATACTTTTTAGATGGACTTGAAGCTCCAGCTTTACGTTTTGCTGGTGCTGATCCTAATGCTAAATATTACTACAAGTTTGACACATCAGATAATAGTAACTCAGGACACCCTTTACGTTTTTATTTAGATGCTGCTAAAAATAATGCATACACAACAGGTGTAACGACTAGTGGTTCTGGAGGTAGTTCAGGAGATTATGTTCAAATAGCAGTGGATGCTAACACACCAAATATATTGTATTATCAATGTTCTTCTCATGGATACATGGGTAANCATGCTGTTAACGTGTCTAATAGTGTNAACGGCGATTTGACTCTTAACTCAAAACTTAAAATGCCAGATAATACATCTGGTAAAATATTAGTTGGTGACGGCACCAGCTATGAAGAAGTAGCTGTTTCTGGAGATGCAACACTCTCTAGTAGTGGTGCTTTAACAATAACAGGAGGCGTAACACAAGGCTTTGTAATTGCAATGTCNGTGGCGCTTTGATATAAGGATTTANTATGGCACANGATTTTGAAAGANNATTTGCAAGAAANGTAGGGACAAGTGCNGTNTCTTTANTNACATCAAACTCAGANGANGCACTAATTGGTATNCGTGTGACAAACGTTTTAGCGGCAACTATTCANGTTGATGTATATATTTCTAGNGGTGGTAATGATTATCACNTNGCTAAAAACTTNAGTATACCACAAGGATCAGGTTATGAGCTCATACAAGATGGCTCAAAANTAAACATCTTAAATGGTGATGTATTAAAAATTAAATCAGATACAGCAAGTTCAGCTGATGTTTGGGTATCATTTATAGATAGTATTAGTACGTAGGAGGTATCATGGGTTACACAGGTCCAGCAACATCAGATCAATTTAAATCCATGTCCACCCAGACTATCACTGGGGATGGTTCTGCTACTAGTTTTTCATTAAACGCACCTGTAGCAAATTCGTCAGAAATAAGATTTGTTGTAAACAACGTTGTACAAAAACCAGACGTAGATTATTCTGCAACTGGCACAACTTTGTCAACTGGTTCGAATGTTTTACAAAGCTCTGATGCAGCTTATGTTGTATTCATAGGACAAGCAGTCGGATCACAAACACCTTCAACAGGTAGTGTAGATCACACAGCTATTTCATCATCTTTTAATGGCATGTATTTAAACTTGGCAACGGTAACATCAACAGTTACAATAGCATCAACACAGAATGCTTTTTTAGCAGGACCAGTAAACTTTACTAACACCGTAACGGTAGAAGGGACATTGACGGTAATATAATGGGAACTTTATTCGTAGACAAATTAGATCCGCAATCAGGAACATCATTAGAACTTGGTAGTTCTGGTGATACGGTTTCTGTAAACACAGGAGCTACTACAAGCTTATTAGGTAATGTAACACTAGGTGCAAGTGGTAAAACTATAACCGTTCCGTCAGGATGCACAATTACTAATAGTGGGACCGCATCTGGTTTTGGTGAAAACAATACGCCAGCATTTCACGCAGATAGGTCTGGTGGCTCACAATTACAATTTAATAGTGGAGCTTATGGCGATCTTGATTTTCCTACTGAAGTTGTTGATACTAATAGTGCGTTTGCTTCAAGTACTTTTACAGTACCAAGTGGTCATGCAGGAAAATATTTTATTTATGCAGTCGCTGAATATTATCAAAACACTTATGATTGTTTTATACGAATACGAAAAAATGGAAGTGATCTTGACGAGGGAAGTTATAGAGAGAAAAGACAAAGCGATAGTTCATTATGGAATGTTAAAAATGTTTATGCTTATTTTATGGGTAATTTAGCAGTATCTGACGCAATTACTGTAAGAGTTTATTGTGAAACAAGTGATAGTCAATACAACATTTATCCTAAAAAAAGTGTTCATTTTGGAGGTTACAAAATTACAGCATGATTAATTTATTAAATAAAAAAATAGAATTGTATTTAGGAAGAAAACCAGATTTTGCTGAAGAAGTAAAAGTTGTTGATGATGGTAAAGGTAATCTTAGTATTGATGTTTGGAATGCAAAAGATAAACCAAAACCCACAGATTCTCAACTAGATGCAGTTACTACAGAAGCAACAAAATTATACAATAATAGTCGTGTAGATGAAAAAAGAAAAGTTGAGTATTTGAGTTGGCAAGAACAAATGGAAATGATCTATAAAGACCAAATAAATGGCACAACAACTTTTAAAGAACATTGCGACAAAGTTCGTAGTGATAACCCAAAGGAGGTCTAAATGGCAAGTCTATCAACTAAAGTAGCACTCTATTGTACCGCAAACAGCAAAACGGCTGATTTCGGTCCAGGAGGCAATGTATCTTTACAGGATGACTCTGATGGTAAAGGCCCGTACATAGCAAGCTGGAGCGTCGATGGTTTAGATAAACCAACTGACGAGCAACTAGCTTCTTATGAAACGGCTGGTAATACCGAAGAGACAAACAATACTGTAAGAGCTACAAGAAAAGCAGCTTATGGTGATATTGGCGATCAGCTAGACGAGATATACAAGGACATGGATGCTTGGAAAGCTCGTATTAAAGCGATCAAAGATGCTAACCCTAAGTCGTAAAGGAGTAATAATTGAGTAAAGTACAAGTAGATACTATTGATACCAGATCTGGAACGTCTACCATGCAAATTGGTAGTACGAACACGTCTACTATTAACATAGGCGTTTCAGGTGATACGGTTAACATCCCGTCAGGGGTGACGATCGCTAACGCTGGTACAGCTACGGGCTTTGGAGGGACTAATACACCTTATTTTGTAGCAAGAAGAAATAGCGCTCAAACATTAAGTAATAATGCTTACGCTAAAGTTCAATTTGATGTTGAAGTTTTAGATAGTGCAAGTGCTTTTGACCCTTCATCTAATTATCGTTTTACAATTCCTTCTGGTCAAGCAGGTAAATATATTATTGGTGCAAGAGTAAACATTAATGGTGTTGGAGATGGTACTTTGTGGAATGGCACTTTAGCTATATACAAAAACGGATCTATTGATATCGCTGCTCCTTTTAATTTTAAAACTGGTTACATAAATAATTTTAACGGTTTTGTTGAATATTTATATGACGCAAGTGTTAGTGATTACTATGAAATCTATGTTAAAGGAGAAACAACAACAAGTGGCAATCCAACAGTTCACGCATCTACAGGAGATCATGTTGGAGGAAACGTTTTTTATGGATATAAACTAATAACATGAGCACTTTAAAAGTAAATACAATACAAAAGCGTTCAGGATCTTCTTTATCTATTGGTGAATCTGGAGATACTGTAACTGTTACTGGAACAACAACTAATATAGTTGGAGCTACAAACATTACAGGCAACACAGCAATAACTGGTACTATTTCCTCTACAGGAACGACGTTTGGTATCTCAAAATATTTTTTAGTTCATCGTTCTGGTGACTTTAGTTTTAACACTGGAAACTGGACAAAAGTACAATGGAATAGTGTACAACAAAATACTGGTGGCATGACGTGGGATAGTTCTAATTACAGACTTACACCTGGTGAAACAGGAATTTATCATTTCATAAATCATTGTGCAGGTGAAAGTATAGACAATGAAAAAGAATATGATGTGCAAATGTATAAGAATGGTAGTAGTGCATATTTTGGAAATAAATATTGGTATTCTGCAAAAGGCGGAAGTCACCCAATGGTAACTGCAACATATTTTTTAAAAGTTTCTAGCACAACAGATTATTTTGAAACTTATGTATATACCAATAACAGTTCAAATGAACATGTTGCGGCAAATCAAAGTTATTTTGCTTGCTACAAAATAGGAGATATATAATGGCATTTGCAACGATAGACGTAACAAAAGGAATAACAGGAACAATTTCTACAGCTAATCTTCCTACAATTCCTGTAACAAAAGGTGGTACAGGTTTAACATCTGGAACTACAGATCAGTTTCTTAAATTTACAGGAACTACGACAGTTGCTAGTTCTGCAGTAAGTGCAGGTATTACTGAATACGACCAATGGAGAATAACTGGTAATACTCAACTTGTTGGAAACGCTACTACAATTTTAACTTCAAACTTTGAAAGAAACGATACCGATTTTGTAAAAGTAGGAACTGGTATGTCTGAAAGTTCTGGTATTTTTACTTTTGCAACTACAGGTATTTATCAAATTATATTTGATGCTTTTTATAGAGCAGATGGTGGAGCAAGACCGATGATTGGAGCAGTAATAGCAACAACAACTGATAATGGAACTTATAGCAGTAGAGCATTTAGTTATACAAGTGGCTATACAGGTGATGCTTATGCTAGTGCTACAGCTATTCTTGCTTTTGATGTTACAAATACAACAACACATAAAGTACAATTTAGAGCAAGACATGGAGATACTACACTCATACAAGGTAGCACAAACAATAACTATACTTGTTTTACTTTTACAAGAATAGGAGATACATAGAATGGGATACACAGGACCAGGTTTAGATTTTGGAGCGTTTCAGAAGATTGATGATATCTCATCAGGATTTAATAATTCTAATACCGAGTTTAATATACAAATAGGCGGACAAACAGCAGAAATAGCAAGTCTAAACCAATTGATTATTTCTATATCTGGAGTTATTCAGGAACCCAACAGTGCATTTACTTTTGGTAGTNCTCGTAGTACAATAGCCTTTACAGGAGCACCGCAAAGCACCGATACATTCTTTGGTATCTTGCTAGGGAATAGTTTCGATGCAGGCACACCTGCAGATGCGAGTATCTCGTATGAAAAACTGACAACCATAAACGGAGTATATCGAAACGTGCAGACACTAACACAGAATTTAACATTAGCGGCAAGTGATAATGCACTTGTAGCTGGACCATTTACGGTACAATCTGGTTCAACCTTAACCGTGCCATCAGGAGCAACGTTTGTAATCGTATGAGTAAATTAGAAACAATTACAATAGATACACCATCTGGATCTAATACAATGCAGATTGGCAGTACAAATACTGCTACGATAAATCTTGGTGTATCAGGTGACACAATCAATGTGCCTGCTGGCGTAACAATTGCCAATGCAGGAACGGCTACAGGATTTGGTGAAACTAACACTCCAATTTTTCTTGCAACTTTAGGCAGTACACAAAACAGTATATCAAGAAGCACACAAACAAAAATAACTTATGCGGCTGAAGTAATAGATAGTGATAATGCTTTTGATACTTCAACCAATCGTTTTACAGTTCCAAGTGGTAAAGGTGGAAAATATATGTTTATTGTTTCTGCTTCTGCACAAATGCCAAGTTATGATCCACAAGCTATTATGACATCTTTATATAAAAACGGAAGTCAAGTTGCTTTTCATCAATATTATGCAAACGAAGCAGATTATCAAAATAATCAAGATAATACACAACCTTTAGTTACAATACAAAATTTGGCAGCAGGTGATTATGTTGAGGGATACATTTGGATGTATCAAGCAGATGGTGGTACTGGAAATATACAAGTTAATAATGGCAGTTTTTTTCAAGGGTATAGGATAACAGCATAATGGCTTCACAAATTAAAGTAAACGAAATCATCAAGCAGTCTGGATCGTCAATCACGATTGGTGAGTCAGGTGATACGGTAAGCATACCCTCAGGAGCTACAATAGCTAATAGTGGTACAGCCACAGGATTTGGAGATGCTAATAGCCCATATGCAAGACTATGTTTTGCTAGTGCACCATCTGTCAACACAGGAACAAACAAAACAGCAGAGTATTCCAGTATATTGTTTGCAAGTGATAACTCTATCGTAGACACCAGTGCTTACAAAATAACACCTGGTGTAGCTGGTAAATATTATATTGCAGCTCACATAAATTATGCACCAAATGCTGTTGATCAAAAAGATTATCATTTAGTAATTATGGTAGATGGAACAGAAAAAGCAAGACATGTTGTTTGGGCAAGTGGCACACACAGTACATATGGCACAGATGTTTATGTGTCAGCGACTTTAGATTTAACTGCATCTAATTATGTACAAATTAGAGTATTTCAGAATAGTGGTTCAAGTGCTCAGTACGCATACAATGATACTGCAGGTTTAAAAAATTGGTTTGAATTATTTAGGATATCAACATGACAAGTGAACTAAAAGTAGATAAGATTACACCAGCGTCAGGGACCAATACACAAATTGGTGAAGCAGGCGATACAACTAATCTTAGTGCTGGAACTGTAACATTACCAACAACTATCATTACTGGTCAAACTGAAAAGACGACACTTGTTGATGCAGACAAATTTTTAATTAGTGATTCAGCAGCTTCAGGTGCTTTTAAGTATGTGCAGAAATCTAATTTACCAAAAGGCACTTTAGTAGAAGTAGACCAATCAAGTATAGCGGCTGGGTCTAGTGTAGCGGCAGTTGAGTTTTCAAATATATTTTCTTCTAGTTATAATACTTATTTTGTTAGATTAAGTAAAATTAGATATGTTGGTGATACAAAATTACAAATGAGATTTTATTCTGACACAGGAACAACTGAATATACTGGTTCTTATTATTATTGGGTACATTATGGTCTTGCAGTTGGTGGAAGTAGAGAAGATGCAGATGGAAATGGAGATGACAGATTATATATGACGCAAATTTTAGATTATGACCAACCAGCAGATGGTGGTGTAACAGGATTTTTTTACATTGATAATCCACTTGCAAACGATAATTTTTCTGTAAATGTAACAGGTCAATTTGGTTATCGTAATAATAGTAATGTTTTTAACGGAATAAACTTTGCAGGTAAATATAGTGGTAGTTCTCCTAGATATGGATTTAAACTATATGGGTCAAGTAATGTCGAGTACGCAGATATAACAGTATATGGAGTAACACCATAATGAAAGCATGGAATAATGGTCAATTAAGAGAACTATCGGCTGAAGAAATTGCAGTTATAGAAGCTGATAGAAAAGAATGGAATGATGCAAGTGCAACTAGAAAACTTGCAGAAATAAGAAAAATTAGATTAACAAAATTGCAAGAAACAGATTACCTTGCTATGTCAGATAATACTATGCCAGACAACATTAAGACGTGGCGTCAAAGTCTAAGAGACCTGCCACAGAACAATACGACTGAAGCCGAATACGATGCTTTACTAGCACGTGATGATGATGGTAATTTAACTAATGCAATATGGAGTAAACCGTAATGGCACTAACTAGACTAGGACTGAATCAAGCAATAAATTTAGCGACTAACACTACAGGTACGCTTGCCGTAGCCAATGGTGGCACGGGTCTATCTTCTGGATTTATCAACGGCACAACAAACGTTGGTAAAGTTTTGCAAGCTGTTCAGTCAAAAACAGGAACAGGTCAAAGTTCAACATCTTCAAGTTTTGTTGAATATACAGGTGGTAGTGTTTCTATTACACCTTCCGCAACTTCTAGTAAAGTTTTGGTTATGGTAACTGGGTCACTTTTTATTGGTCGTAATAGTATAAGTCAAACATACGGACAAGGTAGAACAAAATTATATAGAGGTAGTACAGATTTAGATATTGAATCAAGTGTAGGTCATAATTATGGAAGTATTAGTAATGGTACTACTTGGGCAGACCATGGTTTTGCATTTAGCAATGTAGGTTTGGACTCTCCTAATACTACAAGCTCTACAACTTACAAAATTTATTTTAAAAGTGATGGCTCTTTACAAGGATATATTCCTTTTGGTGGTAAAGTAATTTTTACAGCAATGGAGATAGCCGCATGATGAAAGAAAATTTAATAAAATTTAATACTGCTGTTCAAAATTTAAAAACAGGTGTTGGTGTTGTTGTCTATTCTGATGACATGAATGAAGAAATTTTTAACACAAAAACAAAATGGGAAACAGGCACAGAAGATGGAGTAGCAATACTTTCTGACACTAATCCTCATAGTGAATTAAATTGGACAGCCGTCAAGGCGGAGATGGATAAGATCTAAATGACCTTTGCCGCCGCATCATTCGGTGAGGCAGCATTCGCCTCACAATCAGAACAGCATATTAGTATTGCTGTAACAGGATTTAACAATACCGTATCACTAGGTGCAGTGACACCAGCAGGTGTACAAAATCAAAACATATCGGTTAGTGGCTTCAATGTAGCAACCGCTCTAGGTAATCACTCTGTATCATCCTCTGGTAACGTACAAATAGCTGTATCTGGACAATCAGTGTCCTCGGCTCTCGGATCAGTAGGAGCAGGTGGCGCTGTAACTGTCAATGTAACAGGGCAGGCTATGAGCTCTACAGTAGGCACAGTTATTGCAAGTGATAAAACAATTGTATTACTATCTGGTCTGACTGCTACAGCATCTCTTGGTGCAGTAACACCATTACCAACATCAGTCGTCAATGTAACTGGTCAAGCTATGTCCACGGCTATCGGATCAGTGACAGCGGCAGCTAGTATAACTGTTGCTCCTAATTCTTTATTAGCTGGTATATCAGTAGGTACACCACAAGTAGATTTAAACGCTGATGTAGACGTTACTGGACTGTCAATGACAGCATCTGTAGGTGACAATGAAGCAGTTTACGCATGGACAGAAGTGGATGATAGTGCTACAATGGTCTGGCAGGAGGCAGCATAATGGCATCAACATATTCAACAAGATTAAANATAGAACTTATTGGATCAGGTGAACAAGCGAATGCTTGGGGTAATACTACCAATAATAACCTATCGCAGTCATTAGAACACTCTATTGCTGGTGTATACACAAAAAACTTAGGAGCTTCATCTAGCCCTTATACACTGACCACGAACAACGGCCCACAAACACAGGCTAACAACGAAGCAAGACAAGCTGCAATCGTCTTTACAGGGCATAGTTCAGATTTTATCATACAGTTTCCTGCTGTAGAAAAGATGTATTTCTTACGAAATGCAAGTTCATCTCACAAGATCACAGCTAGATTAGGTGGTGGAGGTAATACTTTTGTTATCAATCCTGGTCGTAATGTTTTTATAACTACAGATGGCACGAACTGGTATGAAATACAAACACAAGGCAGTGATTGGGTAACAAAAACAAGTAACTATACTGCTTTTGCNGGNGATAAAATATTTGCTAATACTAGTGGTGGAGCTTTTACAATTACTTTACCTGCCACAGCATCGGTGGGTGATGAGGTTAGATTTTTAGATTTAGCAAATAATTTTGATACCCACAATTTGACTGTGGGTAGAAATAGTCATAAAATAGACGGACAAACAAGCGATCTTACGGTAGCAACAGANGGCGCAGCATTTGCGTTAGTATACTCTGGTGCAACNTATGGATGGAAACTACTGGAGAAATAATATGCCAACTTACGAATCAATNAGATATAAATTTTCNGGNACNGCTATNACAGGNGTTNTNCNAGAATCAGAAAATTTAAACGANNTAGCNAACAAAGGNACATCAAGAACNAATTTAGGTGTNGNNATTGGTAGNGANGTNCAAGCTTTTATATCTGCAACTGCAGGNACAAATGCTAACGGATCTAGAACTGTATCTACAAGNAGCCCAACAGGNGGCTCTGATGGAGATATCTGGTANAAGTANACGTAATGCATGACAGTATTTGTTAAAGATGGTGGTTCTTTTAGAGAGATTAGTGAGCTCTTTGTAAGAGACGGCACGTCCTATACAAACAAAACTATTACAAACGCTTATGTTAAAGATAGTGGCGCTTGGCGTGAAATTTATACATTATTTACAGCAACAAGTTACGTAACCGAAGGACCTGGCACACACACAATTACTGTGCCATCACTTGCAAACGCAATACACATACAATTTGCCGTAGCAGGTGGATCGGGTGGTATGAGAGGTGCTGATTATGACAAAGCTGGTGGTGAATCTGCTGGTCCAGCTGGAGCATCAGGTGGTTACATATCTGANGTTGTATATCAAGTAACAGGAGGTGAAACTTTAACTGCTGTTGTAGGTTCTGGCGGCGCTGCAGGTAGTGGAGTTTATAGTGGATCTTCTGGTGCAGGTGGTAATACAACTTTAACAGGTACTTCTTCGGCTAATATTTTTACTCTTACTGGTGGAGGCGCTGCTTCTGTTTCAGGTGGCGGTGTACAAGGTCCTTTAAGAACAAATAATGCTAGCACGGCAGGCACTGGCACTTCACAAGGAACAAGAAAAACAACTTTTACAACTACTGGTGGTCTTACACAAGCTTCGACGGGCAGTAATGGCTTTACTGGTGGACCAGTTGGTACTTTTAATCAATTAGGTGATGGTAATGCTGGAACAAATCCTGGAAACTGTGGCGGTGATAACTGTACAATTGGTGGTGGTACTGGTGGATCTTCATATGGCACTGCTGTAACAGGCGGAGCTGGTGGACCTAATGGTAATACTAATGGATCTGCAGGCTTACGAGGATCTGGTGGCGGTGGTGGAGGAACAGAACCTGGTTCTTCTTCTGGTGGCGATGGTGGACCTGGAGAGTTTAAATATAGATTTTTAAGGACCACATAATGCCATTAACAAAGTTAAACATAGCACCTGGTATTGATAAGCAGGATACAGAATACGGCGCTGAAGGGCGTTGGATTGATTCTGATAATGTAAGATTTCACTATGGTTTACCTCAAAAAGTAGGGGGCTGGCTTAAACTTATACAAGAAACATTAATTGGTGTAGCAAGAGATATACATACATGGACATCATTAGACGGTGTACGGTACACGGCTCTCGGAACAGATAGAAAATTATATTTGTATTCTGAAGGTGTCGCTTATGACATTACACCCATAAGATTAGAAGCTGCTTTAACAAATCCGTTCACAACAAATGCCACAACAACTGTAACTGTAGCTCACACAAGTCATGGAGCATCTGAGGGTGACTTTGTTACCTTTGATTCTTTTAGTGCAATAGATGGTTTGGACATGAACAAAGAATTTGAGATCACTACTGTTGTAGATGCAAACTCCTACAAAGTTACACATTCAAGTCAAGCGAGTGGCAGCACAAGTGGCGGAGGNGGATCAGGNAATGCTAAATATCAAATATCNGTTGGTGTTTCTGAAGCTACATATGGTTATGGTTGGGGCACAGACGCATGGAACGTAGACGCATGGAACACTCCAAGATCAACATCAACAGTTACACTTGATGCTAGAAACTGGTCATTTGATAATTTTGGTGAAGACTTAATAGCTACCGTACATAAAGGTAAAACATTTAGATGGGACACGTCTAACGGCACGGGAGTCAGAGCCGTCGCTATTTCTCAAGCACCAACAAGCTCAAGATTTACTCTAGTATCGATGCCTGATAGACACATATTTTTGTTTGGCACAGAAACAACAATTGGTAACAGCACTACACAGGACGATTTATTTTTACGTTTTTCATCACAGGAAGATTTTACAACGTGGGGTCCAACAGCAACAAATACAGCAGGATCTTTTAGAATACAAGACGGATCAAAGATTGTTTCAGCAGTAAGATCACGTAATGCTGTTTTAGTATGGACGGATACATCACTTCATGCAATGCAGTTTGTTGGTGCACCTTTTACTTTTTCATTAGTACAAATCGGTGCAAACTGTGGCGCTGTAGGTGTGCATGCTGCCGTTGATGTAAACGGTGTAGCATACTGGATGTCACAAAATGCTTTTTATCTTTATGATGGTTCAATTAAAAAAATACCATGTAGTGTGCAAGATTTTGTATTTGAAGATTTTTCTATCACACAACAACCAGAAACGTACGTTGGTGTAAATTCAGAATTTAATGAGGTAACTTGGTACTATGCTTCCACAAATGCCACGCAAATAGATAGATCAGTCACATACAATTACTTAGAGAGAACTTGGTATACATCAACGTTATCAAGAACCACTTGGACCGACTACGGTGTTTATCAGAGACCATATGCAACAAAGTATGAGACAGGCACAACGGGGAGTACTCCTACAGTATTAGGTGTCACCGCTGGAGCATCTTTATTGTATGAGCATGAACAGGGTGTAAACGACGATCAATCTGCNATGACAGCGTTTATTACATCAGGTGATTTTGACATACAAGANGGACAACAAATANTATCTATANNNAANGGTATACCNGATTTTAAAAANCAAGCTGGATCTGCTACNATGACNATGGGTTTTAAANCNTATCCNTCAGAAACAGGNATTACAATNGATNGATCNGTAGATACAACAACTAAATTTTTTAATTTACGTGGCAGAGGTAGACAAGCTAATGTAAAAATAACAAGTAATACTTTAGATTCAGACTGGCGTTATGGTACGTTACGTGTGGATGTAAAACCAGATGGAGGTAGATAATGGCTAAAATTAGCACGACAAGATTACCAGATGCGCCTGCTGAGTATGAACCAATACAGTTTGATACTCTAATACGTATCTTAGAACAAATAACTCAACAATTAAATTTTGGTTTTCAACAAGATTTAAAAGATGAGTCAACAGCAAGGACTTTCTTCCTTGGCTGATTTTTTTAAATTATTCTCTAAGACTGCAACAGGGTCTAATACAGCTGTATATACAGTTCCTACAGCTAATGAGGGAGCGGTGCCACCTGTGTTACCCACCACAGCTATTGTAAAAAGCATTAGATTAGCTAATGTTTCTGGAGGTGCAGTTACAACTACAGTAACGGTATTAGATTATGATGCTAGTTCACCCTTAGAAATAGAGCTTTTTAAAAGCAGTTTAGCTGATGGTGCTACTCAAGAGGTATTGTCTCAACCATTAACATTAGAACAACAAGATGCTATCAAAATTGTTGGTAATGGTGTAAAAATAGCAGTAAGTTTAATGGAGATTACATAATGTCAATTGGTAAAAAAGTACAAGATGCAGAACAAATAGGCACTGAGATTGTAGATGGTAAAGAATTACCTGTTCTAAAACCTGAAGTGTATGTAAAAATTTATTGTAAGAATTGTGGTAATGAAGTTGATTCTGAAGAGGAGGCCACTGGTGTTTGTAACAACTGTGGTAATCCTTGGGCTTCAACTAAAGCCAAGGACGTTACCATTCGAGTTGTCAAATTACCTGATGTAAAAGGCGAAACAAAAGAATAACTAATCTTCACACTGACAGTTTTCACAACGATGTTGTTCAGCACTGTTAATGTGTCTTTCTAAATCTCTTTCTGCTGCCATAAGTCTTTCGTGATATCTACTCACCTTATCAGCAAGGTTAGCTATAGCGCTCAAATATTCTTGTTCTGTCATATTATCTCCTGTTGATTGTTAATTTTGGTGAGAACCTAATTTAAACATGTTTTGTTTGAAATCAACAGAACTTTTTTAAAAAGTTTACTTGACATCGATCTCAGCCCAACTTTTAGGGTGTGGCAAACAATGTTCAGTGCTAATTCCATTTTTCATGGTTAATAATATGTCTGCACTAATACTTATGCGAGGTATATCCCTCTCATTTGTTTCTGTATAATGTAATAGTTCACTAGGAAATATTACAAAATCTCCAGACTTAACTGGGATTGTATAGCTTGCAAAATTAAACTCATTCCAATCGCTAATATATTCATCTGTAGGTGGTATAAACATGCCTGTTTGTGCAGCCAACTCTTGTTCAAACTTTATATTACCCATGTTATCATTGCGGACATAATATACACAACTAAAATGACTTGCTGTATGTTTGTGACTAGCAATATGTTGACCTTTACTAGTATAGGTTGCCCAAGCTTTTGTAAAATGAGCATCAAACTTTTCTAAATTATAACCCTTCGCAATAAAAAAATCTGATAAATGTTTACTTAATTCAATAAACAAGTCTTTGTATTTAGCTCTACGATGTAAATTATCAACAGCATCATTGAGATCTGTAAAATTTGTATTACCCATAACGTCCGTTGTGGCAGCAACACTGCCTGGTTTTGCTTTTACATATGATTCTATATCTGTGATTAATTTTTCGTTAATTGTATCGTAGTTATCAATTGTGCTTTTATAAATTGATTTACTAAATAAGCTTCCTATTACTGTTTCTTTCTGCATAACTAACCTCTAAAAATTCTACTTTCGTTACCCAACCTGTTGGTATTGCAATACATCCACCACCATGATTGTCATCTTTGTCTGTACACCATGAACGCATAATTACAATCTTTTCTTTATTATTTACGACCATCCATCCTACTTCTTGACACTTGGCTAATGGAGCATTAAGTATGTCTTTTATAGGCAACCAGCCTGTTTCTGTATCACGGGCGTCTAACCACGTCACACGGACCATAGGCACCTTTGTAATATCAAAGCTCATTTCTAGTTGCACATTAATAGAAATTTGCCTATAATTATACGATTAATTAGGCTAAATCTTCAAGGCCAGCCTCCTTGCCATAAACAATAACATGAATTGCTAAGGAGAATACGTGTCATTCGGAAAATTTTTGAAAAAAGCATTACCTGCAGCTCTAGGAATAGCAGCACTTGTAGGCACTGGTGGATCTATTGCACCAGCTTTATCTAGGTTTGTTGGTAGCTCAGCGTTTAAAAAAATTGGATTACCTGCTTTAGCGGCGATAACTACAGGAATGTTAGCAAACAGAGAAAACAAGCAAGATATAAAACCTTATTATTCTCCAAGTGACATCAAAAATAAAAGTGTGTTTGGTGGATCTCCGTTTATAAAAGATAGATTTAGAGGTCTTACATTTAATCAGGATGATCAAAAGTTTTATGATCAACGTGATTTTGACAACCAAACGTTTAGCAATTTTATCGCTAATGACCAAGGTGAAATTATAGATCCTGCAACAGGCGAAGTTATAAGACCTGAAGGTGGAGATCTTGAAGGCATGAACATGGGTGGTATAGCTATGTTGCCTAATTACAACACAGGTAACATACAAGATATGAATGAAGCTATGCAATTTTTAGCAACAGGTGGAGATACTTTCCCAAGAAAGATAGGACAAATTACTGGTCCTGGTGGACCAAAAGATGATAAGGTCCCTGCTATGTTAAGTAATGGTGAGTTTGTATTTACAGCTAAAGCTGTTGACAATGCAGGCGGACCTAAAGCAATGTATAATTTAATGAACAAATTAGACCCTGAATCATCAAAGGGTAGAGGAATAATGAGTTAATGAGCACGACAACAACTATAAGGAGAGAAGCACCGTTTTTAGAAGAGTTTCAACGTAACTTATTACAAGGTGCTTTTGATGCAACAAAGTCTCCTGGAACAGTAACACCTAGAGAGGTAGCAGGGCTCACGGCTCTACAAACTGGAGCTATAGGTCAGACAGCAGCACAAATGGGTATAGACCCAACGACAGGTGCACTTACAGGGCGACCTGCTTTTGGCGGCGCTTTTGATGTAGGTAGGGGCACTATGGCTATGGGTATACCTGCACTGCAAATGGCTCAACAACAATACGATCCGACATCAGGTAGAACTCAGCAATTTATGAATCAATACCAATCTGATGTAACGCAAGAAGCTTTACGTCAAATGGACGAACAAGCAGCAAAAGCAAGTGCTCAACTTGCAGGGCAAGCTGTAAGAGGTGGTACGTTTGGCGGTGCTAGATACGGTGTGCAACAAGCAGAATTAGCTAAAAACTTACAAGATATTAAATCAAGAAGAATATTTGAGGATTTATCAAGAAACTTTCAACAAGCTCAACAGCAAGATATAGCTACAAGTGAGGCCGCAAGAAATAGAAATTTACAAGCAGCTAATCAATTTAGAACTACAGGTTTAAGTCAAGCTGCTCTTGGTGGACAAGAGTTCGGTTTACAACAACAAGGTCTAGGTAGACTATTTGATTTAGGCACCGCGCAACAGCAACAAGCACAGAGAGTAGCAGAAGAAAACTTTAGACGTCAAGAAGCAATGCGTACCGATCCATTCTCTAGACTAAGTTACTTTAGTGATATTTTAAGAGGAGTGCCTTCTCAACAAACTACCATACAACAAAGCCCACCTACATACACTAATCCATTATTGGCTGGTATTGGTGCAGGTATTTCTGCTTACAACATTATGAATCCAGGTCAACAAGTTCAATCAGGATTGAGTTCATTTACGTAATATGGCTGAGAGCGACGATATATTAAATACAGAGATTATTAAAAGAGGATCTCTAATGCCTGACATTGATGAAGTGATAGGTGAAGCACCTCCTGCGCCGCAACTTCAAAGCGTATCTCCAGAAGTATATTTTAAAAATGCAAAAATTGATGAAGATAACTACATAAAAAATTATTTTAAAAAGAGAACAAAAGAAGAAATTGCAGAGCTGTTTCCAAAAGCTAACTTTGATAATGAAAGAAGACTGTCACTAGTAAACTTTGGTTTAAATTTAATGAAACCTACAGAGGGAGGTAAAATAATACCTGCTGTCGCTTTTGCTGGCGAAAAACTAACAGAGGATTTAGGTGACATTGCAAAAGCAAAAAGAGAACAAGACCAAGCAGAAAAACAATTTGTTGCTACAGAGCTGATGAACCAAGAGGCTAATGAGTTAGCGCAACGTGGTAGAATATTAATGCATAATAAAAACATCGATCAAATAATCGGTGAAAAACAATTTGAGCAAAGAATAAAATTTAATGACAACGCAATGGATCAATACAGTCAAGCAAAAAAAGCTTACACAAGTAAATATTATGATTTTGCTATGGAGCAAGCTGAACCTAAAGCTGTTACAATACAAACAAAAATGGGTGATGGCACATATAGTGAGCCGTTTGATGCATTTTATGTACCTGCAACAGGTAAATATTTTCAACCAGTTGGTGTTATAGATGGTGAGCCACAATTCAGACAAATAACAAATCTTGAAGGTTTAAGATCTAATGAGCTTGGTACAAGTGATACCATGGCAGGTATGGTTGGTGGATCAGGTAGAAGTCAATTCATAGATTTACAAACATCTATTGATACATTTGATAGAAATTTATTTTTCTTAGATGAATTAAATGATTCATTCTTAGAAGATCCAAGACGTGCTGGTTTTATTGCTGGTATTAAGAAACACGTACAAACGTATGGTAATATTATATCTAATGCCTTTAATCCTTTTCCTGAAGGTTATACACAACAGGACACAGAAGATGCAGGTTTTACGGACGGACTAACTTACGGTGCAGGTAAGTTTTTAACAATCGATTCATATCTGGATTTATATCTTAGTAATCCAGACATGGTTGAAAGAGACCTTGCTGACGGTAGTATTGATCCTGAAACTGTTGAAGCATTAAAAAAATACAATAAAGGTCTAGATGCGGCAGCAGCTGGCGCCTTTGGTAATATGGTATTAGAGTTAAACAATTCATATGATCTAGCTCCTAAAAATACAAAGGGACAAAACATTTATGAAAGTGCAGAAGAGCAAGCTAAGATAAGAAGTTTCTTAAAGTTTGATGAAGACTTACCTGCCAACGAAGCAAGAGCCACTGCTATCATATACGCAATAGCAAGAGCACGTAAAGCATCAGGTAGATTAAACTTAGATGATATCCAACGTGCTGCTAAATCTTTGAACATTTATGGAGATTCACAAAAAGACGTTTTAGCTAAGATGAAATTTTTACAAAGAGAATTAACGTTTGCAAGACAACAAACAATAAACATTATGAGAAGCACTTACAGAAAATTTTATGACAGCCTAGATCCTGACATGCTTGTATATGACAGAAAAAGAATGGAAAGAATGTTACAAGGTTCAGGTGTTGATGATGATGCTTCTCCTTTTGGTGGCACGTATTCATGGAACGTTGAAACGCAAAAGTTTGAGGTACAATAATGGCTGAAGTAAAAATAGACTTAAATAATTACGGTGTCGATCAAACTATTAATATTAATATACCAGAGGGTATGGACATTAATGATCCTGCAATACAAAATGGTATTAAAGAGATAGCAGATAGCATAAAAGCAAAACAAATTGCTGCAGAAGCAATACCAGAAGATACAAAACAACAAATTTTAGATCAACAATCACTTATCGCTGCTCGTGAAGAAGTTATAAGAGATCCAATACAGGCAATGATTGACTCTGTTAAAAGACAAGCACAGTCACAAGGCGTAGGTATTGGAACGTCAGCTACTGAGGTTGGAGAAGCTATCATGCCTGGTGGTCAAGAATTTACCGAAGAAAATTTTTTTGCAGGCATACAAAATGAATTATCTAAAAGATTACCTAATGATGCTAAGGGAGCTTTCTCAAATTTATTTGCTATAGCTGCAGATTTTGGCGTAGCAAAACTAGCAATGGATGCGGAGACAGAGAAAAAGTATCCTGCAATGAAAAGATATCATCCAGGTTATTCCTTATATCAATCAACAAAAGAATTATTTAAAAATCGAGCAGTATCTGGTGGATCCATGATTGCGGCTGCGCCTGCGGGTAAAGAGTTTGGAAATAAAGTTTATGATATGATAAACGATATAACAAGATATTTAAAAGGTATACCTAATTTAGATGAAGCTATGGAAAAAGATTTAGCTTTACGAAATTTATATGATGTAAGAAATGAATTACTTTGGTCAGGAGGCACAGTTGGTTTAAGTGAAATGTGGCCAATAATGAAACAAACTTTAGGAAGAAAGGTTTTGGGTATAAATGAAAAATCTGATCAATTATTTAAACAAGCAGAAAAAGCTAATGTCCCTGCAAATGTCTTTACAATTACACAAAGCGGCGTTGTTCCTGGCCTAGGTAAAGTTCTCGGTGTTTTTCCTTTTGTTTCAACCAAAGCTAAACAAACACAAAATTTACAACAAATTGCTATAGCAAATGAAATTAACAGCACTTTAAATAACTATTCACCAATTAGATTAATGAATCAAGCTGGTATGTTAGCTGACGAAGGATTTAGAGATGGTATCAAACAATTTGCTGCAACAAAAACCATGTTATACAAAAGAGCATCAAACATAGGTAAGGAAATTGCAGATCCATTTATACCAATGGACCGTGTTAAAAAACTCGCAGCTGACATGTATGAAAATTTAGCTGCTAATACTGATGTTAAACTAGATGTACAAAGAACAGACTCTTATGGCTATCAATCAACGGTAACAAAATCTATTGATGAAATATTTCAACCAGTCATAGAAAAAGAAAAATCAGTTCAAGAAGCATTGATGGATTTACGTTTCTTACCAGATCATTTAAGTGGCCCTCAATTTGAGAAAGTACAACAACTACTTAACATGGCTCACAGAAATGTTGACCAGTTTGCAGGATCAGGTTCTAGTCTTGGTATACAAACAGATGCTTTTAGTAGTGCGATGATAGAAACACTAAACGATTGGAATAATTTTAAACAATTAGATGACCCAGCAAAAAGAGTTTTAGTAACTAAATTTGCTCAAGCACAAAGTTTAGCTAACAGATTTTTCACAGAAAATGCTGATACGTTTAAAGGTAGAACGGGTAACATCATGGTGCAAACAGATCCTAATATACGTATACCTGGCGCTGAAAGAAAACCTGGTAATGTATTACCTGATCAACTTTTAGATTTATTAATGGTTGACGCTGGTAGTTCAAGTTTGACTACGATGCTTTCGCCAATGGCTATGAAAGAAATGAGAAATGCTGTTGGAGACACAGCTTTTAAAGCTTTAGTCAATGCACACTTAAACAAAAAAATAGGTAATGCTACAAGTTATATAACTGCTAACGTTCCTTTTGCTGGAAAACCTGGTTTAGTTGGAAGAGCTACTTCTTTCTTCACTGGTGCACAACCTGTATCACCAGTCAAGACAGCAAAAGCAAGTATTCCAATTATTAATATTGACCAAATAAGAAGTGCGTATGGAATAGGAAATGAAAACGCAGAGGCTGGTATAAGAGAAGCGTTAGGTAAAGAAACATACGATAGGATTAAAAATGTTTTAACAGTTGCTGAACAGGTGCAGCAAACAAACTTTGGTGATGTATCTGACTTTGTAAAACGTCGTGGTACATTAGGTGGTGTCAACTCTGTTATAAATATTGCAACAGGTGCAGCCATCGCAAGTAACCCTTTTAGTAGTGCTGGATTGTTATTGATTGCAAGATACGGTGCTACTGGTTTAGCTGATCCAGAGTTTGCTAAAGGTTTAGTTACATTAATGAATCCCGATGCTAAAACAATTTTAAAAAGACAAGTGTTACAAAAGTATGGTCGTTTGATATTAGATGATGATCCAAACGTACCAGATGAAATAAAAGAGAATCTTGACCCATCAAACCCAACAGATGTTATTAAATACATGCTGTTTATGGATATAAGAGGTAACTCTTCGTATCCAGGAAAAGAATCATTAGATCTTACCAGCATAAATGAAAAAAGTGTACAAGGTGGTGGTAATCTTAAAAGTGTTAGAGTTAACAAGAAACCTGATGCAAAAACAGTTAGTGAAGACGCTGGTAAAGCAATAGCTAATTTTTCTACTGCACCGATGACTAATCGTGAATCTGGCATAATGGCAGCGGCAACTAAGCCAAGTAATGTAAAAAAAGATCCTTTTCTTGATGTAGACTTTACGGCGATGAGAAAAAATAGTAATACTAAACCATTGAATGCGAACCAAAGAGCAGCATTAGCAAGTGGAGATCTTGATGAAGCCATAGCTCTTGGAGATGCAAGGAGATTAAGTTAATGAGTTTATTTGCTAATTTTAAAAAACGTAACAAAGAACGTAAAGCAAGAAACATTCGTAGAGAGACTATACGTCGTGCAGCAGCAGGTGATACGAGTGATTATGTTAAAAAGCAAATGCAAAAATATGGCACAAGTTTAGAAGATTTTAAAGCTAACCCAGATNAAGTTGGAACAGGTATACTTGCTGGATCACCAGGTTTTACGAATACTGGCCCACGGACCGCTGACCAATTTATTGACCAACAAAATAGAATAAGTCAATTACAAAAAGAATTACGTGGTATTGTTGATCANAAAAGNTCACTNACNTCTCAACCATCNANCATGGGTCTTACAAATGCATATCAAGATGCGATAAGACAATTTAAAGATAGAGGAGATCTTGCACAGCAAGCATTTAGACAGGAGTTACCTAATCCACTTATAAAAGCAGCGCAAGGTATAGGCAGCTTTATAAGAGGTGGAGGTTTACTTGGTGTATTAATGAGAGCCTTAGATGACCAAGACAAACAAGTTAACGTTGCAAATCAATCTTTTAGAAGCCCGCAAGACATGGAAAGTCTTACAGATCCAGATGGTGCTGGCATAGAAACAAGTGATCCAGCAGGATTCAGATACAACAGTGAAACTGGTAGATTTGAAAGAGTACCTGGTGCACAGGTCATGGACGGCGAAGCAATACAAAAAGCGGCCGAGGCAAGGCAAATAGCTAATATTCAAGCTCAAAATAGATATAATCAAATGTATGGTCAGCCAATAAGTATTGGTTCAGGTCCTTCTTTTCCTAATGATGCTGGCATAGCTTCTGGCACGGGTGGAATAAATAGAATGATGCCATCAATGATACCAGATGGTGAAACATTACAAAAGCAAGCTGAAGCAAGGCAAATAGCTAATATTCAGGCGCAAAATAGATATAATCAAATGTTTGGGCCACCTGTAGATATGAGTGGTAGAGGCCCTTCTTTTCCTAATGATGCTGGCATAGCATCAGGTACACAAGGTATTAACCCTGCTCCTAACTTGTACCCAGATGAAAAATTTGGTACACCATTGGTAAGAAGAGACGTTGGTTTTTTTGAAAATTTACCTTTTTATTCAGGGCCTTTTGATTTTAATTTTAGACCAGAAGGTCCTATGTTTGTTCCACAACAGCCAATACCATACAATATGGGCGGTAATGTCATGATGGAAAGAACAATGGATCCGACATATGCAAAACTCAAAGTGTTTAACGATACAGCTTACGAATGATCGAAATAAATCTTAGAAACGCCGTTTGGTTCGGTATAATTCTCGTGTCCGCAGGTATATCCTACGGTATGGTTTCCCAGAAACTAATGGCTCTAGAATCAAAGCAACTGCTATTAGAAAAGGCAATAATGCAAGACATACCAGAGATAAAAGAACGGGTAATAAGACTTGAAATACTTTTAGAAAGAGCATTGGAAGATTAAATGGCTTATTTGGCATCTGATGCAATGGGCGGGGTTGCTTTATACAATCCTTCTACAAAAGAATATGCTTCTTCTCCTCCTCCAAGAAGTGCAAACACCATAGCTTTGTTAGAAAAAAAATTAGCAGAGGGTTTTAGGCCAATACAAGATTTTGACACTCCTGAAGGGAAAGAACATTTACAATACTTTATGAATAAAAGTGACCAACCAGCCTCTATGTTAAAACGTGAAAAGTATTTTGATAGTTCGCAAAAAGTAACAAATGTTTTAAGAAATTTGATGGATAAATTTAAAGGAGCAAAACTTCCTGGAATATTAGGTGTTTTAGATATTATGGGAATGAAAAAAGAATATGAGAAACTAATGAAAGGAGAACATCCCATGAGTAAAACATTTGCTGAGGCAGGTCTGCTAGGACCAGACGCAAAAGCTAGTACACAAGTATTTAAAGACGGCGGTGTTATCGATATATTTGACACAGGAGAATAGATGAGTGAAATAATACAGCACGCTGGTTCAATATTTTTAATTAAAGGTAATGATATTGTTCCCATACCTATGAATAAAAGCTTATTAAGTGGCAACACAGAATCACCTAGCGTGCAACAAGCGCAAAAACTTATAGCAGATGGATACCAGTTAGCTTTCAGCGATAATGAAAATGCTAATGAATTAGTGCGAAAAAAATTTACAAAAGGTACTACTCCAATGAATATTCCTGTGGATGATGGTATAGGATCTAGAATTGCTAACACGATAAAAAACTTTGGAGGCAAAATACCTGGAGTTTTAGGCATACTTGACATTTTAGGAATGAAAAAAGAATATGAACAATTAATGGAAGGAACCCATCCTATGAGTAGTGTGTTTGCTGAGTCAGGTTTGCTAGGACCAGAGGCAAAGGGTAGTACACAAACATTTAAAGACGGTGGATATGTAACTTTTAATCCGATCGTAGAAGATATATTCGACACAGACTAATCAAACAATATTTTCTTTGGGTCTTCACCCATAACTTTACTAGCTAAGTCTATTTTATTATTTAATGCCTTGACAATCTTCTCATCGATTGTGCCTTCGGCTATTAAATCAATGTATGTAACCTTATCTTTCTGCCCTATCCTGTGTGCACGGTCCTCGGACTGCATGCGTACTTCTAAGCTGTAATCATTAGAGTAATACACAACAGTGTGACTGCAAGTAAGAGTAAGGCCATAACCCCCTGTCTTTGGGTTTCCGACAAAAAATCTAAGGTCACTGTTGCTATCCATAAAACTATCAACGATAGACTGACGAATATCATCTTTAGTGTCCCCATAATAGCTAGCCACAGTTTCTTTACCATATTCATTTGCTATCTCCTTTTCTATAGTTTGTATATCATGACGGTACACGGCCCATATAATAACCTTACCGTCCGATTCTTGTAATACCTGTAGTAATTCTTTTATTCTATTGTTTTTTAATGGTCTAACTTCACCGTCATCTGTCTTTACATGGCCACAAGTGATCTGGTGTAGTCTTATCATTTGTGTCAAGACTGAGGCGGCAGTCATAGGATTGTCTTCAAAAAAAGTTATTGCTGCTCGTTTCATCTCAACATACGCTTTTAATTGTTCTGGTGTCATGGTAACTGT
>FUFK010512570.1_pt1 | contig 27567 bp, 33 predicted proteins | sample 1021851 | NCBI WGS metagenome assembly FUFK01 (sample SAMEA51879418, study PRJEB19060) | metagenome
CGTGCGAGCGCGCGCTGCCCGGTATCGCACCCGATCGCACGCTGAAGGTGGCGCTGCTGGCGAAGGGGCAGGATCCCGACGATCTCGCCCGATCGCAGGGCGTGCGCGGGGTGGAAGCGGTTATCGAGGGTGCGCTGCCACTGGACGCCTACCTGTTCCAGGATGTTCTGCTTTCCGCAGCCGCATCCGCCGCTGCGTCCTCGCTAGATGTGCAGCATGCTGCACCCGCTGCGGGCGGGCNGTCGCCCTTGCCTCGCTCTGCTCGGGACCCTGCCGAACTGGACCTGTCGGACTGGTCGCCGGAGGATCGTGCCGCGGTGTGGGACCAGCTGGCCGGGCTGGCCGATCGGATCGGGCATGACGAGCTGCGCGGCGAATACCTGGCGGCATGGCGCGCGCGGTACGAGCGATTGGTATCGGGCAAGGAGCGCGCCGGCCGCAGCGACGTGCTCGCGACGACCATCGAGGCCGAGGACGGCGAGTATCGCTGGCCGGAAAGCGAAGACGATAGCGAGAAGCGGTTGATCGCGGTCGTGCGGCAGTTGCTGCAACTGCGCGCCGAGGAGCGCGCAGCACTGGAGCCGATCCGCGAGGAGCGTAAATTCGTGCGCGAGCTGGCCAAGATGGCCGGGCTGCGCCTGCCGCAAGTGGATGCGGTGGTGAAGATGATCGAGATGGACATGAACGAAGGATCGAGCGCCGGGCGGCACGAGAGCGAGAGCGTGCTGGTGCTGTATCGCCGCGTGCTGGCGGTGGAGGGCCCGCTGACCGAGGCGCTGATGCCGGTGGTAATGGACGGACGATCAAAGCCCAAGGCGGTGACCGCCGGGGCCGATGCACCGCCGCGCGCGGCGAGCGCGCTGGCCTGGCATGATGCGGGAGGCCAGTAATGGCGAGCGTCCACGATGGCACGTCCCCCGACCCCGCGGGGGGAGGATCTGGCTCGGCTCCGGATGGAGCGGCTCGCCCTGACGACCAGAATGGGGGTGCAGGGGCGGCAGATACGCAAGATCTGGCCTCGAGGAGCGGAGCGGTAGGCCGAAAAGTAGTGGCACTGAGGCCGCAGGCTGACGATGCGCTGGACCGGGCGTGCGCGCGTTTCCCGATGACCGATCTGGGCAATGCCGAGCGGTTCATCCATCGGCACGGGCAGGATTTCCGCTTCTGCGCCGAACTGGGCTGGTTCCGCTGGGACGGGCGGCGCTGGCTGCTGCTGGGCGAAGAGCCCAAGCAATTGCCGCCCGAAGTGATGCAGGCGCTGTTTTCGACCATGCGCGCGATCAAGAACGAGGCGCAGCTGGTGCGCGCCAGCGGGGAGCGCGCCGAAGCGCCGCCGGGGCTGGCAGGCGAGGCGCTGGCGGCGTTCGAGCGCGAGCAGGCGGCGAAGATGGACTTCGTGGTCGATTTCAAGCGCAACGTGCCGTTGATGTATTCGGACAAGCTGGCCGAATGGGCGCGGTCGAGCGAGGCGGCGGGCAAGATCGCCGCGGCGGGCGCGCTGGCCAAGAGCATGGGCGGCCTTGTCGCGCAGGTCGACGATTTCGACCGCGAGCGGATGGCGATCAATGTGTTGAACGGCACGCTCCGCATGGAGCAGCGGCGGCGCAAACGCCCGACTGCGGAGGTGGAGCGCGGCAAGAGCGAGTGGCACACGCCATGGGTGATGGTGCTGCATCCGCACGATCGGGCCGATTTCATCACCAAGCTGGCCGATGTCGAATATCGCGAGGGCGCGCATTCGCCGGTTTACGAGGAATTCCTGAGCGTGGTGCAGCCCAAGCCCGAAATGCGCCGGTTCCTGGCGCAATGGGGTGGGCTGAGCCTGACCGGCTTTACCGGCGAGCAGAAGTTGGCGTTCTTCTATGGCGGGGGCAGTAACGGCAAGGGCACCTGGGTGGAGACGATCGCGCGTATTGCGGGCGATTATGCCGGAACGGTGAAGATCCAGAGCCTGCTGGACCAGGGCAAGAAGAGCGGCGACCAGGCGACGCCCGCGATCGCCAAGCTGCCGGGCGTGCGGTTCCTGCGCGTATCGGAGCCGAGCAAGGGTGCGGTGCTGGACGAAGGGCTGGTCAAGGAGCTGACCGGCGAGGACCCGGTGGATGCGCGGCATCTGAACAAGGGGTTCTTTACCTTCTTCCCCGATTTCAAGATCACCATCAGCGGCAACAACAAGCCGGTGATCAAGGACACGAGCGACGGCATCTGGCGGCGAATGCAGCTGGTGCCCTGGGAGGCCGACATTCCCGCATCGCAGCGGGACAAGGCGCTGAAGGACAAGCTGCTGGCCGAACGGGCGGGCATCTTCGCCTGGCTGATGCGCGGCCTGCTGGACTGGAAGAAGCACGGTCTGATCGAGCCCGAAGACGTGCGTCTGGCCACCAGCGAATACCGCGACGATTCCGACACGATCGGGCGGTTCCTGCGCCAGACCTGCGAGGTGGGCGAAGACACGCGGGCGCGGCCAATACGGGTGCGCAAGGGCGACCTGTTCGAGCTGTACCAGGCGTGGTGCCACCAGACGGGCGCCTATGAGATGGCGGAGCGGGCCTTTTCCAAGGAGATCGCGGCCAAGCGCTTCAAGGAGAAGCACAGCAATGGTGCGTGGTGGATCGGGCTGCAGCCGACCGTGGACATCGACGACATGAAGCAGGGTTACTGGACCGCTGCGGACGAGATCGAGGATGGCGGATCGGCCGATATCGAGCAGGTGCCGGGGGACTGATGGCCGCATTTTGCTTCGATTTTCGGTTCAGGTCGACGGGGCTGAAGCCTCCAAACAGGTGGGTCTGGCTCCAATGGAGCTTCGGCAAATGCGAAATGGAGCCGGTTTTTGGCGGATTTCTGCGCGTGTGGAGGAATGGAGGCAAATCTGCGTCCCCTTCGTGTGCGCATGCGCGGGCGCGCGGGGGTGGTGCGATATTACGCTCCATTCCTCCATTTCTTCCATTCAAGTGAAAAAGATGGAGGGTAAACAATTGATAGAGCGGGTGTTTCTGGGGTTTTTCGAAATGGAGGCAAAGCGGGTGCAGGGCGAAGGAATGGAGCGATGAGCGGTTTGGTTGGAGCAAGAGCGGCAGCGGGCACGGTTCCGCAGACAATTGCGGAGCTGGAAGAGGCCTTTGTGCGGTTGCACGCGCTGTGGCTGCGCAGCCCGGGCGGTGGACATTGGCCGTTCGCTGGAGATGGTCCGTGGCATCTGGCGCAGGGCGAGGTGGGCGACATCAAGGGCGACTGGTCTGAAACGCTGGTGGAGACCGACAGCGGCAAGGTGATGCAGGTGCGCAGGGTGGACAGCCGCGCGCCGCGCACCCCGCTGGAGGCGAGCGAGGTCGACGAGCGGGACCGGGTGACCACTTGGCTGGGGCTGGTGGGCGACCAGCAGCTGCGCAAGGCGATCTGGCTGGCTAGCGAGGCGCTGCACCGCGGCGATAACGGCCCGGGCGGACGCGTGCCATGGAGCGGCATCGCGCGCTGGATCGGGTGGGCGCGCTCGCCGAACGCGCTGAAAGGGCGGTACAGGCTGGCGCTCGGCGAAGTGCTGTGTGCGCTGAACGGGTGGCCGAGCCGCCGCGCGCGGGTGCTGGCGGCGGGTTAGGTGGGCGGAGTTCCGGTCGCGACAGGTGCGGGGAGCGTTTGCGTGCCGGCAGGGGCCGGATCAATGGTTCTTCCAGGCAATTCGGGCTCGTCCGCTGTCAAGGGTGCCGAGGTGGTCGTCTGCGCTTCTGGCGAAATCCAGCCCTCAAGCGTCTCCGGCGCGCCTAAGCGGAAGGCTGCAAGAACTATAGCAGCGGCGACCGCGATCCAGACGGGCCATTCTTCGTAGTTACGGTGCCACGAACGTTCGCTGCGGATGAGATCGCCCGAGAACCGTTCAAGTTCCATTGCGAGCGAGGCTGTTTCCCGGAGTTGTTGCTCCAATCCTTTGCGCCACTCGGGCAGCCCGCCGCTGGCGGTTTCGATATCGTTGGCAAGCTTGCCCGTTTCGCGGTTAAGCGCGTCCTGGATGGAAGTGGCCAGTTCGTCCGCTTGCGAAGCTATAATTCCCTTCGGGGCCGTTACCATTAGCTCGGTGTATTTAAACCTGTCGCCCCCCATACCCTTCGCTTCGTACCTGATAGTCTCAAGGGCGTTTGCGACATGGGTGTCCAGACGTTCGTGGCTCTCGGAGACGAGATTAGCCAAGTCGTTGCGCAGGGCTTGAAAGCGCGAGTTCATACGATCCGCAGCACTGCTAGCGTGGGATGCGGTTCGCTCGACCGCTTCGATCCCGGCGCGCAGCTTCTGGTCGAGCATGCCCGCGAGCGCCGACAGGTCAGCGGTCCTATTCACGAGGGCGAATTTGGCATGAAAGCTCTTCAGCCGACCATTCGCGCGCCAGTATCCCAAGAAGGTGAAGGTAAGCACCACGACGGCGAGCACGATCAAAGTGGGTTGCGAAAAAGCGATATTGCGGGCGAGCGTTCCGATCTCAATTATTTCGCTGCCCTTTGCGGCCTTCTCCGTCTGAGGAGTGCCGATCGAGAGTAGGACTACGGCGGCGGCCCATACGAGGGTATTGCGTTTAGAGCGGCGGAAATCTTCGCTATACTGGATTGGCTGGTCGGCCTTATCATCGCTCTGAATCCACTCGGGGAGAGGGGCTTTCGGATCAGGTGGTAAAGTCATGGTTTCGATCTTCCGTGGTCGGGTATCTCTGGCAAGGAAGGCGCTGCATCGCGTCGGAGGTCGCGTGGCCTGGGAGGGTATTGGACGCTTCATCAGGTGGGCGGGGCCGCTGATTGTGCTAAAGCGTTGTTTCACGATGGCGCTCGGTGAGATGTTGTGTTCGCTCAAAGCGTGGCCAAGTCGAGGGCGCGGGTGCTGACGAGGCTTAGAGGTTGTTAGTTGTCGGGTTCAGCCAATTTCGAGGCGTCTTCGATCATTTCGTTTAGATAGGCGATAGCAGCGATGGCCACATTCATCGGAAGAGGCTCTCTGATCGGGTTGCCTAAATGTTGCTTTGGTGGGTGCGCTGTATGACCACGGCTAGTCGCAGCCTTCAGTACTATTCTACTAGGAATGATCTCGACCGTCGGAGGCTTCACACCTGGAGGTACGGTCAAGGTCATACGTCCGTTGTCAAAAACTAATGACTGGAGGTGAACGGCCTCGCCTGGCCTGCCGATGCCGATGCCTCCTTTTGATATGTCCCTAACGGGCTCTATGCCGTGCTGTTCGGCGTCTCGCGCGATATGCAAGTAATGGAGTAATTGATCTGCCTTCCGTGCGTGCTTCCGCAGGCCAAACCAATACTCGCTATCAGGGGAACCTTTGGCGCCCTGTTCGAGCGCTGCGTATATGCGGCTGCAGGCATTGAGGAAGGCGGACCAGTGCCGATCGAAGTTTCGAAGGGACGTTTCCGCACCTAGATCGTCGAGCGCGTCGCGAGCTTCGTCCAAACATCGGCAGGCTTTCTCGATCGCTTTCGGTCGCATTCCGCCATAATCGCGGACGGATACCTTCCGTAGCAAGTCAGTGTTTCACAAAAAAAGGGTATATCTTGGGAAAAATGTGCAGTGGAGTGTGCAGCCGGAGGCCGCAGGAATGCTCCCGCCGCCTCGCTGTCAAGTAATTCCGCGGATTGTGCAGTAAATATCGTTCTTCATTGTGCAGCGAGATTTCGGCACGTTGCACGTCAAGCTGGGCGCTGGCGTACGGTTGGACGAGTTCGCAATCCTCTCCTCCATAGTCGCTGCGACCCCCTGACGCGATACACGCCGCGCCCGGCCAATCAGACATCGCAACCTTCGGAGACGACATTGGGCAGGCTCAAGGGGCTTGGCCCACGGCTGACCTCAGTGCGGGGCAGGGTGCGCGCGCTGCCGAAAGTGGCAGAGGCGTTCTACCAGTCGAAGGAGTGGCGCGAGCTGGTCCGCCGGATCAAGGCGGAGCGTGGCAAGTGGTGCGCGCGCTGTGGCTCGAGTCACCGAGTTACGGGCGATCACAAGGTCGAGCGCAAGGACGGCGGAGCCGATCTGGACCCGGCGAACATCGAGCTGCTCTGCCAGGCGTGTCACAATCGCAAGACCGCCGAGGCGCGGGCGCGAAGGGTGGGGGGAGGTTGAAAGTTCAGAAGGGCCGGCGCGCGATAACCCCTGCCCCTCTCATTCGGAGATTTTTTCCTTGGCTGACGGAATTTCGGAGGACGCGCCGGGCTTGTTCGGGTGGGTTCCCAAACCTGCGCGCGGGCAGGGTCGGCCGGGGTTCGAGTGGACCCGCGAAAAGTCTAATCGTCTCATGGTGTTATTCGCCTGTGGCTACTCGCAGAAGGATGCGGCCCCGCTGATCGGCTGCGACGTGAAGACGTTGCGCAAGGTTTTTTCCCGCGAGTGCGCGGAGATGAAACGAGCCGAGCTGGTGGTGCGATCGGGCATGATGGCCAAGCTGGTGGAGGAAGCCGAGGGCGGCAGCGTCTCCGCGATCAAGCAGCTGGAGGCGATGGTCGAGCGCGAGCAGACGCGGGTCATGGGCGAGAAGGTCAAGGCGCGCGGCAAGGCGGAGAAGCCGGAGCCGAAAGCTGCACCGCTCGGCAAGAAACAGGAACAGCAGCTGCAGGCGGAAGGCGTCGGCGGGCTTTATCAGCCGCGGCCCGGTCCGCATGCGGTGAACTGAAAATCTCGGAGCCCAGCGCTCCGCCAGTTGAGGCCGTTCGGGTGCGCGCATGAAATGGACGACTGCCTGCCCGAACTGGGAGGAACGGATCGTGGCGGGGGAAACCCTCGTGCCGATCGCCCCGCTTTTCCCGGACCAGGCGGCGGATGCCCTGGGCGTGTTCTGCAGCCTGCAGGTCACCGACTTGCCGCGCAAGTCCAACGGAGCGTTTCCGACGCTGGGCGATGTCTGCGATCAGCGGATTCTCGACCTGGTCGCGGCGATCTTCGGAGCGTACGACGCGAAAGCGGCCAAGCGGCTGATCAGGGAGTTCATGCTCCTGATCAGCAAGAAGAACGGAAAATCGACAATCGCGGCAGGCATCATGCTGACCGCCCTGATCATCAACTGGCGAGACCATGCCGAGCTGCTGATCCTCGCGCCGACACTGGAGGTGGCCAAGAACAGTTTCGATCCTGCCAAGGGCATGGTCGATGCGGACGAGCAGCTGAGCAAGCTGCTGCACGTGGTCGAGCACCAGCGGTTGATCCGGCACCGGGTCACGAAAGCCGAGCTGAAGGTGGTCGCCGCAGACAGCGACACTGCTTCGGGCAAGAAGGCCGGTTTCGTGCTGGTCGAGGAATTGTGGCTGTTCGGCAAGAAGCCGAAGAGTGCGGCAATGCTGCGGGAGGCGACCGGCGGCCTGGCGGCACGGCCCGAGGGCTTCGTGCTGTACATCACGACGCATTCCGACGAGCCGCCGGCGGGCGTGTTCAAGGACAAGCTCGCGTATTTCCGCGATGTGCGGGACGGCAAGATCGATGATCCGACATCGATGGCCGTGCTGTACGAGTGGCCTGAAGCGATGCTGGAGGAAGAGGCCTACCTCGACCCGGCGAACTTCTACGTCACGAACCCCCAGATCGGGCGTTCGGTAACGCAGGACTGGCTCGCCAGCGAACTGAAGAAAGAGGAATCGGGCGAGGGCGAAGGTCGGCAAATCTTCCTCGCCAAGCACTTGAACGTCGAGATCGGCCTGCGTCTGCGGCGCGACCGGTGGGCGGCGGCGGATTTCTGGCCGGAGGCGGCCGACGAGGGGCTGACGCTGGAAGCGTTACTCGACCGCTGCGAAGTGGTGGTCGTGGGCCTAGATGGCGGCGGCCGGGACGATCTCTTCGGCCTAGGGGTCGCGGGACGCGAGCGCGACACCAAGCGCTGGCTGACCTGGTCGCATGCCTGGGCGCTGCGAATGGTGTTGGACCGGCGAAAGGATATCGCTTCGCAGCTCAGCGGCTTCGAAGTCGATGGCGACCTGACCTTCGTCGACACGGGACAGGAGCTGGTCGACGATGTTGCGAAGCTGACCGCTCGGATCCACCAGTCGGGGCTGACCCCGGCGGCGGGTTCGATCGGCAGCGACGCCTGGGGAATGGGGCCGTTGCTGGATGCGCTCGTCGATGCGGGGCTGTTCCCGTACGATGACGCGACCGGCAAGGGGCACGTGGTTTCGGTGCGGCAGGGCGTAGGCCTGACCGGCACGATCAAGACAGTCGAATTCAAGCTGGGCGACGGCATGCTCCTGCATGACGGTTCACGCCTGATGGAGTGGTGTGTCTCGAACGCCCGCGCCGAGCTGAGGGGAAGCAACTTGTACATCAGCAAGCAGATGGCGGGTGCGGGCAAAATCGATCCGCTCATCGCCATGCTGAACGCCGTGCAGCTGCTCGAGGCTGGGCCGGTAGCGGGAGATGGCGAAGGTCCGTCGGTCTATGAGGACCGCGAGATGCTGGTGCTGGGATGAGTATCGACGGTTACCGGCTTTCGGCACAAGCTGCGGCCGCGCAGGCCCGATGGGGGGCGGCGCATTCGCGCGGGGAAGAGCGGGTTGTTCGTCACGAAATGGGCGGTCCCGGAGTTGCGGCGTATTCGATAGCGGACCTGAAGGACGAGCACTTGCCGGAGTTCCTGCAGGGCGGGTTCGCCAATGCTGCGGGCAAGCCGGTGCACGAGCGATCAGCATTGACCAACGCCACGTTCTTCCGCGCGGTGAACCTTATCGCTTCGGCAATCGGGATGCTGCCGCTGAATCTCCATCGCCGCGACGGGAACGCAATTTCGAAGGCGGACGACCATCCGGTCTGGCGTCTGTTGCGAGTGAAGCCGAACAGCTGGCAGACGCCCTACCAGTTCAAGAGCTACATGCAGGGCCGGGTCCTGCTGCATGGCAACGCTTACGCCTACAAGGTTCCGGGAGTGCGCGGTCCGCAGGGCCTTGCTCCGCTCGACCCGCTGCGGGTGCGGCCAGTGATGGGCGATGCATTCACCCTCGCCTACGAATACACGCCGAAGAGCGGCGCCAGGCGTCGGTTCAAAGCAGAAGAATTGCTGCATCTCCGTGCGCCTTGGTCGAGCGATGGAATAACCGGTGACGGGCTGCTCAAGGTTGCTGCCGAAGCGCTGGGCCTCGCGCAGGTCACCGACGAGGCGGCGGCGCGGCTGCTACGGAATGGCGCATATGTCGGCGGCGTGTTGCAACATCCGAAGACCCTGTCGGCAGAGGCCATTTTGAAGCTGCGGTCTCAGTTCGAAGATCGGTACGTGGGCCCGGAAAATGCCGGACGCTGGATGGTGGCCGAGGAAGGGATGGAGGCGAAGCCGCTAGGCACGACCGGGAGGGAAGCGGAGGGCCTCGCCCAGCGAAAGCACCAAGCAGAAGAGGTCAGCCGGTACACAGGCGTGCCGCGTCCGCTGCTGATGTTCGACGAGACGAGTTGGGGCAGCGGGATCGAGCAGCTTGGGTTGTTCCTCGTCACGTACTGCCTGCTGCCCTGGTTCAACGCCTGGGAAGAGACGATCGCGCAGGCGCTGCTGAGCGAGGCCGAGCGTGAAACCTATTACGCCAAATTCAACGAAGGGGCCCTGCTGCGCGGCTCCCTGAAGGATCAGGCGGAGTTCCTTTCGAAGGCCATCGGGGGCCCCGGGGCGGGCGGCTTCATGGTGCCGAATGAGGCCCGCGAGAAAATGGACATGAACCCCGAACCATGGGGCGACACGCCCGCGTGGCAGCAAGGAGAGAACGATGCGTAAGCAGATGGGCCTGAAGGTCTTTGCCGCCCAGCGCGCCAGCGCCCTGCCGCTGCCGGGAGAGCGCAAGGTTTCGGCGCTGACCAATGCAAGTGTCCTCGATCGGTGGGACGAGGAAGCTGCGGGCGTTCGCGCGCTGGCGACCGGCGATAACGTCATCACGATGTTCGATATCATCGGCGAAGATTTCTGGACCGGTGGAGGGGTCACAGCGAAAGGCGTTGCCGCCCAGCTGAGGGCTATCGGCGATCGACCTGTCGAGGTGCAAATCAACTCTCCCGGCGGCGACATGTTCGAGGGCATCGCGATCTACAATGTCCTGCGCGAGCATTCGCAGCAGGTGACGATCAAGGTCATGGGAATGGCCGCCAGCGCAGCGTCGATCATCGCCATGGCGGGTGATCGCATCGAGATCGGCGCAGCGAGCTTCCTGATGATCCACAATTGCTGGGTGCTCGCGATCGGCAACCGCCACGACATGGCGGAAACTGCAGAATGGCTGACCCCTTTCGACACCGCGATGGCCGAAGTCTACGCTGCTCGCAGCGGCCTTCCGCTGGCCGACATTCAGAAGTGGATGGATGCCGAAACCTACATGAGCGGTTCCACTGCCGTCGAGCGCGGTCTCGCCGACGACCTGCTGCCATCCGACCAGATCGAAGTCGATGAAGATGCTAAAGCTGCAGACAAATCGGCCAACGCACTGCGTGCCATGGAATTGACCCTCGTTTCGGGCGGCATGACCCGGACGCAAGCGCGGGCCCGGATCAAGGAAATCAAGGGCACGCCCGGCGCTGCCCAGCAAGGCACGCCTGGCGCTGCCGAGCAGAGCGAACCGGCGGACTGGCTGCCGGATATCCAAGACCTCCTCGCTTCAATGAAGCCGAGCTAATCCAAAGGATCAGAAATGAAGAAGATCGCACTGGCCAGCACTGCGCTGGCATCGCTTTCGCTCGCCTCCGCTCCGCGCGCCGTTCATGCGGCCCCGCGGGCCGACGTAAGCGATCCCAAGCAGCTGCTTGCCGAGCTGAAGACCTCTTTCGAGGAATTCAAGAAGGCGAACGACGAGAACCTCAAGGCGAAGGTCGACGATGTCATCCTCACCGAGAAAATCGAGAAGATCGACACTTCGATGAACGAGATCACCTTGGCGCTCGAGAAGGCGCAGGCGGATCTCGCCGCAGCAAAGCTCGGCGGTACGCCGGGCGACATGCAACCGACCGATCCCGAATACGTCCAGGCCTTCAACGCCCACTTCCGCAAGGGAGAAGTGAGCGCGGCCCTCAGCGTCGGAACGGATGCCGAAGGTGGTTATGTGGCGCCGGTCGAATGGGATCGAACGATCGGGCAATCGCTCCGGCAGATTTCGCCCATGCGGACCCATTCCCAGATCATCACCACGAGCACTGCCGGCTTCAAGCGCCTCTACAGCGACCGGACGATCGGTTCGGGCTGGGTCGGTGAAACCGCCGCGCGGCCGGAAACGACCACCCCGGGAATTTCCGAACTCACCTTCGGTCATGGTGAAATCTACGCTAATCCCGCCGCAACCCAGCAGTTTCTCGACGATGCCGCAGTGAACGTCGAGCAGTGGCTTGCCGATGAAGTCGAACACGAGTTCGCGGTCCAGGAAGGCATCGCATTCCTGTCCGGCAACGGCACCAACAAGCCGTTCGGCGTGCTGACCTATGTGGCCGGCGAAGCAAATGCTTCGAAGCATCCTTTCGGCGCAATTGCGAAGAAGGACGCCGCCGCCACCGCCGCGATCGATGAAGACGAGATCATGGATACGGTCTACGCCCTGCCTTCGGAGCGGCGCATGGGTGCACAGTTCTTCATGAACCTCACCACGCTGGCGATGGTCCGCAAGATCAAGGACACCGACGGAAACTATATCTGGCAGCCTGGCCTCACCGAGGGCGAGCCGGCGCGCCTGCTCGGCTACCCCGTCGTCGAAATGTCCGGCATGCCCGATCCTGCAGCAAGCGCGATCCCGGTGTTGTTCGGTAACATGCGTGAGACCTACCTTATCATCGATCGCATCGGCATCCGTATCCTGCGGGATCCGTACACCAACAAGCCCTTCGTGCATTTCTACACCACCAAGCGCGTCGGCGGCGGGGTACAGAACCCGGAATACATGCGCGCTATCAAGATGGCCGCTTCCTGATTTCGATACAAAGGCGGGGCGCAGCGATGCGTCCCGCTCTTCTTCGTTCGCGCTGCGGCGCGGGGGTGGAAGGGCGGGAACCCTCGGAAAGGATGGAATGACTATGGCTACCAAGAAAAAGGGTGCGGCAAAGACCGTGACCAAGAAGGCTGGCGACAAGCTCACACCGGCCACCGAAACCGCAGCGAGCGGTGCGCTGGTCGAGAAGGAGATCGCCGAGGAATCGGTGGCCGACCACCCCGCGGTCGACGCCAATCCGCGTTCGGGTGTGCCTGCAGAAAGCAATGCGATCGATTTCAACGATCCGGGGAAGTCGTCGGCAGATGCGGTGGCAGACAACCTCGCCGCAACGCGCGACTGAACTGACCGCGCAGTATCGCCATGCAGTTCGAGCTCGGACACGTCCCCATGCCGGAAGGGTATGGGGACGGCATCTTGTCGCTCGATGCCTGCAAGGCGCATCTGCGGGTCGTCGATGACAGCGAGGACGGGCTGATCGCGGCGCTGCGCGATGCTGCGATCGAGTATGTCGAGCGCTATTGCGGGGTGAAGCTGGGCGCCCAGACCGGCCTCGCCTGGCGGGCGGAACGCCTGCCCTCGGCGGCCTCCGCACATGTCGACCTGGCGGTGCGGCCGGTGACCGCCATTACCTCGATCTCCTGGCGGGCCGGGAATGGGGCCCAGGTGGAGGGCGCGGTTGCCGACTTCCGGTTCAGCGAGGCCGGGGCACTGGGACCGGCGGTCGGCAAGAGCTGGCCCTCGGGCGCGGCAGGCGAGGTCGAGCTCACCTTTTCCGCCGGCTATGAGGAAGGCGCGGCGCCAGCATCGCTGCTGTCAGCGGTGAAGATGATGCTGGGACATTTGTACATGAACCGCGAAGCGGTGGTGACATCGGGCATGGCGGGTGAAGTGCCGCTGGGCGTAGCCGCGCTGTGTGCGCCGTTCCGGCCGGTGACGATCTGACATGGCGCGGATCGGCAGACGAGATCAGCGGGTCACCTTGCAGCGCTACACCACATCATCGAACGACTATGGCGAGGAAGTCGAGACCTGGGGAGACATCGGTACCGAGTGGGCTGCGGTCTTCTACGGGCGGGGGAGCGAGCGCCGACAGGCGGCAATGGAGCAGGGTGCGCAGCCCGCGACGTTCCAGTTCCTGTCGAACCCGGTAACGCGAAGCCTGACGATCAGGGACCGCATCATGCACGCAGGGCAGTGGGACATCGTGGGAATAAGCCCGGACGCACCCGATCGGGGGTTGCTGGAAGTTACGGCAGTTCGCGGGGCTTAGGCGCCGACGCACTGCTTCCATGAAGCGCCAATAGTACCGAACGCGCGACGATATTCGACACGGCTGCCCTCTCCATCGGGCCAGATCGTGAAGGCAAGGGAAACGCCACCATAGGCGTTTTTAACAAGCACTACCTTGGAGCCATCGTCGCGGTCCATCGCGGGAGTGTTATTCTTGTTTGCGAGGCAGAACGCGACTTCGTTCGGACTGCTGTCTGTAAAGAACACTTCGTTCGGTTCTTCGCTGAGTACGGTTTGGGTCGAAGCACACGCCGAAAGGCTGAGGGCGACGACTAGTGCAAATGCGGTTTTTTTCATGGCGGCAGATTAGCCGACATGTCGGCTTGGAAGTCAAGAGGTGCGGCAGTGAAGATCGGCACCGAAACGAAAGGCTTTGCCGGGCTTGAGGATGCCTTGATCGAGCTCGAGAAATTCAGCGGGCGTACCACGACAGGCAAGAACGCGGTCCAGCGCGGACTGAAAAAGGCAATGAGGCACATCGAAGACAAGGCGAAGTCGCTTGTCCCGGTGGACCAGGGCGATCTGCGCGAGAGCATTACGACGAAGAAAGAGCGGGCGAAGCGTCACCGCGGATCGGCCAAGTTCCAGCGACAAACCGGCATCTCGATGCTGACCGGACCGACCGGCACCCAAGCGGGGGGCAACGCGGCCTGGCAGGAATTCGGCACGGTCAAGATGACACCCGCGCCATACATGCGCCCGGCGGCGGATTCGGAGGCTGACAAGGTGATCGCCGACGTGGCGAACGAACTGCAGGACGCCGTCGGTAAATCGGTCGCCAGGGCGCGAAAGAAGGCAGCAGGGAGTAGGTAGATGGCGGATCTGCAAAGCGCGCTTCGTACGCGCCTTACGGCTGCGCTTTCGGACAAAATCGGTGCGCGCGCATATTGGTCGAAAGTCCCGCAGAGTGCGGTCATGCCGTACCTTCGCATGTCCACGGTCAGTGACCCGCGTGCGCAGCACCTGAAGGGCTATCTGACCTTCCGCGAAACTCGCGTGCAGGTGGATGTTTTTTCGCGCTCTTATGCCGAAGCCCGCGGCATAGCCGAGACAATGATCGCAGCAGTGGCAGATCCAGCGACGGTTGCGGGCGTTCGGTTCGGCCGGACCCGGGCCGAGGGCCCAACCGATTTAGGAGAAGACGTCGAAGGCGTCGGTTTCGTGCACAGGCTGAGCTTGGACCTGCTCGCCTGGCATTCAATGGCTTGATGGTCCGGGAGTAATGCTATGGCGGAGACGCAAGAAGCCAGTACCGGTTACAACGGGGAAGTCTGGATCAATGATGGTACCGACCTTTACGAACTGGTTGGCGTTACGGGCTTCGGCTTGCCGCAGAACCGCCGCGAACGGGTACCTGCCGCAACGCTGAAGGACAGCCGGCCCAAGACGATTGCAGGTCGGTATATCGACGGAGAGTTCACCGTCCAGCTTCTCTATCGCCCGCAGTCGGATACCGACGTGCTTCTGCACGAGCTCAACGAGAGTGGCGAGGAGCGGGCGATGAAGCTCGCGATCCCAGAGCAGGACGGGACGATCGTCGAGGAATGGGCCTTTACCGGTGAAGTTACCGGGTATGAACCCAACGAGCTCGACGCAGAAACTGCAATGACAGCGACCCTCACGATCGAGGTCCAGACCGACATCACGCGGGCCCCGGTAGCCTGATGGGGAACCCGATCAAAGGCGAAACCTCGCTTGTCCTTGGCGACGGGCGGGAGTTCACTCTCGTTCTCGACATGGAAGCCCTTGTCGAAGCGGAGGGCATTTACGGCAAACCGCTGGCCAAGCTGATGAGCGATGCAGCCGCTGGCTTCATGGGGGCGACTGCTGCGCTGTTGCAGGGCGCGGCTTCGCGCAATCACTCCATGCGCCGTAGCGAAGCGCTGGAAATCCTGCGCGTGGAGGGAGAAGCGGTGGCGGAGGCGCTGGCCCGTGCGAGCGCTGCGGCCTTCCCCGACGAGACCAAGGCGGGAAACGCAAAAGCGCCCGCGAAGAAGCGGGCTGGGAAAACCTCTGGGCGCAATGGTGCGAAGCAGGGTTAGATCCTGACGCATTCTGGCGGGCAACCCCGCGCTCCTTCGCGCTGATTGTCACCGCCCGCATGAAGGCGACTGGCAGCCTGGCCACGATGATCGGTTGGAATTCCGAGTGGTTCGCGCGGACCCAGAAGGTCAAGCCGCTGGATGAATATCTGAAACCGGGAAAGCCAAAGTCGTCCGACGAAGGCGCAAGAGCCGTGCAGCGAATGTTCGCGCGCATGGCAGCTAAGCAAGGGGAATATGATGGCGCTGGGTGACGTTATTGCCCGCCTGGCGGTCAATCTCAGCTTGGAGACGGCTGCCTTCGAAAAAGGCGCAACGAAGTCCGAGAAGCGCATGAACCAGATGCGCCGCAAGTTCTCGGACTTCAGCAAGTCGATCGCCATTGGCGCGGCAGGTATCGGGACAGCCATTGCCGGCATCAACAAGGTCTTTGGCGATCTCGCCCAGAAGTCGAAAGAGATGGGCAACGCGGCGCAGGTCGCAGGCGAGAGCTTCGAGGACTTCCAGCGCCAAGCATACGGCGCGCGGATGGTCGGCGTCGAGTTCGACAAGCTGGGCGATATTTTCAAGGATGTTCGGGATCGCATCGGTGACTTCGCCCAGACGGGCGGTGGCCCGATGGCCGACTTCTTCGAGAACATCGCCCCCAAGGTCGGCGTAACGGCCAAGGCTTTCGAGGGCCTGGGCGGTCGAGACGCGCTCCAGCTGTATTACGACAGCCTGAAGAAGGCGAACGTCAGCCAGGAAGACATGGTCTTCTACCTTGAGGCGATGGCGTCGGACGCGACCAACCTTATCCCGCTACTCGAGAATGGTGGCGCTGCGTGGGATCGCTACGGGCAGAAAGCCGCGGTCATCACCGAGGACCAGCGGGCCCAGCTACAGCGCTACGAAGAATCAATGGCGAAACTGGACAATTCGCTCCAGCAGCTTGCGCTCACGCTGGTCGACAGCGGGTTGATCGACAAGTTCGCCAGCTTCGCCGAGCAGTTGGCAGCGGTGACCGAGGGTTTCAGCGGCGTTGCCGTGGCGGCGAACGCGACCGACGAAGAGCTGAAGAAGACCGAGGGCGCGCGGCAATTCGGGGAAGACCTGCGCGCGCTCAGCGACGGCATCGATGTGTTCGTGAGCGATTACGATGCAGCGATGAACCGTTGGGCGGAGGAGAACGCGAAGGTTCGAGAGCAGATTGCTGGGTGGGCGACAAGCGTCGGTAATTTCTTCTCCGGCCTCGGTAGCCGAGCCAGTGAAGCGATGCGCGGTCTCTATGTCGGCGTAAGAACGTGGCTGCAGAACAAGTTGGGGACCGTGTTCTCTTGGGTGCAGGACAAAGTGCGGGCCGTCGAGGCCACCTTCGCCTGGTTGTATAACGAAGTGGTCGGGAACTCGTGGATACCCGACATGGTCGCTGAAGTCGGCCAGCACATGGCCAAACTTCAGTCGTTGATGGTCGAGCCAGCCAGCAAGGCGACGAAAGACACGGAAGCAGCGTTCCGCCACCTCGCGCGCGAAGTTTCAGGCGTTCTCGACAGGCTATTCCCGAAGGTGGCCGCGCTCAACGCGATGAAGGACGATATCGCCACGATCGAAGCAGGAGTGAAAGCGGGCTTCATTTCTGGCGAGGTTGGCGAAGAAGCACGGCGCCGGGCGAGACGTATCGGAGCCGGTCTGGACATCGCCGGACCGAATGCAGCCATCAGCGACGAAATCCTGAACGCACCGAAGCTGACCGATGGAATGAAGGCTGTAGGCGACGGGCTCAAGGGACTGGCAGACAAAGCCAAGATACAGACGGTGCGGGTTGCCGAGACGTTCAAGGACATGGCGCAGAACACGCTTACGGCGATCGAGCGCATGGCGTCGGCGATCAAGGGCGGTGGCTTCCTCGATATCCTTTCCGGCGTGGTTGGCCTTGGCCTTCAGCTCGGCAGCATCGGGGTCTTCGGGAAAGGTATCCAGGCGAACATCAACAAGGGCATCCCTGGCTATGCTGCCGGGACCCGGAACCATCCCGGGGGGCTTGCAATCGTGGGTGAACGCGGTCCGGAACTAGTAAGTATGCCGCGCGGGAGCTCGGTTTTCACCAATAGTGAGAGTCGAGCAATGGTGGGGGCCCGCGATCCGGTCGTGGTCGAAATCGTCGCAGGTGAAATGTTCGATGCCCGCGTCGTCCAGGGTGCTGCGCGGGTGGTCCAGGCATCGGCCCCGACGATGATGAGCATGGCATCTGCCCGGACCCGGCGGGATGCGGCGCGACCAGCGATGCCTGGCGGGAGGACCGGATAATGGCGATCGTTCCTTATCCCGACCCGCATCACCACACCGACATCGGATTGCGTCCGATGGTGGCGGCGCAGGTCAGCCGGTCCGAACTGACCCACGCGCGGCAGGCGGTCGACCTTGGATATTCCTGGTGGGAGGCGTCCATAGCAGTTGCCAATATGCGGCAGGAGGACGCCCGGGGGTGGCAGGTGTTCTTCGGGCGCTTGCGGGGACCGGTGCATAGCTTTCGCGTTCCGATTACCACGGATCCGCAGCATGACGGCACGTTCACGGTGCGTGCGAACGGTGCCGGGTCCGGATACGAGTTGCAGACCGACGGTTGGCCGGCCAGTTCGACGATCCTGCTGGCCGGGCAATTCGTGACGGTGGGCGACCAGCTGATGCGGCTCGACCAGGACGCGGCGACCAATGCTGCCGGCGCAGCGCTGCTGAAATTCCATGCACCGCTGCGCCGCGTGGTGGCGAACGACACGCCGATCGAGACCAGGAACCCGTGGCTGCTGGCATCAATGCCCGAGGGGGCGCCCATGCTCTCTGTAGGACTGGCGCGGATCCAGTCCGGCTTCGGCATCGACGTGGTGGAGGCATATTGATGGACGCGGCCACGATCGAAGCGCTGGGGCAGGAAATCGTCTATGTGCAGTGGTTCGCCTGGATCGACATAGAAGGCGACCCTGTCCGCGCGGTTTCGGGTGTGCAGGACATCGTCTTCGGTGCGGGCGAAACCGGCGACCCCGATCTGGACGGACAAACCTTCAACGCCGTGCCGAGCGACCTGGTGGCGATCGGCGACGTGGGGCATTCGGAAGGCGGGTCCGAAACCGTGACCGCGATGCTTTCCGGCTTGCCGGTAGAAGATGGCGGATTGCTGGACGTGGTCGGCCAGAAGGCCAAGTGGCGCAAGCGCGAGGCACGGCTGTGGTTCCGCCTGCTGGAACCGATCAACAACCCGCCCACGCAGTTCGCACCGCTTCCGATCCATCGTTACTACAGCGGTTACCTGGTCAATCTGACGGTCGAAACGTCGGCCGACGAGCAGACCATCGTGGCCACCATCGAGAACTATCTGGCAGCGCTGAGCGAGGGTTCGGGCCTGACCTATCTGCACCAGAGTGAATTCGACCCCGGCGACAACAGTGCAAGCCAGACGCTGGCGGCGGCCAACGGGATGCAGAAAGCCGGGGTCAGCGGAAGTTATGGCAGGGGCGGTGGGGGCGGCGGTGGCGGCGGCCGTGATGTCAGGCCGCGGCAGGTGATGAAGTGAGCGCGCTGCTGCCCGACTGGGAGGAACGCCTGTCGGACACGATTCGCACCTGGAGGGCGCGCCCGTTCCGCTGGGACCGCGACTGCGGGCGCTGGGCGGCGGCCTGCGTGATCGCGCAGACGGGCGAGGACCCGTTGGCAGATCTGCGCGGCCAGTATTCGACGAAGCGGCAGGCGCTGAAGCTGCTGGCCGAAAAATCGATGAGCGAAAGGCTGGATACAATGTTCGACCGGGTCCACCCCTGCTTCGCGCAGCGCGGTGACATCGCGCTGGTGCAGGAAAGCTGCCTCGGCTGCGTGATCGGCGGCGAGGCGCTGTTCTATTTCGCGGGGGGCGGAATGGTGGCGGTGCCCCGAGCGGACTGGACTGCCGCCTGGAAGGTCGGCCGCGATGGGTAAGGTCGTCAAGGGTGCGCTGAAGGTTGTCGGAGCCGTTGCTGCTGTCGCCTCGATCGTAGCAACAGCAGGAACCGCTTTAGGCTTCGTCGCAGCGGGTAGCTCGCTGTTCGGATTGGGAGTCTCTGCGGCGGCGTTTTCTGCGATCGCCGCGGGGACTGCTCTTGCCACGGGGCTGCTTAGCGGCACCGCAAACGTCCCGCAATCCGAGGTGCAACTTGGCCGCCTCTATGCGCGTCTCGATACACAAGCGCCACGCAAGATCGTGCTCGGACCGGACACAGCGTTTCCGGCCGACATTCGATATTACGAAGGCAGCGGCGAAGACGAAGAATACGTCGATTACGTAATCGCTCTGGCGGCGCATCGCATCGGAACGGTCAAGCAGATCTGGTTTGAGGACGAGCTGGCCTGGTCGTCCGCTGCCGGCGTCCAAGGCGATTACGCCGGCTATCTGTCGAACGTGACGGTTCGCACCGAAGGCAATGCCGCGAACACGATCGCCATCAATGGTGGGGCACGCTGGGGCAGCGACGACCGGCTGACCGGTTGTGCGTATCTGCGCCTGCGCGTGAAGCGCACCGGTAACAGCGACAGCGAGCAATCGCCGCTGGCTTCGGGACTGCCCGGCCGCGTCACGATAATCGGCGACGGAATGCCGATGTACGATCCGCGTTACGACAGCACGGTCGGCGGATCGGGTTCGCAGCGCATCGACGACCAGGTGACGTGGGGCCCGAGTTCGGGCAATCTGGTGATCCAGGCGCTGAACGTGCTGATCGGTTGGCGGATAAACGGGCGGCTGTCGGTCGGTGCAGGCCTGCCGTCGAAGTATCTCGACCTCGACAGCGCGATCACCGCGGCCAATATTTGCGACGAGCCGATCAACCTGTCCACCGGCGGAACGCAGCCGCGGTATCGCGGGGCGGGGGCGTTCAGCACCGACGATTCGCCGATGAATATCGTCACCGCATTGCTGGCGGGCTGTGCGGGCGACCTGCTGGACAGCGAGGGTCGGCTGAGCTTCCTGATCAAGGCCAATACGCTGGCAATGCCGGCGGTCACCTTCGACGATCATGACGTTGTGAGCGGCGCGCAATGGGACCCGATGGGCGGCAAGACCAATGCGCCGAACATCATTTCGGGGTCCTATGTCGATCCCGGCGCGCTGTACCAGCTGGCGCCCTATCCTTCGGTCGAGATCGCGAGCGAAGACGGCATCGACCGCACGGCACCGGTCGATTTCGGCGTGGTCGAGAACGCGCCACAGGCCGAGCGCCTGGGCAAGCAGACGCTGCAGCGGATGCAGTATCCCGGCACGTTCACCGCCGAATACAACATGAAGGGCATGGCAGCGAAGGTCGGCAGGATCGTGTGGCAGACCTATTCCCCGCGCGGATGGGTCGACAAGCCGTTCCGGGTGGTGAGCCAGAGACCGAGCCGGTCGGGCAGGATCGCGCTGGTCCTGCGGGAAGAGCATGCCAGCATCTATGCCTGGGAGGCGGAGGACAGCGCGGCAGTGCAGCCCGCGGAGCCGGTGCGGTTCGACCCGCGCAATGCGGGGCCGGTCCTGCTGGCGCGCAAGGCCGCGCAGACGGCGGACTGGCCGAAGGTCACGGACAGCGAGAACACCAAGCCGGAAGACAATGCGACGGTAGGTGCACCGAGCGGCACACCGGTGGGTGATCGCACAGCCGACGACGTGACCGATGCGATCGACCGGCACGAAACCGACATCATGAGCAATGCTGCGAATGTAGCAGCGGCCAATGCGGCGATCGATGCGGCCGAGCAGGAGATCGACGATCTCATTGCGACTTACGCCAGTACTGAATCTGCTGCAGACAGTGCCCAGATAGCGCTTGCGGCGCAACAAAACGTGGAAGCCGCGCTCGAGGATGCGGGCGACGCAGTAATAGCTGCGCAAGGTGCAAGAGACGAAGCAGCGCTTCATGCGAACACCGCGAGTGACGAGGCCACGGCTTCGGCAGGTAGTGCGGCTGCCGCCCTGGTCCATTCGGACGGCGCTGCGATATCGGCTTCCGCAGCGCAGCAGGATCGCATCGACGCCCAAGCCGCACGCGAAGACGCCGACGATTTCGCTGCTGCCGCGGCGGATAGCGTTACGACCGCTGCCGCACACTCCAGCAGCGCCGAGGCGTTTGCCAGTGCCGCGCAACAGGATCGACTTACTGCCGAGACTGCGACAGCCGCAGCGCAGGCCGCTGAGTCTGCGGCGGTATCCGCGCGAGATGACGCAGAAGGTTTCTCGGTCTCTGCTTCGTCCTTCGCCCAGCTTTCTGCTGACAGTGCCGATCGTTCCGAGGGCGCTGCCTCTGCTGCAGTAACAAGCGCCGCAACAGCAGAAGCAAAGGCTGGGAAGGCAGCCACGGCCGCGACTGCGGCACAGTCGTCCAAAACGGCATCGGGTAACTTCGCATCAGCAGCAGAAGCAAGCGCGACAATGTCAAGCGCCGCCGCGAGCAGCGCGGCTTCTTCGGCGGCTCTGTCTGCCCAATATTCAACCCGGTATTTCACGCCTACGGGCGCTGCGAACGACATGTGGTTCAAAGGCGTGGATCCGAGCGTCAGTGCCAAGCATACCATTTCGACGAACGCCGAAGGCGATTACATCCTGCTCGTAGACACTGACGACAGTATGTATCCGGTCGGCGCAATGCCCGCGCTAGACGGCCAGAAATACCGACTGGCGATCAGGTGGGAAAAATCAGGAAGTGGCGGCGACGTCGTTGCGGCCGTCTATGTACGCTGGTACGCCGCCGACGGCGGTTATCTCACGGGAGATAACCTGGGCAATTTGACGGCCACGAGCTTTGATCCGCAAATTGCCACCTTCACGACCGGCGTTCTATCGCGCCCAGCGAATGCAGCAGTCTGCCGTTTCGGCATCAAACGTATTAGCGACAGTTCTGCATCGTTCCTGCTCGTTTTCTCGTTACAGACCCAGAATGTCACTGATAGCGAGGAGGCGGCGGCGCAAGCAGGGATCGCTGCCACTCAGGCGGCCGTAGCAACTGCGGAAGCAGCAGCAGCCAAGCAAAGCGCGATCCTTTCGGCTAGTATCGGCCAGGGTGCGCTTAACCGAAATCCCGGTTTCGACGATTATAGCAGCGGGACCGTAGGAGCGCGGCCTGCCGGGTATGATGCGACTGCGGGTACCGCGCTGCCTTACCGCGTGAATGATCCGCTGGGCGGGTACGCGGTGCGTCTGCCCGGTCCCGCTGGAGCAAACAATTACATCTACTCCAATACGTTCAGATACAGCGCCACAATCAGCACGGGGCAGTGGTTCGTGCTCGAGGTCGACGCAATTGCCCGCCTCGGCACCTTCGCGGGCGCAGCCTATTTGATACGGGTTTATCGCTCAAACCTCTCGACGTTTCAGGATCACCGGCTCGAACTGCATGCAGGGGTGCCAAATCCCATAGTCGGTAGGCAGTATTCCTTCCGAAAGCTGCTGCAGGTGACCGAGCCCGATGCTCTTGGGTTCGAGCAGTACCTCTTCTCGCATTGGAATGCCGTCAGCGGCGGAATTTCGACGGCAAATGAAATCGAGTTCCGCAAGGCTCTGATACGACCTGCGACTGCTCAAGAGATCGAGGTGGGCACGGCGCTGCCCACANTGAAGGCGGATATCATCACCAACGCGGCGGTACTCGCCACGCAGGCTTCTACGCTGGCCAGCTTGGAGACCACCGTCAGTTCCCACGATACCAGCATCAATAGCTATGCGACCGCGATCTCGGGTATCAATGGCGACATCGATGCCCTTTTCGCCAAGACCGGTGTAACGATCGACGTGAATGGGTATATCACGGGCTGGGAGGCAAATAACGACGGGAGCACCGGGAACTTCACGATCAGGGCGGACAAGTTCTCGATCGTNGCNCCAGGTGGAGGGGCGAGAACCGAGTATTCCAGCGGGAACTGGCGGGTCTATGATGGGGGCGGCAACCTGCGCGTCCGCATGGGGGTGTGGTAGATGCCTGCCGGATTGCAGACATTCACGGCGGCGGGACAGGTTATTGTCGATACATCGACGTGGATCCCAAAGGCGAGAACCATTATCCCAGAGGTGACAGCGCCCGGCAGCACAACGGTCGCGGCGCCGACAGGATCGACGATCGTGGCCCTCGGCGTAGCAAGCGGCGCGAATTACGCGCCGGTCGTCAGCGTATCCGGCAATACGGTATCATGGGCCAAGCCAGCGGGCGCGACCAACTTTCGCGGCGCAGTTGAGATACTGGCCTACTGATGTTCGAGGCTTACACCGATGATGGCCGCCTGCAGGTCAATAGCGATGAGATCAATTATTACCTCGTCGCCAGCGGATCGCTGAGCACGGGTCTTAACTGGCCGCCCGGCCATTCGAGTGCGGTCCCGAAATACCAGGTTCTCCCTCCGTCGGTCGATGCCAACGATCTGGTGGCGGTTCGCTGTACTGCCCAGGCGGTCAGCATTGGCATGATCGACGCGGCTACGCGTGCGATCGTCACCGAAGCTGCGGCAGCGGTGCAATGGTACGCGTTTCGCCGGTTCGACGAACACAATCCGTCCCCGAGCGGAATGGGGATCGAAACCTATAAAAACGGGAAAGTTGCATTTTCCACCGTGATTGGCGGGGGTAAGGTGATGCGACTGTACAGTGTCACCGCGATCGCGGCGATGAATTCAGGCATGAACACGCTGGTGGCAACCCCGCCGGGCCGCCAGTTCGCGTTCCTGGTTAGTCCGTCATTCCGGCAAGCGCAGCCGGTAAGCGGCGATACGCCAAGGTTCGACATCGACGCGAACCGCTACATCCCCGGCCCGAATGGAAATGCGAGTGGGGTGCGAGCGGTAAGCAACGGGTTCTACATTCGAGAGATTCCGGATTTCACCTATCTCATGGGCAACAATTATAACGGGCGCATTCTGGCGGTCGATGTGACCGGCTTCTGACGCCGCAGAACCACCCGAACACAACCAGATTGCCGCAAACCTTCCCGCACCTCGCGCGAGGGGCCGCGGCATATCGTCCTGCAAAAAAAGGAAATCAGAATGGCCAAGACGAAGAAAACGCCTGAAGAGATCGCAGCCATGCGGGCCGAAGTCGAAGCATACGACCAAGCGCGGCGAGACGAAGCGGAAGCCGAAGTGGCCGCGGCCATGCAGCCGCTCGATCAGCTCGTGCAGTCAGTCCTCACTCCCGAAATGAAGGCACAGGTCCAGCAGGCGATCGAAGAGCCGACGGTCGCTTCCCCGGAACTGCAGCAGTTGCTTGGCGCAATCGTACGCTGCATCGACGTGCTGCCCGGCACGGTCGAACAGACGCGCTCTGCAGCGATCAACCGCAGGTTGAACCCGCAGAGCGAGGAGCCCGCTGAAGAGGGCACGGAAGCCCCGGACGCGCCGGCGGACTAAGCCGCCGCCTGATCCGTCCAGCGCGGTGGTTAGAGCCGCCCGAAGGCCCTGAAGGAGGAATACAGATGTCCGCATATTTCGCGGCTGCGGTGACGCTGGTCACCAGCGGCCCAAAGGTCGTGGCCGGCTGCGGGAGGTGCGGGTGGTCGAAGGTATCCTGACCGGACTGCGGATCGGCGCGAGCATCCTGTGGGTGTCGATCGCGGTGCGGGTGGTGATCGAGAGCTGGCATGTCACCGAGCAGCCTGCCGAAATCCGCAAGCGTGGCTGGGCTTACTGGCGCGCGATGCTGCTGGTGATGGCCTTTGTGATCGTGGGCCTTTTCTCGCCCGAGAANATCNTGCGGGCGCATGGCTACATCACCGAGCAGACCGGTTTCTGGCTGATGAGCGCNGGCGTGATCGGCCTGCACATCTGCGCCTATCTGACGCTGATCGGGCTGGATATCGCGACCGGGCAGGGCAANCGCGCCTGGCCGGCATANCTGCTGATTTCGATCGTNTCGCTCACCTACGGCGTAACGCGGGGAATGCCATGAAGACCGTGCTGGTGGGGCTGCAGGAATATGGCGCGGTCATCTTCGGACTGGTCGTGGGNACNGTGGCGCATTTCGGGCGNCTGCTGTCCGATGGCCAGATGCCGACCTGGGCGCAGGCGGTCGGNTATTTNATGCANCTGGGNCTGATCGGGCTGGTGGCGGTGGTGGCGACCAAGATGCTCGGCCTGACCGANGCCGACACGCGNGCGNTGGCCACGGCGATCCTGGCGATCTCTGCGCAGGAGGTGGTGCGATATTTGAAGGCGCGGGGGTGGATGCACTTCGTTCGCTACGCGTCGCCGGCCGATGCCGCGCAGGCGGAACAGGAGCTGCGCGCCTGGGAGCGGCGCGTGGCGAGCGGCGATCTCGAGAAGCTTTTGCACAAGCTCGACAAGGACGGAAGGGACAAGGAATGACCGACCCACGCAAGAGGTATTTCAAAGCGGCGCGTGCCGCGGATGAGGATGGCGTGCTTGTCCTCGACGACATCAACAAGATCCACGCGGTGCTCGACCTTGCGGGGGTGCCGCGCAACGTCATGCCGGCGATCCCCATTGCCGAGCCCGGCGGGCCCGACCAGGTGGGCGATGACGGCATCAATTTGATCAAGCAGTTCGAGGGCTGCGCGCGGCTGCGCGAGGACGGGTTGATCGAAGCCTATCCGGACCCCGGCACCGGCGGCGAACCGTGGACGATTGGCTGGGGCGCCACGCGCGACGGCCTGCACGGCTATGTGCGCGAGGGCACCGTCTGGACGCAGGGGCAGTGCGACGAGCGCCTCGTTTCGGACCTGGTGCGTTATGCAAACGACGTAGCGCGCGCGATCGGTGAGGCGCCGACCAGCCAGGCGCAGTTCGATGCGATGGTGAGCTTCCATTACAACACTGGTGCGATCGGCCGGGCCACGCTGACTAAGAAGCACAAGGCGCGCGACTACCGCGGCGCTGCAGCCGAATTCGCGCGGTGGAACCGGGCGGACGGGCGCGTGCTCAAGGGGTTGGTTCGCCGCCGCGGCAGCGAGGCGAAGCTGTACCGGAGCGGATCGTGACCGAGCTGCCGCGCCATATAGTCGGCGCCGCGGTTATCGCGCTGTGCACCGCCATGATCGCCGCTCTGTTCTTCGTCGAGATACCCGAGGGCAACCGCGACATTGCGATGGTGCTGCTGGGCATCGGCATGGGGTGGGGCGGAGCTGTCGTGCAGTTCCATTTCGGATCGAGCGAGGGATCGAAGCGCAAGGACCGGCGGCCGCAGGGCACGCCTGCGGATCTCGTGCATGTGGAGGAAGAGCTATGATCGGCGACAATATTGGCCCGCTTATCTGGCGAGGCATCATCGCGCGGGTGCGCAGCGTTGCGGCAGATTACTGGTTCGTGGCGATCGCCGTGGGCGCGCTGATCATCGGGATGTTCTCGACATGATCGGGACCATTGCCGGATGGCTGATCGCGCGCAATCCCGCGCTCACGCTCGCCCATGCCAGGCGGCTCGCCAAGGTCGGGTTGATCGCGGGGGCGTTCGTCGCCGCGGTGGGAGGGTTCCTGATCTGGGACCATTTCGACGACAAGGCCGCAGTCGAGACAGCCGACAGCAAACGCCAGCTCGAGGAAGCGCACCGCGCGCTGGTAGGCGAGCGCCGCGCCAATCGCGGCGAGGACGAACGCCGCCGATCGCGCGAAGCCGATAGCGATACCACCACCGCCGACATGAAGGAGGCCGAAAATGCCGACCCCGAAGCTGCCCGCGCTCCTGCCGGGCCTGTCTCTCGCGCTGCTGCTGACCGCCTGCGGGGGCGATGAGGTCAAGTCGACGCCGGATCCCGTCCGGTTCGAGCGCGTGCCGTTGCCGGTGGCGCCGGCGGGCGAAGCGGTTTGCGACGGTGAACCCTGCCTGTCCGATCGGCAGGTGGGCGAGCTGCTCAACCAGGTAATCGATGTCGCCTGCGCGATGGGCGACAGGCTGGCGTGGCTGTCGGACTATTACCTCGAGACCGAATTGCCGGCGACCTGCTATCGAAAACGTTAACCATGCTCAAGATGATAACTGCGTGATTTCAGGTGACCATCGTGATAAACGGCCGACTACCCTATGAAAGGTAGCCGTCTTGGAATCCCGCGACATTCTCGCCTATTCTCTTATGTTCATTCTGATCGCGCTAGCGATTGGCGGCATCCTTGCTTATCGGGCCAGAAGCAAGCGCCGTAAAGGAAACCGTGGTCGAGGCCGGTACGACTGAAAACCCCGCCCATCTCGGTGGGGAAATGGACGGGGTTCGGGTAGAGAGCGAAGAATGCTCTCCAAGAGCGTTGCGCACATAGCCTCAGTCGAAGCGCAGATCCAGCGATGCACATGCGGCGGTTACGTTTTTCCTAACGAATTCCTCGCGCGTCATTGTCTTGCCAAGCGCAATGCACTCGCTCTCGT
>FUFK010040308.1_pt1 | contig 27564 bp, 42 predicted proteins | sample 1021851 | NCBI WGS metagenome assembly FUFK01 (sample SAMEA51879418, study PRJEB19060) | metagenome
ATTAAATCAGTTAGGTATTAACAAAGAATCAATAACTCATTAAATAGATGATTACATACATAATAGTATCAATAACATTACATATTCTCTTTTAAATATCTCGAAAGAATCGTTTCACACCCACACACACCACCACAAGGGCAAATTTAATAAGAATTGGCTGTAATACACAGAAATAAAGGGGTTCAGGCAAAAAAAATGACCCCGACCCCCCAAAATGCCGATTTGTTGTTATATATATGCTTTATTCCACACAGCGAAGGGGATCTTTAGATATTAACTTATGTTAACTACTTGTACATAGGTTAACTATTTGGTATATAGGGGTATGGCTGATAAGGCATGGAAGCAAAGAGAACGACAGGTAGCTGCTTATTTTGGTGGTCAGAGGACACCTTTGAGTGGTGGTAATGGCAAGATCACAAGGGCAGATGTAATTCACGACAAATTATTCATTGAATGTAAGCTCAGAAAAAAGCATACTGTGATAACATTATGGGATGACACAAATGTTATGGCAAAGAAAGAGGGTAAGACCCCAGTTGTAGCATTGTGTGAAAAAGGGAGGGCAGGGTTTTGGATAATGGTTCATAGTGAGGATCTGGATAAGGTAATATAATGAAATGTTGGCATTGTGGAACTGAATTAATTTGGGGTGGTGACCAAGACATTGATGAAGAATATGAAAGAGATGGTTCTATTGATGAGTTTGATATGGTTACAAATTTAAGTTGTCCTGAGTGTAGGGCTTATGTAATTATATACAGGGCTAAAGATGAGTGATTTAGCCAGAGCACTAGAGATAGCCAAAGAATTGGAATTTCGAAAAAAAACTAATCAGATGGCAAAGTATGTGCCATACGATTATCAAAAGAAATTTCATAATAGTAAAGCTACCCAAAGATTATTGATGGCAGGTAACAGGGTAGGTAAATCGTTTTGTGGTGCTATGGAGATGGCATATCATTGCACAGGGTTATATCCAGATTGGTGGGAAGGTAGAAAGTTTGATAGACCAGTAAGATGTTGGGTAGGTGGTGTATCTAATGAAACAACACGAGATGTATGTCAAAAAGAATTAGTAGGACAACCAGATGATCCGAGTGCAAAAGGTATGGGTAGTATTCCACTAAAGCATATTGGAGAAACAGTTAGAAAACCCGGAGTGCCAAATGCAATGAATAGTGTAGTTATACGACATAAGAGTGGGGGATATTCTCGTATAGGTTTTAAGGCATATGAGATGGGTAAAGAAAAATGGATGGGTGAGTCTTTGGATGTTATCTGGTTAGATGAAGAACCACCTCAAGCAATATATTCTCAAGCATTGACAAGAACTGCTGATAAAGGTGGTGTTGTATATATGACATTTACACCAGANCAAGGTATGACNGAAACAGTTGCACAGTTTGTAAATAATATAAAAAAGGGTCAAGACNTNATACAAGCNACTTGGGATGATGCACCTCACATGACTAAAGAAGTNNGAGAACAAATTTTACAAGCATTACCACCTCANGAANGAAANATGNGAGAAAAAGGAATACCACAGTTAGGTTCTGGATTNGTATTNCCAATAAACGAAGAAGATATATTATGTGANCCATTTGATATACCAGANTANTATCCAAAGATATGTGGTATAGATTTTGGNTGGGATCATCCNACAGCTTGTGCATGGATAGCATGGGATAGAGATAGTGATATTGTNTATATGTATGATGGNTATAGTATGCGACAAGAAACTGTACCTGTTCATGCATCAGCAATAAAAGCANGAGGTAANTGGATNCCTGTTATATATCCTATGGATGGCAGACAAGCAGACAAGGGTAGTGGTAAAAGTCTTGCTATGCAATATAGAGATGAGGGTGTAAACCTATTACGAGAGCATTTTACAAATCCACCACAAAATGGAATGAAAGAAGGTAGTGGTGGTATAAGTGTAGAAGCAGGGGTTATGGAGATGTTGACAAGATTTCAAACAAAGAGGTTGAAAATATTTTCTAATCAAAGTAAGATACTAGAAGAGATACGATTGTATCACAGGAAGAATGGTAAAATTATTCCTATGAATGATGATATAATATCTGCATTGCGATATGCAGTAATGTCATTACGAAAGGCAAGAACAAGGAATACCGAACCTATGCAGATACAAACGGACTCTGAGTTTAACTTATTTTAAAGGAGATATATTATGCCAATGGGTAAAGGAACTTACGGATCAACTAGAGGAAGACCACCTAAAAAGAAAAAAATGCTTACAAAAAAACAAAAGACATTACCAAAACAACTTCAAGCAAAGATTATGAAGTCTAAGATGAAAAAGAAAAAAGCATGAACAAAGCTACAGTACGAAGTGTTATAGCAGCACTTAAAAAAGCATCAAAAGCTCATGCTGGTCAAGCAGCAAAACTCGAAAAAATGATGAAAGGTAGTAATGGCAAAAAAAACAAAAAGTAAAAGAGCAATACCAACAAACTCTGCATTATATTCAAGAGTAAAATCAGAAGCAAAAAGAAAATTTAAAGTATATCCTTCAGCTTATGCAAATGCATGGTTAGTTAAGACTTATAAAAAAAGGGGTGGAGGATATAGGACAGGATAATGGCAAAACCAAAAGGTGGGTTGACTAAATGGTTTAAAAAAGAAAAATGGGTTGATATTGGAGCACCAAAGAAAAAAGGCAAGTTTCAACCCTGTGGTCGTAAGTCAGCAACAAAAAGCAAAAGAAAATACCCTAAATGTGTNCCACTTGCAAAAGCAAGATCAATGAGTAAATCTCAAATTAAATCAGCAGTAACACGAAAAAGAGCAAAAGCTCAAGGTGTAGGTGGCAAACCTACTAATGTAAAAACATTTGTAAAACGAAAAAAAACAAGTAAAATAAAACGAGCTTAATATTAATACGAAAGGATATATTTATGGGGTTTTTTTCAAGACCAAGTCGACCAGCACCTCCCCCACCACCACCACCTCCACCACCTCCGGTTGAAGAGCCAAAAAAAAAGGAAGCTAGAGAGAGAAGGTTAAGAGGTAAAGTAAGAGGTATGGGTTATGGTCAAGGAACTACACTTGGTGGTAGTGAAGAAGCTACAACTGCAAGAACTATTCTTGGTCAATGATTGTTGCCAAAACTGATAAATCATTAGCACAAGAAGTTTTAAGATTTGTAACACCAAGAGCAAATATTCAAGGAGTTGATTCTGATTTTGCCCATATAGGTTACTATGATAATGATAAAATAGTAGGAGGTACTATATTTTCTCATTATGATGGTTATAACATTTGGATGCATTTAGCACTTGACAATCCTAGAGCTATGAGAAGGAGTTATGCAAAACAAGTATTTGAGTATTGCTTTTATACCTGTAAATGTGTTAGAGTTACTGCAATGACAAAACCTAATAATATAAGATGCAGAAAATTAATTGAATCGGCAGGATTTAAACAAGAGGGTATTATTAGAAAAGTTATTAGAGATGGTATGAAATTTCATAATGCTGTGTTATATGGATTACTTAGAAATGAATGTAGATATTTATAAGGATATGTAAATGGGTGGTGCACCAACCAATATTAGACAAAAAGGAGCAAGTAGAGCAGGTGGTAAATTTGCTAGAAAAGTAACAAAACCCCCTGCTGTTCCAAAACAACAAAAAACAACAATGACTCCTACAGTACAGCCAAGTCAAAGAACTCAACAAATAAAAGCAACTTTAAGTGGGGAAGATGCTGATACAAAATCAAAATTAGGAGGATAATATGGGTGGAGGAATGAAGTCAGCACCAAGTATGCCAATGCCACAACCAATGCCAGAAATTGATGATAAGGTTGCAGAGTCAGAAGCAAAACTAGAAGCTGAAAGACAAAGAATGATAGCACTTGGAAAACAAGGTTCTTATGGAACACTACTTACATCTGGAGAAGGTGTAAAAGAACCAGCACAAACTGCACAAACATTATTGGGTGGAACAAAACCTCCAAATAGAATGACCTAATGGCAAATTTTGATTACATAAAAAAAAGACTTGCACAACTAGAAAGTCATAGAGGAACTTGGGAAGAGCATTGGCAAGATATTCTTGATTATGTAATGCCACGAAAAGCAGAAGTAGTATCTAAAAGAGAAAAAGGCGAGAAAAGAACAGAAGTATTATTTGATTCTACTGCTATAACTGCAAATAATTTATTGGCTGCAAGTTTACATGGAACACTAACATCACCATCATTACAATGGTTTCATCTTAAATTAAGAAGTGCTGAACTAAATCAAAACAGAGATGTACAGTTGTGGTTAGAAAACTCAGCAAAAAGAATGTATGACCTATTTAATGAATCTAATTTTAACACAGAAGTACATGAGTTATATCTTGATCTATGTTCTATAGGTACAGGTGCATTATTTGTAGAAGAAAGTAAAAAAGGTTTTGCTGAAGGTGGCATACATTTTAATACATTACATATCAAAGAGTTTTATATAAAAGAAAATAATGATGGAAGAATAGACACAGTATATCGTAAATATAATTTAACAGCAAGACAAGCACTACAAGAGTTTGGTGAAGATAATGTTGGTGAAAAAATTATAGAAGCAGCAAAAGACAAACCAGATAAAGAATTTACATTTATTCATGCAGTTGAGCCAACTGAAGACTATGAAAGGTCTATGGGTAAAGTAAAAACAAAACTACCTTTTTATAGTTGTCATGTATGTGTAGAAGATAAAATGTCAGTTAGAGAAGGTGGGTACAATGAGTTCCCATATCTTGTACCAAGGTGGTCAAAAGCAACAGGTGAAATATATGGAAGATCACCTAGCTATAATGCATTGCCAGATATTAAAACATTAAACAAAGCAGTAGAGATAGGATTGAAAGCATGGGCAAAAGCTATTGATCCACCATTGCTTGTAACAGATGATGGTGTTATTGGTAGAGTTAGAACAACACCTGCTGGTATAACTGTTGTTAGGAATGAAGGGTCTGTAAGGTCATTACCTATTGGTACTAATTGGCAGATTACAGATATGAAAGAAAATCAATTACGAACAGCAATACGACAAGCATATTATTCTGATCAACTACAATTACAACAAGGTCCTCAAATGACAGCAACAGAGGTACAAGTTAGATATGAATTGATGCAAAGATTATTAGGACCAACATTAGGAAGATTTCAAAGTGAGTTTTTGAATCCATTAATTGAAAGAGTATTTGGTATTATGCTAAGAGCAGAAGCATTAATACCTGCACCAGAAATTATACAAGGACAAACAGTNGATGTAGANTATGTAGGNCCNTTNGCACGATCACAAAGAATGGAAGAATCCATTGCTATTGATAGATTATATGCATTAGCCATGCAAGTAGGTCAGATTGATCCAACAATTATGGATAATATAAATCATGATCTTGCAATTAGAACTAGAGCAAACTTACTTGGTGTTCCTAAAACTGTATTAAGAGGTATAGAAGAAGTTGCAGAGATGAGAGAAATGAGAGCACAACAACAGCAACAAGCACAAGAAATGGCTATGCAACAACAACAAGCACAAACAGCATTAACACAAAACCAAGCTATTAAAGAGTTAGGTACACAAGAAGCACAACAAGGTGCAGAGCAAGTAGAAGAATCGGCAAGAGCACTTGGTTTAGTTGAATAATGGAACTAAAAGAATTAAAAAAAATGTACAGAATTACTTTTGACTCTGGAGAAGGGAAGGAAGTATTAGCAGATTTAAAGTCTGCTTATTATCATAGAAGTTCGTTTGATAGTTGTCCTTATGAAACAGCATATAAGGAAGGTCAACGAGCTGTTATAATACGAATAATCAATCTATTAAAGGAGCAAAAAAATGATTGAAGAAACGACCACAACAGAAGGTAACCCTGTAGAACAACCTGTAGAAGATAATACAGTTTTAGGGTCTACTGTAAGTGATAATCAAGATTGGAGATCAAACTTACCAGAAGATTTAAAAAATGATCCTACATTATCTAATTTCAAAGATGTAGAGTCATTAGCTAAAACAGTAGTACATCAGCAAAAAGTATTAGGTAATCGTATTCCTATACCTAAAACTGATGAAGAAAAAATGGAAGTCTACAATAAACTAGGTAGACCAGAAGCTGCTGATAAATATGAAGTAAATGTACCAGAAGATTATTCTGCATATTTTACCCAAGATCAGATAAGTCAGTTTAAGAATGTAGCTCATCAAATGGGTTTAAACCAACAACAGGTAGAAGGTCTTGTTAATTATCAAATGGAATCTATAAAGAATCAAGGAGATATGTATGCATCACAAGTAGATGTGCAAAAACAAGAAACCGAAGCTATGCTTAAAAAAGAATGGGGTTATGACTATGATAGCCAAATTCGTAATGCAAAAAGAGCTATTGATGTTTATGGTGATAATGAAATAAAAGATTTAATGAATACAGAAGCAGGGAATCATCCTGCTGTTATTAGGCTATTTGCTAGATTAGGTAAAGATATTACTGAAGATATGGCACAAAATACACAAAATAACACTTTAGCATCATCACCATTAGATGCAAAACAAGAAATACAAGATACTTTTAATAATCCAGATCATCCTTATCATAATCCTAGACATAAGGATCATCAACCTGCTGTAGAAAAAATGCGACAACTACATGAAAAAGTATATGGTAATACTTAAAAAAGTATGATATAATATTTTTGTATGTACTGCCCTTACGGATAACAGTATATAAAGTCTAACGACTATAAATGAGGTTTCCCTTTTTTAGGACAAAAACTGCATAAATTATTATATTAATTTAATTAAGGAGAACTGTAATGAGTGTTCAAATTACTACAGCTTTTGTAGAACAATATAAAAGCAATGTGTTCCATTTGGCACAACAGAAAGGTTCAAGATTAAGAGATGCAGTAAGAACAGAAACTGTAACAGGTAAATCGCACTTTTTTGAAAGAATTGGTGATACTGCTGCTCTTAAAAGAACATCAAGACATAGTGATACACCTAGAGTTGATACCCCTCACTCAAGAAGGAAAGTTACTATGGATGATTATGATTGGGCTGATCTGATTGACCAAGAGGACAAAGTTAGAATGTTAATCTCCCCACAATCTGAGTATGCAATGAGTGGTGCTTGGGCAATGGGTAGAGCAATGGATGATGCAATTATTTCTGCTGCTAGTGGAAATGCTTTTGGTGGTGTATCTGGTGGTACAACTGTGGCATTACCTTCTGGACAGAAAATTGTTCATGCTTCTGCTGGATTAACTCTAGCAAAATTAATTAGTGCAAAAGAAGTATTAGATGCTGCTGATACTGACCCAGATGAGCCAAGATATATGGTTGTGTCTGCAAAACAGTTAAGCGACCTTTTAGGTAGCACAACTATTACTTCAGCAGATTTTAATTCTGTTAAAGCATTAGTACAAGGTGAGTTAGATACTTTCTTAGGATTTAACTTTATTAGAAGTGAACGACTAAGCACAGATAGTGATGGTAACCGATCTGTACTTGGTTTTTGTCAATCTGCAATAGGTCTTGCACTTGGCAGAGATATTGAAACAAGAATCTCTGAAAGAGCTGACAAGAACTATGCAACACAAGTATTTTTATCAATGACAATCGGAGCTACGAGAGTAGAGGATGAAAAAGTTGTAGAAATTGCTTGTACAGAGTCATAGGGAGGTAAATCATGGCAACAGCTAAATCTGTAGAGATTACAAACTTAGATGCATCTCCCAGAGTCATTTCCGAAGTCGGAAGTGTTCATGGCAAGATGAGAGTATTTGCTGATACTATTGCAGCAGGTACAGGTGATATTGATAATGATGATGTAATTATGATGGCAGAAATTCCATCTAATGCTAAAGTTATGTCAATAAAACTTTATAATGATGACCTTGATTCAAATGGTTCACCATCATTAGCAGCTAATGTAGGTCTATATAATGGAGCTACTAAATACACTATTGCTGGTACTGAAACAGCAGCAGAAGCAGTTATTGATGAAGATTGTTATGCATCAGCTATAACAACTTTACAAGCAGCTAATACTGCTGGTGTAGAAGTTGCATTTGAAGCAAGAAATGTCAATGCAATAGCTAATCATGCATGGGAAGATGGTGGTCTNNCANNAGACCCTAAAGTTCCNTTAAGAATTGCNTTAACAATGTCTAATGCAGCAGCAACAGCAGCAGCAGGTGATATTACTATGGTAGTTACTTATATAACTGATTAGAACAATAGACTAAACAATTTGGGGGTTGCAAAAGACCCCCTTTTTGTTANATTAGGAGTATTATGGCAACAGAAGTATCAATATGTTCAAATGCTCTANGNAGGTTGGGCGATAGTCCTATCGCATCATTAACAGAAGATAGTGAAAGAGCAAGATTATGTAATGCATTTTATGCACCATCAAGAGATGCAGTATTAAGATCACATACTTGGAATTTTGCTATTAACAGAGCAAATTTAGCAAAGTTATCAACAGCACCTGCATTTGAATATGCTAATCAATTTGCATTGCCAACTGATCCATTTTGTTTACGAGTTTTAAAAATGGAGTTTGAAGATTTTGAATTTAAAATAGAAAATTTAGCAGGTCAAGGCAGGGTATTACTTACAGATGAAGGAGAAGCAAAAATAACTTATATTGCACGAGTTACTGATCCAAGTTTATTTGATTCTATGTTTGTTGATACACTTACTGCAAAACTTGCAGTAGATTTAGCATATCCTGTAACAAATAGCACAACATTACAAGCACAAATGCAAAAGTTATTTGAAAGAAAGTTATCAGAAGCAAGGAGTCTTGATAGTACAGAGGGAACAACTGATAGTATTATATCAACTGTGTTTACTGATTTTAGAGCACCTTAATGGCAAGAGTTCATCCATTTCAAACAAATTTTACATCTGGTGAAATTTCACCTAAATTATTTGGTCAAGTAGATTTTAAAAAATACAACAATGCAGTTGAAACTATGGAGAATATGATAGTATTTCCACAGGGTGGTACAACAAGAAGATATGGTTCTAGGTTTGTGTGTGAGGTAAAAAATTCAGCTAATGCAACGAGATTGATACCTTTTGAGTTTAATATAGAACAATCGTATATATTAGAGTTTGGTAATTTATATATAAGATTTTATAAAGATAATGGTCAAATAACAGAAGCAACAAAAACAGTAACAGCAATAACAAAAGCAAATCCGGCTGTTGTTACAGTATCATCACATGGATATTCTAATGGAGATCACATATGGTTAAATGATGTGGGTGGTATGACAGAAGTTAATGCAAGAAGATATACGATAGCAAATGTAACTACAAATACATTTGAGTTATCTGGAGTAAATTCAACTAATTATACAACTTATACTTCTGGTGGTACAGCAGCCAAAGTATATGAAATAACAACAGAATACACATCATCTCAGTTGGCAGAGTTACAATTTGCTCAATCAGCAGATGTTATGTATTTAGTGCATCCATCACATGAACCAACAAAATTGACTAGAACAGGTCATACTAATTGGAGTATTTCAGATGTTGATTTTGAAAAAGGTCCATATTTAGATCAAAATACAAGTTCTACTACTTTAACAACGAGTGCAACAACAGTAGGCACAGGCAGGACATTAACAGCTAGTGCAAGTTTATTTGCAAGTACAGATGTTGGTAGACTAGTAAAGGTAAAAGGTGGTCATGGAAAAATAACAGGATTTACAAGTGCAACAGTTGTAACTTATGAAATATTTACAGCAGTAGGAACAGGTAGTGCAACAACAGAATGGCAACTAGGTGCATATTCAAATACAACAGGATTTCCAAGAGCTGTTAGTTTTTTTGAGCAAAGACTTTTATATGGTGGAAGTACAAACTTTCCACAAACAATATGGGCATCACAATCTGGATTATATGATAATTTTGATGAAGGAGATGCAGATGCAGCAGATGCATTTATATATACTATTGCAGCAAATAAGGTGAATACAATCAGATGGTTAGCACCATCTAAAGATTTGATTGTTGGTACAGCAGGGTCAGAATATAAAGTAGGTAGACCAACAGGAGAACCATTAAAACCAGATAATGTAAATATTGCACAACAAACAACCTATGGTGTATATCCAGCAAGACCAATACAGATTGGTAATGTTATTTTATTTATTCAAAGACAACAAAAAAAAATTAGAGAATTTTATTATAAGTTTGAAGATGATGCATATTCTGCACCAGATATGACTATATTATCAGAACATATTACAGGCAATGGTATTACAGAAGTAGATTTTGCACAAGAACCAGATTCTGTTTATTGGGCAATACGAGAAGATGGTGTATTTTTAGGCATGACATATCAAAGAGAAGAAAATGTAGTAGCATGGCATAGACATATATTTGGTGGTAAAACAGGATCAGCAACAGTTACAGTTACAGACTATGCAAATATACCTGTAGGTAGTCGTATTGTGATAACAAAATCAGACGGATCAAAAGTAACATTTACATCAGAAACAGCAGGGAGTAGTAGTCCTTCTAGTTCTTTAGGATTTAGACCAAACACAAATAATAATACAACAGCAGATAATATATTTACAGCAATAAATGCTCATGCAGATTTTACAGTAGCAAACCCTGCTGCAAACATTGTAACAATTACAGAAACAAGTCCACAAGCTACAGGTCTTTTAACAGTTGAAACAACAGATTCTACAAGACTAGCAGTTACAAGTGAAACTCATTCAAAAGCAAAAAGTGTAGCAAGTATTCCAGAAGGTGGTGAAGATCAAGTATGGGTAATTATTGAACGAGTAATAAATGGTTCGACAGTACAATATGTAGAATATTTAAGTTCTACTGCAAATATGGATAGTTATCTAACAGGAACAGTAAATTCATCCTCTACAAGTGTAACATCATTAGATCATCTTGAAGGAGAAAAGGTACAAATAGTTATAGGAGATGCAGTATATCCACCACAAACAGTAACAAATGGTGCAATAACTGTAGATATACCAACAGAATTATCTACCAAAACAATAGATGTAGGACTAGGATTTACAAGCACATTAAAAACATTAAAACCAGAATTTGGAGGTCAAGCAGGTACTTCACAAGGTAGGAAAAAAAGATATAATGAAGTTATGGTAAGATTTTTGAATACAGTAGGTGCAACAATAAATGATGATCAATTACCATTTAGATCATCTGCAACACCTATGGGTCAGAATATACCAGAGTTTACAGGAGATAAACGAGTAACAAATCTAGGATGGGATAGAGATGGGCAGATTACTGTCAAACAAACTCAACCCCTTCCTATGACAATATTAGGAATAACAGGAACACTTTTAACTGTGGATTAAATTATGATAGGATTAGCCTTTGCACCATTTGCAGCAACACCATTAGCAGCACCAACTATTTTTACATTTACAAATGCAGCACTAGCATTTACTCTTGGTTCTACAATATTAGGAACTGTAGCTCAAGTTCAACAATCAAGGAGAAATGCACAAAATTTAAAAACTGCATCATTATGGGATAAACAAAGAAAAGATATGCAAAAAAAACAAGAAATTATTAGAGCAAATAATGCAGCTAGAAAATTAATGTCAGAAAAAAGAGCTTCTGTAGGTGCAAGAGGAGCAAAATTAGCTACAGGTAGTACATTATTAGATACACAAAATGTGTTAGATGAACTAGCAGATGCACAATATTGGATAGAAAAAAATTATACATCAAGTTTAATGGCAACAGATGCAGAATTAGCAGCATCATTACATAAAGAAAGTTATGCACAAACATCTAGTGTTATAGGGGGTGTAGCTAATTTAGGATTGCAAACTTATATGGCAACAAGGATAGTATAATGGCAATAAGAATTAGACCTGCAAGAGGGAGTATACCATCACCTAGATTTACCCAAGATAGAAGTATGTTAAGGTTTGCACAATTTGCTAGAGCAGATGGAACAGGCATAGCTAAAACATTAACAGATGTAGCAGGAATTGTAGTTAATCATGAAGCTAAAATGGATGCTCAAAGAATAAAAAATAAGTTAGCATTAAACGAAGCAAAATTAAGTCAAAGATTAATTGAAAGAACACAAGAATTAAAAGAATCAGATATTGATATATCTAATCCATTTGAAATAAATAAATTAAAAATGCAAGAAGAAAAATATATAGAGAGTTGGGTAAAAAGTACATTTGCAAATGATGAAAAAGCATTTAAACAATTTGAACCATTAAAGTTTAATTATTTATCTAACTTTAGTTCTAATTTATATGTATTAAAAAATAAACGAATATTAGATGATGCTGTTTATGCTCATTCGGTAAATAAACAAAAACTAAATACACAAATTGATACCATGCCTATAAATAGTAATGTATGGAATAAAAGGACAGAAGCTTTTAGAGAGTTAAGAACAACAGCACAATCAGCAAACCAAGCAAGTCCTAGTGGAGTAGCTATAGATTCAGCAGCAGAAGAAGATGCATTAAATAAAAAAATATGGGAAAGAGTTGTTATTGAAGGTAATTTAGTACCTAGCTATAGACCAAATGAAACAATAATTAATTATGATAAAATATTAAAAGGATTAAACAACCCAACAAAAACACAATATTTTGGAGAAGAATTACCATCAGATATAAGAAAACATCTAAAAGAATGGGCAAAAAAGGGTAGAACAGATCAAGAACAAGATAGGGTGTATTATGAGAGTAAAATAAACAATGCATCTAGTGCAAAAGCATTAGACATTATTGACCAAGCAAGAAAAGGGGATGTCTCATTACCAGAAGCACAAAAACAATTTGAAGAAATAGAATTTGCAGGTGGAAGTGGGAAAAAACAACAAAATTCATTACAAGAGCATATTGTTAATTTAAGTGTTGCAGGAACTAATACAGTAGAAAATTTAGTAAACTCAAAATATATTCAAGAACAAATAGCACTTGGAAATATTACTAGTTTAACAGAAGATCAAATAACAGAATCAACATTATTAAAAAGATATAATACATTAACAGGTAAAAATGAGAAAGCAGTATCATTAGTAGAATTAGCTCAAGAAAATATTTTAAAAAAAGAAGATATATATAGTAATGGTGTTATAAACAAAATGATTGCAAATTTTGCTGACCCTCAAAGAAAAGCAGATTTTAAAGCATTAGAAGATTGGATAAAAGCTCAAGAAAAACAAGTTACAGCTAGTAATCAAAATCCATTAGGTAATATAAGAGCTGAATTAAGATTTAATGACTTTTCAATAGATATGCGAGAAAGATTTATGAAAGGATATAATTCAGGCATACCTATGAGAGAATTGTTAGATTCAAGAAGTAAAAATTTTATATGGAATGATAGAACATTAACTACAGATCAAGGTGGTTATACACCATCACAAGGTGATGTTATTAAAGAAACAATTAGTACAGGTACAGGAAAACCTTTACCAACAGTACCACAGGAAATTATAGAATTACAAAAAACTTTAAAAAAATTTAAAGAAGAAGGTTTAACTATTCAAGAGTTAGAAAATACAAATGAGTATCAAAAACTTCAAAGATTAAAAGCAAGACAATGACTTCTTTACTTGAAAAAATGAATGAAATGGAATCTTTTGGATATAGTCCATTAGAGGTAGAAGAATATAAAAATAATAAAATTGAAGAATATAAATCATTTGGGTATTCAGATGAAGATATATATAAAGAATTAAATGCAGTACATCCAAATACTTATAATAACGATACAGTTGTAAAAGAACAAAACAAATCTTTTTGGCAAAATGTTAAAGAAAAAGCAGGTGCAGTAAAAGAAAGAGCTATTGGTGAAGATTTTGATATAAGTATGAAAAGAGCATTAGGAGCATCTTTATATAATATAGGATTACAACAAGCAGATAAAGGTATTCCTTTAGAAGAAGCATTTGAAGTAGATGAAGATAGAGGATTTTTAGAACAGGGTATAGAATCAATAATTACACTTGGTGCTGATTTACCTTTTTATGGTGCATCAATATTAGGAGGAACAGCATTGGCAGGACCTGCAGGAGGAGTAGCAGGTTTAGCTTTACCACCTACTATTAGAAGTATATTTATGGATCAATTAGCAGAAGGTAGAGTGCAAAATTTTTCACAGTTTTGGAATGGGTGGATGCAAGAAGCATTACCAGAACAACTAAGAAATAATCCAAATGTTTTAGGGTTATTATCTGGAAGTAAAGCTATAGGTAAGGGATTGACAGAAGCAGCATTATTAAAAGGCACAGAAAAAGCAACTAAAATATTAGATATAATGAATATACCTAAAAATTATTGGACAAAGTTTGCAGCTAGATGGAATGTATTTACAGGTTTAGGAGCAGCATTAGAACAACATATGCCAACTTTAGATGATTATTTATCAAATGCAGTAATATTTAAAACACTTGGTATGGGTGAAAGTGCTGTAACTATGATGAAAAATAGAACTAAGAAAACATTAAAGAATCCAAATGAAGTAACAAAAGAAATATTAGATGACGATATTATGAGAGCAGAAGCTATTAGTTTAAGTCATAAAACATTTACAAGAGAAAAGCAAATAGACCAAACACAGATAACAGATTTAAAATCTAAATTAACAGAAATAAAAAAAGATAAAGAGTTTTTAAAAAACCCACAAGGTAACAAAGAAAGATTAAAAGAATATCAAGATATTAAAAAACAACTAAACGATTTAGCCGAACCATTTGAACCAGCATTAATAGAAAGAACAACAGAAGTTGTTAAAGATATAAGTGCTGCCCAAAAAAAATTAAGGTCGCAAATGAGTCCAGATAAAATTAAACGACAAGAAGTTGATGCAGACCCATTAAGAAGTAGACTACAAGATTGGTCAGATAAACTACATCCTATACTTACAGTTGCTAATACAGGCAAAAAAATAGGTATTAAAGAAGCAGAAAATATATATGAAAGATTTAGAATACAACCCGGAATGGTGGGTAGAGCTGAACATATGATAAGATATGAAACTTTAGATTTTAATTCTTTAAAAGGTAATGGTAAAGGTCTTATGCAAATACTTGAACCTGTAATTAAAAATGAAAAAAATTATTTAGAGTTTAAAGATTATGCAATATCAAGAAGAGTTATAGAAAAAGAAGGTCAAGATAAAAAAACAGGATTTGATTTAGATGCAGCAAAAACAATAGTTAAAGAATTTGATGGTAAATATAAAAAAGTGTTTGAAGAATATTCTCAATATAACCAAAGAGTATTTGAGTATATGAAAGAAAGTGGATACATAAGCAAAGAATTTTATCAAAAAGCATTAGAATTAAACAAAGATTATGTACCATTTTACAGAGAGTTAGACCCTGCAACAACTACTAAAACAGGTGGTACAGGTGTAAGTGGTGTAAAAAATTTAATGAAAGAGTTTAAAGGTAGTGAAAAAAGAGTTCTTGATCCTGTAGAGTCAACATATTTAAATACATATTATTTTGTACAATTAGCTGAAAAAAATTATGTAAGAAGAGATTTAATTGATGTTGTATTAGATGCACAAAAAAAACATGGAACTAAATTAAAAAAATTAGATGATGATATAGCAAGGTTTGAAAAAGCAAAAGAAACAGAAAGAGATCCGGCTCGTATTGAAAGGATAAATCAAGCAATAGATGTTGCTATAGCTAGAAAGAATGAATTAAATACAGCATTTGAGTATGACAAAATTGAAAATATAAAGTTAGCAGAAACACGAACTACAAAAGTACAGTTAAGTAAAAAAGAATTAGAAAAATTAGATGTAAAAGATATAGATGCAGCACTAGAAAAAGGTGCAAGTATATTTAGAAAACAAAGAGCAGAATTAAAAGATACAGAAATGCCTGTATATAGAGATGGTAAATTAGAAGTATATGAAGTTGGACCATCATTAGCTAAAGCTGTAAGAGATGTAAATATAGAAAGTTGGGGTATGTTAAAAAAAATAGCAAATATTCCGACAAGAACATTAAGAGCAGGTGCAACATTGGACCCTGCATTTACAGCCAAAAACTTTTTTAGAGGTGAGTTAGCAGCAACAATATTTAGTAAAAACAGATATTTTCCCTTAGTACATGGATCATTAGGAGTATTTAGATTATTAAGAGGTAAAAGAAAACAAACTGAATTATATAAAGATTTTGTTAAATCCGGTGCTTTGCAATCATCTTTGGTGAGTTTTGATAGACAATATATTAGAGAAGGATTTATGAAAGAAGAACTTACTTCAAGAAAAGTTGTAAATCAAATAAATCCAAAAAATTATTTAGAACATTTAAGAGTAGTTAGTGAATTAGCAGAAAGTGCAGCAAGAATAAGTGAATTTAAAATGACACAAAAAAGGTTAAGAAAGACTAGACCAGAACTAACTGAACGACAAATTTTAGAACAATCTGGTTTTCAAGCTAGAGAAGTTACTTTAGATTTTCAAAAAATAGGATTACAAATGCAAGGTTTAAATGCAATAACAGCATTTTATAATGCACGACTAAGAGGTTATGAACAATTAATTAGAGGAGTTGTGCAAAATCCTGCAAAAGTTATAGGTTTTTTATTAGCAACACAAACATTACCAAGTGTGTTATTATGGATGGCTAATAGAGATAGTGATGTTTATAAAAATTTATCTCCATATATAAAAGATAATTTTCATGTAATAATAATAAATGAAGGTCAAGAAAATGAAATAAGATTTAAAATACCAAAATTATGGGAATTAGGATATGTATTTGGCACATTACCTGAAAAAGCATTAACTTGGATGGATAGTAAAGATAAAAAAGCAGTTGATGAAATTGTTAAAGATGCTGTATCAAGTTTAGGAAAATTTGGAAGAGGTTTAATACCACAACCAGAAATACTTAGAGTTCCTTTAGAATTAGCTATGAATAAAAGTTTTTTTCAAGATAGACCTATTATACCTGCAAGATTAGAAAAATTATTACCAGAATTACAACAAACACCTTATACATCAGAAGTATCTAAACTATTAGGGGATGTATTTAGAAAAATACCTATTTTAAAAGAAGTAAGTAGTCCTTTACAAATTGATTATGCAATTAAAGCATGGACAGGTGGTTTGGGTGTATATGCTTTAGAAGGTATAGATTATATCTTAAAAAGAGCAAATGTTACAGAAGAATACAAAAAACCACTTAGTGATGATTTTGTTAAAAATTTACAAAACATACCTTTTGTTAGATCGTTTATAGTAAGATATCCAACAGCAGGTGCAGAGCCATTAGCAAAATTTTGGGATAAATATAAAGAAATAAAAGAAATTAGAGATTCATCAGATGAGTTAAGAAGGCAAGGTAAAATACAGGAATCGCAAGATATACTTACTGATGAAGCTAGAGCTTTAGGTGGCTTAGATGCCCATGCAGAAGCTATTGGTGCATACAATAAATTAATTAGAGGTTTATATTTAATACCAAAAGACAATAAAGATATTACACAAAATGAAATAAGAGATTATATAGATAGATTATATGAAGCAATGATATTGCAAGGTAAGGCAGCAAATAAATTAATTAATGAAGTAGAAAAAGAGTTAAAAAAATAATAAAATTATGTTAGGATATTTGAAATGACTATAACAACTACAACAATAAAAAACAGTTATTCTGGTGATGGTTCACAAGATACATTTGCTTATACATTTAAGATAGCAGCAGATGCAGACATACAGGTAATTATTAGATCATCAACAGGTACAGAAACTGAAAAATCATTGACTACACATTATACTGTAACAGGTGCAGGTACTGCTAGTGGAGGTAATGTCGTTTTTACATCTGGTAATATACCTACAGGTACAGAAACAGTTGTACTTAGAAGAGATACCACACAAACACAAACATTAGATTTAGTTGAAAATGATCCATTTACAGCAGATAGTGTTGAAGGAGCATTTGATAAAAATTTATCTATAGCACAAGAATTACAAGAACAAATAAATAGATGTATAAAATATTCTCCAACAAATACTTTTACTTCTACAGATTTTACAGAGAGTGTAACGGATAGAGGTGGTAAGGTATTAGGGTTTGATAGTGCCGGAGAACTAGCAGTAACAAATGAAATTGGTTCTAATAAAGGTGATTGGGCAGCTAGTAGAGATTATGGTGTAAGGGATATTGTTAAAGATACATCTACCAATAATATATTTATGGCAAATACTGCACATACATCTAGTGGCTCACAACCATTAACAAGTAATGCAGATAGTGCAAAATGGGATTTATTAGTAGATGCAGCTAGTGCTACAACATCAGCAGCTACTGCAACGACAAAAGCAGGTGAAGCATCTACTAGTGCATCAGCAGCAGCTAGTAGTGCAAGTACAGCTAGTGGTCATGCAAGTACAGCAAGTACACAAGCAAGTAATGCATCTACATCTGCAACAAATGCATCTAATTCTGCTACAGCAGCAGCAGCTTCAGCAGCAGCAGCAGCAGCAAGTGCTGATAATTTTGATGATACATATTTAGGAGCTAAAGCAAGTGATCCTACAGTAGACAATGATGGAGATGCTTTAACAACAGGTGATTTATATTTTAATACAAGTACAAATAGATTAAGAGTTTATAATGGTAGTTCATTTGTAGAAATTACATTGGTAGATACTTCATCATTTGCAACAAATGGGTTTAGTATTGCTATGTCCATTGCCTTATGATATAAAAGAAAGGATATATTATGGCACAAGATTTTAGAAGATATACAAGTAATGCAGTAGGAACAGGTGCTACTACAATATTTACAGCAAATAGTTTTGATACTATTGTAGGCATTAGTTTGGCAAATGTTCATACAAGTGCAATAACAGTTCATTGTTATATTAATGATGGATCTAATGATATTAGTCTTGTAAAAGATGTATCTATACCTGCTGGATCAGCTTTGCAGGTATTAGATGGTGGAGCAAAATTTGTAGTGCAATCTGGAGATGCATTAAAAGTAATAAGTGATACAGCAAGTAGTTTAGATGTTTGGGTAAGTGCAGTAGATGCAATTAGTTCATAGGAGATATAAATGCCATATATAGGTCAACAACCTGCAACATCATTCCAATCATTAGTAAAACAAGATTTTTCTGTAAGTGCAACTCAAAACTATACTTTATCACAATCAGTAACTAATGCTAATGATATTGCTTTATTTATTAATAATGTAAGACAAGAACCTACCACAGCATATTCGGCTTCTGGTACAAGTTTAACATTAACTGAAGCAACAGCAGGGTCAGATGATATGTATTGTGTATATTTAGGAAAAGCAGTAGGTACAGTTAATCCTCCAAGTGGTAGTGTAGGTACAAGTCAGTTAGCAGATGGATCAATATCTTTAGCAAAATTATCAGCATCAGGAACAAAAAGTAGTAGTACATTTTTAAGAGGTGATAATAGTTTTGCAAGTATTTCTACAACACCTAATGCACCAGCATTTATGGCAAATAGAAGTGCAAATATAGCAATTACAAATAATACTAGGAATAAAGTTCAATGTGATACAGAAATATTTGATTCTGGTGGTCAATATGATAATTCGACTAATTATAGATTTACACCAACAACTGCTGGTAAATATTATGTATTTGGTAATGCCTTTCTTATAGCTGGAGGTAATTCAACTGTTCAATGGATTCTAAACGAAATTTGGAAAAATGGAACAAGTGGCACAAGAATTAGTGGCTCTACTGACTTTAGAGCAAATAATGGAAATAGTGGTAATAATTATGTAGGTGGTATTTTAGATATGAATGGGTCAAGTGATTATGTAGAATTATATTCATATCCGGGTGTAAGTAGTGGAACACCAGTTGTAAGTGGAACAAATACTTCAATAGATACTTTTTTTGGTGCATATTTATTAGGAGTGTAGAAAGGAGAAAATATGGCAAGTCTTGATAAAAAAATAGAAGCATATATGGGAAGAACTGTTGACTTTCTTAAAGAAGTAACTTTGCAAGATGATGGTAAAGGTGCATATATTGCTGAATGGAATATAAAAGATAAAGCTAAACCAACAGATAGCCAACTCAAAGCTAAAGAATCTGATGCAGATAAATTAGAAAAAAATGCAACAGCAATAGATAATAGAAAAGCTGAGTATGGAACTGTTGAGCAACAGCTAGAATATATAACAGAAAATGGATTAATCAAGTGGCAAGAAAATGTTACTGCAATTAAGAAGAAATACCCAAAGGAATAATTTATGCCATTAAGTAAAATACAAGCTGATTCAATGAACCTAGCCGATACTTATGCTTTTACAGGTACAGTAAGTGGTGCAGGAGGACTAATTAAATTAGCATCAACAACAATAGCAAGTGGATCAGAAGCAACAGAGGGATTTGTTTTTGCAAATGTTTTTACTTCTGCTTATACAAATTACAAAATTTATTACAACATAAGAGAAAAAGCTAGTACAGCTAATGCAAATAATGGTGCGTTACTATTTAGATTTGGAAGTAGTGGTAGTGTAGGTACAACGGGGTCTACAACTATTAAACACACATTACAGTATACTAGAGGAGACAATACAACAAACGGAGTTGTTTATGGAGATGGTTATGACATAGGAACACTTTGTCAAAATTTTTCAGCAAATGAAGATGTTTACGCAAGTGGTTTTTGTGATGTGCTTAACCCACAAGTAAGCACAGACCCAATGTGTGTTATATCTAATACACTAATGCACGGAAGTTCAAGTGTAGATTATTATGAAAATGGTATGAATATAGCTACTGGAAATACATCTTATGATACTATTTCTTTTATGTTAGGTGTAGGTGGTGGTGGTAGTGGTAGTTCACTAAACCATACAACAACAAAATTTGAATCATACGGAACAGTAACTGTTTATGGAGTAATTAAGTAATGCCTTACATTGGACAACAACCTATTACAGGAAACTTTATTAAGTTAGACACCATATCTGTTGTTAATGGTCAAGCTGCCTATACTATGCAAAAAGACTCTGCTAACTTTAGTCCTGCAAGTGCAAATCAAATGCTTGTTAGTCTTAATGGCATAATACAAAATCCGGGTTCATCATTTACTATATCTGGTTCTACAATTACCTTTGCTAGTAATCTTGTAACAGGTGATGTAATAAATTATATTTTAGTATTAGGTGATGTTTTAAATGTAGGNACNNNNAGNGANAATACTNTNACNAATGANAAGTTAGCTACTGCACCTACACTTATATCAAAAGGTGCAGGNTCAGATTCTGGTGCAATACAATTAAACTGTGAACAAAATACTCATGGAGTTAAGATTAAAGGGCCACCTCACTCAGCATCTCAAAGCTATACACTAACTTTACCTAGCACAGCACCTGCTGTAGATAAGATGTTACAATCAGATGGTTCTGGTAATTTAAGTTTTGTAGATGCACCAAGCGGAGGAATGACATTATTAAATTCTACAACTATTTCGTCTGGTACTGCAACAGTTGATTTCAATAGTTCACTTATAACTTCTACTTATAAGGTTTATGTATTTCATGTAATAGGATTGTTTGATTCTGTTACTAGTGGTTCAACTGGTATTGGTATGAGGTTTTCAGCAGATAATGGTAGTTCAGTTGCTAGTAGTGGTTACAGAACTTTGAATCGTAGATTTAATGAAGGTGGTCATACTGATTATAGTATAAATGGTTCAACAATATCTGAAATGAGAATTACAGAAATGAATGGTGTTTATCATGGTATGAGTACCGGAGAGGGTATTGATATGCAAATAGAAGTTTATGACCCACTAGCTAGTAGACAAACAAGAATGAATTATAGAGGTGCTAGTATAGCAGATAGAAATACTGGATATGGAGATGAGTCTTTAACTAATTGGGTTGGGGCATCATGCGAATCAGAGCCTTCAGCAGTTAATTTTATTAGATTCTTACCAAGGTCAGGAACATTTGAAAGTGGAACAATTAAACTCTATGGGATAAAAGCATAATGGCAATAATTAGAGCAAACAATAATACTTTATCTAGTGTAACTGCATTACCTACTGCAATAACAACAGGTGGTTTAGTTAAGATAGCATCAACAACAATAGCAAGTGGTTCAGAGGCAACAGAGGGATTTGTTTTTGCAAATGTTTTTACTTCAACTTACACAAATTACAGAATTTATTACAACATAAGAGAAAAAGCAAGTACAGCAAATGCTACCAATGGTGCATTACTATTTAGATTCGGCAGTGGTGGCAGTGTAGGCACAACAGGGTCTACAACTATAAAACATGCATTACACTATATTAGAGCAGATACAAGCACAAATAGTGTTGTATATGGAGATGGTTACGATATTGGAACACTTTGCCAAAATTTTTCAAATNATGAAGATATTTACGCTTGTGGGTTTTGTGATGTTTTAAATCCACAAGTAAGCACAGACCCAATGTATGTTATATCTAATACACTAATGCACGGACAAACAAATTCAGATTATCACGAAAATGGTATGAATCTAGCTACTGCAAATACATCTTACGATACTATTTCATTTATGTTAGGTGTAGGTGGTGGTGGTGGCGGTGGTTCACTAAACCATACAACAACAAAATTTGAATCATTTGGTACAGTAACAGTTTATGGTATTGTAAAGTAGAAAGGAGGTAATATGTCTATTTATAAAACAAAAATGGTTAATGGTAAGAAAGTAAAATTAACTGCTGATGAAATCAAAGAACTTGAAGCTAGAGATAAAACTTGGGCTGATGGTGAGTATGACAGACTTATGGATAGTATTCGTGAAGAAAGAACTAAACTCTTAGATAAAACCGAATGGACAGTTAACAATGACAATCAATTAACTGATGATAAAAAAACAGAATGGAAAGTTTGGCGTCAGAAATTAAGAGATATAACCAAAGGTGTTGATACAGTTGATAAAGCTAAAGCTGTAACTATGCCAGAGAAACCTAAGTAGATGGCAAGGACAAAAAAAATATCATCATCTAATGACATGCAAGATATTAAAACATGTCTTGCAAGATTAGAAGAAAAGGTTGAGCATATACACACAGTCAGTTGTCAAAATGCAGCTGAGATAAAATCTTTGCGAACACAAATGGCTATGGGTAAAGGAGGCCTTAAAGTTTTATTGTGGATAGGTGGAATTACTGGAACACTTATCGCCATTTTGCAAGGCTGGTCAACAACAAAATAGGAGAATATATGGCACATATTTATGATATAAATCCACACTTAAATAAAAAAAAAAGTATTCGTACAAAACAAAAATATGAGGACACTTTACCATCTGATGTAGAGCCAAACACAGACAAACCTAAAAGGGGAAGGAAGTCCAAACGAAAGACTGATTGATGAAATATGTTAGAGTATGTAGCCGCAGCAAATGCCGCTTACAGTGTTATACGAAAAGCTGTAGAGAATGGTAGAGAACTTACAAGTGTAGCAAAACATATTGCTAAGTTCACTGATGCAACAGAGCATATATCTGAAACAAAAAACAAAAAGAAAAATAGTATCTGGTCTAAGTTCACCGGCAAACAAGAGAATGATTTAGATGAATTTTTTGCCCTGGAAGATTTAAAAAAAAAAGAAGAAGAACTAAAACAATTAATGATATATTTAGGTAGGCCTGGATTGCATGCAGACTATGTAAGGTTTTGTGTTGAGGCCAGGAAAAGAAGAAAGAGGGAGGCTGCAGAAAAAAGAAAACGAGCAGCTGAGTTAGTTGAAACAATACAGACAGGGCTGTATGTTTTTTTAGGCATAGCTGCAGCTTTACTTATAACTATTGTTGTGGTACAGTATTTTAAATAAGAGGACTATATGATAGGTGCATTGATTGGACCAGTAGCTAACCTTGTTGGTACATGGTTCCAGAACAAAGTAGAAAAAACAAAAGCTGAGGGTGCTGTAAAAGTAGCGGAGGCAAAGGCAAGAGCCAGTGTAGCTGAGAAGGTAGCAGCTGGTGAGGTTGAGTGGGAAAGCACAATGGCTGCACATAGTGGTGATAGCTGGAAAGATGAGTTCGCTTTAGTTGTGTTATTAGCACCAGCGATATTAGTTTTCATTCCTGGTTGTAGAGAATATGTGCAAGAAGGTTTTGTTGTTTTAGGGCAACTACCAGATTACTACCAGCATTTATTATACATAGCTATATCAGCTAGCTTTGGTATCAAAGGCGTAGGTCAAGCAGCAAAAATGTTTTCAAAGAAGTAAGATTATGAGAAGATTTAAACCAGTACCCAAGGATAAAAAACATAAAGACATACCTAGTAAATATTTGAAGGGTAGAAAGAACAAAGATAAAAGAGCAAATGAGATTAGAAGAACGAGAAGATTATATAGAATGGGTAGATTAACAGGGGCTATGATGGATAGAATATCTAAAGAAAGAGCAGCGGACTAATGGCTGCGCCGGAGAAGTATAGAAAGATGTTTGGTAAGAGCCGAGCAGATGCTATTTACAAACGAGGGTTAGGGGCGTTCTATAGCGCTGGGAGTAAAAGGGGTATGTCTGCGCATGCCTGGGCTGTAGCTAGATTGAAGGCTCACGCTAAAGGTAAGGCTACAGTTAAAAAAGCAGACGGAGATTTATTTAGAAAGAAAACTTAACAAAGGAGAAACAATGCCAGGAAAAAAACTTACAGCAAAACAAATGAAGATTGCCAGAGTTAGTAAACCAAGAAACAAAATAACTAGGGCTGACTTTAAAAAATTAAACGCAAAGAAATCATAATGAAAGATAAGGGTATGATTGTATCAATGAGAGATACACAAAAGACTAAACAAGCTATGGACAATATTGTAAAACAATATAGAAAAGCGCCATTGAAAAAGAACACCGCCTTTGCTGCACGCAGAAAAAAATCTATGATGGGTTTAGCTTTGACACCGCAAGGTAAAATGTATGACTTTTTATCTAAGTAAAAAATCTTTATCTATTCTTGAAACAGTTAATCCTCCACTTCAAGAAGTAACACAACTTGCTATAAAAAAATCCAGAGTAGATTTTGGTGTAATCTGTGGCGTAAGAACTATGGCAGAACAACAGGCCTTAGTAGATAGCGGCGCCTCAAAGACTATGAAAAGCAAACATCTTGAAGGTAATGCCGTAGATGTTATGGCGTATGTAGGAACTAGAGGTAGCTGGGAAATAACTTTGTATGATGATATAGCTGACGCCTTCAAAGCCGCTGCCGTTGAACTAGATATTGGAATTAGATGGGGTGCAGCATGGCATATACCAGACATAAGAGAATGGTTTGAACCAATGCAAGCAGCAACAGATAACTATGTAGATGTAAGACGCAAAGAAGGTAAGCGTCCTTTCATAGACGCCCCCCACTTTGAATTAATCTAACGAGTTTTACAACGCTGTTGCCAAATTGTATATCCGTACAATGTGGCAGCTGGTCTATTAACCGGTTGTGATAAACCTTTGTAAACAAATTTACAATCATATTTTTTATTGTTTTCTATTGTTTGATTTACAAAGTCTCTTGTTTCTGGGTTAGCTAAATTAAGCATTAATAATATTCCAAATAATATACCCATAGTTTTTTTCCTTTCTGTTAAGTTAAAAATCAAATCCGTAAAAATGTATATGTTGTGCCATATCAAAAGCTATCTCACCGATATGCAAAACCATTTCCACTACTATCAGTAATAATATCCATTTATTAGTTGACATAGTTTCTCCTTATTTAACTATAGCAATACCTCTAGGGCTAGCCACAGCTTTAATTATATATCCTTTATTATGTAAACAATTCAATAGCCTGTGAGCATTGGTGTGTGCTGACATAGGTTTTATAATTTTTTCACCTGCAACTTTGCCACCACATATTTCTCTTACAGTGGGATAATACCCATACTCATTGAAGAATACTTTTATAAAATGCAAGACCTCTGCTTGCCTGGGTGTCAACCCAATTTTAGGTTCCATTCTTTGCCTCACTCTCTAGTATCTTTTCTTCTTCATCTTGTTCTGGAAAGAGACTACTTGAGCCATGTGAAGGCGTAAAATCAAGGGCCTGCTTGACCTCATCTGGGGTAACTACAGGCTGAGTGGGTTCTTTCTTTGCCTCATCTGGGTAGTCCTGTAACTCCTCTGCAGTTACAAGTCCTTTCAATGCGTCTGGAAAGGCGTCTCTAATTGCAAATCCCCTTGCCCTTAGTTGTAACATTCTCTTAGTATATTGTTGCCAGGGTCCAGGTTTATTAAGAAGGCGAGCCTGCTCTGCATCTTGCATAGAAAACTGAGAGACTGTTATATCCTCTTTACCGGAAGGAAGTAACCTTGATATTTCACAAGTAGCCACCATGGATTTATCCTGCAGCTTACCTTCAGTTGTTTCTTTTATTCCATTAAAGTTTTCTTGTTGTTTTACAAGGGCTAATAATGAGTCTCCCCACAGTGCAGCTTTACCACTTATAACAGCTATGTTTTGTAGGGACTGCATAGGCTTTAATCCTATTTCATATCCCCATTGTACAGCTACTAAAATGTTTGCTGGTTTACCCTTAAAATGTTCTGGTACCAAACCAGACTGCGACATAGCTTTAGCAAACTTCATAGCCTCTTCTATGTTAGCAGGGTTGTATAATGATAAGTCCTTAGTCATGTGTCTCCTCCTTTGTTGAGATTTTAAATGTGGACCTTGTTGTATATTCACCAGGAATATCAACCATTTTTCTTTTTGGCACACGCTTTGATGTTGACTTGACTGTTGTATTATTAACAATCATTACATCAGCATCAATACTATCCATGTGCATTTCAAGAAACTCTTGTTGTTCTTTTTTAATTTTTCTTTGACAGCTTTCCTCAGCTTGAGCCTTTTGAAATTTAGAAATTCTTTCTTGCAAATCAACATTAGATTTATGGTCATCAATCACAACGACTTTATCATTAGGATTAATATCTTTTTCTGGCTCTGGATATGAGTCATCTGGGTCATCAACAATTTCCCAAAATTGATTTGTTGCTTTCTCAATCATTTCAAATAGCGCTTTATCTCTACGAAAATACCAGGCATGCAGCTTGCCTTTGACTCCATCAAAACAAACTATCACGCCCCAGGGTAGGTTAGCACATAGCATCTGGGCGTTAAGTTGTATCTTCCATTCCATTCTGCAACCGGAAAAATCATAGTCTGTTTTTACTTCCATGGCACCTTTGCCTGTAAAAAAGTCATTGTTATATTCAACTTCGCTGCCCTTAGTTATCGTAATTATCCGGTCTAATGTTGCACCAAGTTTAACCTTGTTATGTAGAAATGCTTTTGTTGGTTCCTCTGTCTTAACAAAGATACCTTTATCTCTTAGGGTATGCACATACCAGGGAACTATTGCGTGTTCAAAATATGACCCCCTCAACATAGCTGCTTTATTAAAATAAATGGGTTTATCTTCCTCAACACCAGCTTTTGCTTTGCGGTGTTCAGCTAGTATTTGGTTAGGTGTTCTGTATTTACTTTGACCCATAAGAATTGTACCAACTT
>FUFK010038666.1_pt1 | contig 27549 bp, 28 predicted proteins | sample 1021851 | NCBI WGS metagenome assembly FUFK01 (sample SAMEA51879418, study PRJEB19060) | metagenome
GCAGGAGTTCGGCCGCAACCTGCAGGCGATGGCCGCCGATCTTCGGCTCAGGGGCCAAGAACTCTGGCGTCGGAACCGGGAGGGTGGGCTTTCGGTTCCAGGCTTCTGGCCCCGGGGTTTGGCCCCCAGCTTCTGGCCACTGCTGCTGGTGTTGCTGCTTCTGCTGCCGCTGGCTGGGGTCCGCTTCTGGCAGGACCATGCCCGCCCCGCCCCGCGTCCGGAGCCGGTCGTGGAGCAGCGGACGTCTCCCCTTGAGCTCCCCGTGCCGGAGCTGATCCCAGCACCACAGCCCATGCTGGAGGAGCCATCACCCNCGCCGGAAGCTGTGGATGCGGAGCCGGCCTTNGAGCCATACCATCGGAGCCGGAGCAGCCCCTCCAACCCCAACTCAGTTTCGATCCCCTGTTCGAGCTGTTTCAGGACAAGGCCGTCCCCGAAGGACTGCTCCGTTCAGCCAAGCCCGTTCCGGAGCAGGACCGCTTGCTGTTGGAGTTGTCTGTTGACGCTTGGCAGCAGTTGTCTCTCGATCAGCGCCAGACCCTCGCCTCCAGTTGGCTTCAGTCGGCGTTTGAGCTGGATTACGCCAGTCTTCAGTTGGTCAATGAACAGGGCGATCTGCTGGGGCGGTCAGCTCGGGTTGGGGGCGGCATGATCCTGTTTGACCTCGGGTTGGTGGGATGACCCTGACGCTGCGTCAGCTGCTTGATGCCTGGGGAACGCCGCAGGGCGGCAGCTTTGAACCCGATGCCCTGGTGGGACGGGTCTGCACCGACAGCCGACAGCTTCAGGCGGGTGATTTTTTTGTCCCCCTGGTGGGCGAGCGCTTCGATGGTCATCACTTTCTCGCCCAACTGCCTGAACACAAGGTTCAGGCTGCTGTTGTGAGCCGCAGCTGGACTGAACCGTTGCCTTCAGGCCTGTTGCATTGGCGGGTGGACGACACACTGCTGGCCTATCAACAGCTGGCCTTGCTGCATCGCCGTGCCCTGGCCAAGCCTCTGGTGGCGGTGACGGGCTCAGCCGGCAAAACCACAACCCGGGAGTTGATTCGAGCGGCATTGGCTCCGCTGGGAGCGATTCAGGCCAGCGAAGGCAACAACAACAACGATGTCGGCGTTCCCCTCACCGTTCTGGGCGCCACCGCAGCTGATGCGGCCCTGGTGATTGAGATGGGCATGCGGGGGCCTGGGGAGATCGAGCGTCTCTCCCGCTGCACCGAGCCGGATCTTGCGGTGATCACCAACATCGGCACGGCCCACATCGGTCGTCTCGGCAGCCGTGAAGCGATTGCAGCGGCCAAATGTGAAATCACGGCTGGGTTGCATCCAAAGGGAACCGTGGTGATTCCCGCCGGTGATCCCCTGCTGGAGTCGGCTTTGGCGGCGGTGTGGTCCGGCCGCGTGCTGCGCGTGCGCCTGGCTGACGATCCCGAGGTCGAATCCGATCTGGTTGGAGACGTCAACGGCGACCAGTTGCTGATCGNTGCNGATCGTCTCCCGCTACAGCTGGAGGGACGCCACAACGCCCGCAACCTGCTCTTGGCCGTCGCTGTTGCAGACCAGTTGGGCGTGTCCCGCANGGCGNTGCAAGCCATGCAGGTGACGGTNCCGGGCGGACGCAACCGCCGCCTGCAGCAGGGTGGTTTGACACTCCTCGATGAGACCTACAACGCCTCGCCTGAGGCGGTGTTGGCNGCTCTTGAGCTGCTGGCGGCGCAACCGGGGCGACGTTTTGCCGTGCTGGGCACCATGCTNGAGCTTGGGGANCGCAGCCTGGAGCTGCATCANGAGGTTGCCGCCCGCGCCGTGCAGCTGGGCCTGGATGGTCTGGTGCTGGTGGATGGCGGTGNGGAGGGCAAGGCGATGGCTGAAGTGGCGGCTCCCCTNNCCCACCTGCAGCTGGTGTCGCANCCCGAAGACGCNGCAGCGCCCCTGGCCTCCTGGCTGAACTCCGGTGATGTTTTGCTGCTCAAGGCCAGCCGCGGTGTCGCCTTGGAACGGTTGATTCCGCTGTTGCCACGCCTCTGAAAAGGCTGGACTAAACCTTTCGTTCCGCCCAGCCGTCCTTGGTCATCTGGCGGGCGCGACCAATCGCCAGGGCGCCATCCGCCACATCCTTGGTGATCGTTGACCCGGCACCGATGGTGGCGCGTTCNCCGACGTTGATGGGGGCNACCAGNACGGAATTGGCACCGGTTTTGCTGTTGCTGCCGATCACGGTGCGGTGCTTGTTCACCCCGTCGTAGTTGGCGGTGATGGTTCCGGCCCCCACGTTGACCTTCTCCCCGAGTTGGGCGTCGCCGATGTAGCTGAGGTGGTTCACCTTGGTGCCAGCCCCCAGCTGGCTTTTCTTCACCTCCACAAAGTTGCCGATGCGGCAGCCATCACCGACATCAGCGGCCGGCCGCAGGTGAGCAAAGGGACCGATGGCAACGTCGTTGCCGACGTTGGCCTCTCGCACCACGGAGTGCACCACACTGACGTTGGTCCCAACCGACGCGTCCTCGATCAGGCTGCCGGGGCCGATCCGGGAGTTGTCGCNGACCACGCAACGGCCGCGGAAGTGGGTTTGCGGTTCGATCACCACATCGCGGCCGAAACTGCAGCCTTCGCTGAGGGTGCAGCTTTCGGGATCAACGAANGTGACCCCTTCATCCATCCAGTGGTGGCGCANCCGTTGCTGCAGCAGGGCTTCGCACTGGGCCAGTTGCCGCCGGTTGTTGATGCCGTTCACCTCATCGGCATCGGCCACCTCCAGGTGCATGGCCTTCGGCAGCATCGCCACCGTGTCGGTGAGATAGAGCTCCCCCTGATCGTTGTCGGTGCTGAGCTTCGGCAGAACGTTGGCCAGGGCTGTCCAGTTGAAGCAGTAGATCCCGGCGTTGGTGAGGTTGTTGCTGCGTTGCTCGTCCGTGCAATCGCGATGCTCAATGATGCTGCTCNCCTGGCCNTCGGCATCGGCGAACACACGCCCGTAACCGGTGGGATCCTCGAGCCGTGCCGTCAGCAGGGTGACATCGGCACCGCTGGCCCGGTGCTGTTGCACCAATGCGTCGACGGTTTCACGTCGCAGCAGCGGTACATCGCCGTTGAGCACGAGCAGTTCCCCTTCAAAGCCCTGCAGCGATGGGATCAGCTGTTGCACCGCATGGCCCGTGCCGTTCTGGGGCTGCTGCAGAACAAATTCCAGGCCTCCNAGCGGNGCCAGCTGCTGCTCCACCCGTTCGGCTTGATGCCCAACGATCAGCAGCCGCCGTTCCGGTTTCAGGTTGCCGGCACTGGCGAGCACCCGTTCCACCAGGGTGGCTCCCGCCAGCGGTTGGAGCACTTTCGGGAGTGCGCTCTTCATGCGGGTGCCTTTTCCAGCGGCCAGTACGGCTACGGCAAGCATGCGGAGCGAGGGGAAGACGGGCGGAATCTACCGGGCTCAGGACGGACTGTCCNTGCGCCAGCGCCTTTGCCAGGCATTGGTGGGTTCATAACCGCAATGCTCCTGTTCAAGGCGGCGGCGCTCAAGGATGTCTTCAGCTGTGGCGTTGCCCTGGGGATCACGAAATGGCACGGCCGCCCGGGTCTGCAGGTGTTCCCACTCCATCGCCGAGAGCNGGCGCCAACCGGGGCCGTCCAGAGGACAGGCGGCGTCTGCAGGCGTGGCCATGGTGCCGCTGCTCCATCCCACCCGTTCGCCCGGGGCNGGCAGCAGGGAATACAGGCTCAATNCCGCCCGCTTNAGGCTGGCCCGCACCGCGGCGGAACGGCTGTAGGTGAGCAACCGTCCCTGCGGAGCCAAGCGCTGCGCCAGCGCTCCCAGGAATTCCTCGCTCCACAGTTCCGGGCANCGCTGGGGGGAGAAGGCGTCCAACAGCACCAGATCAAAGCGAACGGGCTCGGGAATCTCCTGGAGCATCGATCGGGCATCGCCCCAGAGCTGGATCCCTTGGCTGTTGGGCTTCCTTGCCAGTTGTTGGGTTCTTTCCAGCAGCCGTGGTCGCGAATGGCTTCAAGCTTCGCCAGCACAGAGGCTGACCAGAGGGATTGGAAACTGGCCTGCTCCAAGGCTTGTTCCAAGGGCCGGCGGTCCAGCTCAAGCCCCCACCACTGCAGCTTCGGCCCTGCCGTCGGCAAGGCCTCCAGCACAGCGGCCGTGTTGTAGCCGAGCCCCAGGCACACATCCAGGATCTTTAATTCAGTGCCGCTGCTGAAGCGCTGCAGCTCNGCGGGTTGGACGAACTTGGCCCGGGCCTCATTCAGGGCTCCCGCCGAGTTGTGAAAGGCCTCGCCGAAGTGATCGCTGTGCAGGCTGAAGCTGCCATCCGCCGTCGGATAGACGCGGAGCGCACCGAGCTCAGCAGCGGAGCCGTTCAAGTTCGTCCCAGAACGAGGGATACGACACGGCTGCAGCTTCGCTTCTCGCCAGGCTCGAGTTGCCGTCGGCGAGCATGGCCGCCACGCCGAGGCTCATCGCCACCCGGTGATCGGTTTCGCTGTCCAGCACGGCTCCCTTGAGCGGTCGACCGCCGCGGATGGTCATGCCGTCCTCATGCTCATCAATGTCGGCACCCATGGCCTTGAGCTGACGCGCCATCACCGCCAGCCGATCGGTTTCCTTCACCCGCAGTTCAGACGCTCCACTGATCCGGCTTTCGCCCTCGCAGAAACAGGCGGCGACGCTGAGGATCGGCACTTCATCCACGAGGCGGGGCATGATCTGCTCGCCGAAGTTGAAGGGCTTCAATGGGCCGTGGGTCACCCGCAGATCGCCCACCGGTTCGCCCGCCACGTCGCGGGGGTTGAGCACCTCGATCCGGGCACCCATCTGCTCCAGCACCTCCAGGATCCCGGTGCGTGTTGGATTCAGCCCCACGTTTTCGATGGTGAGATCGGCACCTGGAATCAGGGCTCCAGCCACAAGCCAGAAGGCCGCCGAGCTGATGTCACCAGGGACCACCACGTTCTGGCCCTGCAGGGTGGCGCCGGGACGCACGCTGATGTGCCGTCCCATTTCGCCGCCAACGGTGAGATCAGCACCGAAGGCCTTCAGCATCCGCTCGCTGTGATCACGGGACTGGGCCGGTTCGATCACCGTGGTCGGGCTCTCGGCCGTGAGCGCAGCCAGAAGCAGGGCTGATTTCACCTGAGCACTGGCCACGGGCGTGCCGATCACCGTTCCTTTCAGCTGGCGCCCCTGCACCGCCANCGGCGCCAGGTTGCCNCCATCACGGCCACGCACATCCGCACCCATCGAGGCCAACGGTTGGCCCACCCGACGCATCGGGCGGCGGCGCAGGGAGGCATCGCCATCCAGCACGAAGTGGCGACCGTCGCGGCCCGCCAGCAGGCCCAGCATCAAACGCATCGTGGTGCCGGAGTTGCCGCAGTCGAGCACTTCTGCTGGCTCCTGCAATCCGTCCAGGCCAACCCCTTCAACGGTGACGATGCCGCCATCGGTGATCGGGCTGATGCTGACGCCCATCGCCCGCAGGCAGGCGGCGGTGCTCAGGGGGTCTTCGGCCGGGAGCAGACCATCAATGGTTGTGGTGCCCTCTGCGATGGCGCCGAACAGCAGCGATCGGTGCGAGATCGATTTATCGCCTGGAACCTTCACCCGTCCCTGGAGGGTTCCTCCGGCCTTGAGCTCACGAGGGTCGTCGGATTGGCCTGTGCCGCTCAAGGTTGTTTCGTCGTTGGGCTGATCCTATTGGCCGGTCTTCAGGCCCTGAATCAGGCGATCGAGGGCATAGCCGAACAGGCTGGGGTCGGGGTCGTCGGTGCCGAGGTCCTCCAGACCCAGCTCGGCCCAGCGGTCGCTGACCCGTTGTTCCAGATCCGCCGGACGGCTGAGGGGTTCACCCCATTCGTGATTTTTCTCAGGTCCCACCTTGGTGGTGGCATCAATGGCCAGTCGTCCCCCCAGGCCCAACTGCTCGCTGGCGAAGTCCAGGGTGTCGAAGGGGGTGTTTTCCAGGGTGAACAGGTCGCGCTGGGGATCCACCTGGGCCGCGATGGCCCAGACCACCTGACGCGGGTCGCGCACGTTGATGTGACTGTCCACCACCACAACGAACTTGGTGTATGTGAATTGCGGCAGGGCACTCCAGAAGGCCATGGCAGCACGCTTGGCCTGCCCCGGATAGGCCTTGTCGATCGAGATCACCGCCAGCTTGTAGCTGAGCGCTTCCATCGGCAGGAAGAAGTCGGTGATCTCTGGGATCTGCTGCCGCAGGATCGGCGTGTAGATCCGGTTCAGCGCGATGGCCAGCATCGCTTCTTCCTTGGGAGGACGGCCGCTGAAGGTGGTGAGAAACACCGGATCCCGCCGTTGGGTCATGCAGTGGAAGCGCACCAGAGGTGAGTCCTCCACACCGCCGTAGAACCCCATGTGATCCCCGAAGGGGCCATCCGGCAGCACTTCACCNGGGGTGATCGTTCCCTCCAGAACCACTTCGCTGTGGCTGGGCACCTGCAGGTCGATGGTTTTGCAGGGGGCCAGACGAACCCCTTCTCCGGCATAGATGCCTGCGAACAGCCACTCGCTGAGTTGCACCGGGATCGGTGTGGCTGCGGCCATCACCAGCAGCGGGTGCACGCCGATGGCCACCGCCACCTCCAGCTTCTTGCCCATGGCGGCTGCCTTGCGCAGGTGGCGGGCACCACCGCGCACGCTCAACCAGTGCACGGTCATNGTGTTCACCGACTGCTTCTGAAGCCGGTAGACACCCACGTTGGGGACACCGGTTTCGGGGTCTTTGGTGATCACCAGTCCAAGCGTGATCACGCCCCCGGCATCCCCTGGCCAGGGCCGGATCAGGGGGATGTTGTCGAGATCAACCTCATCGCCACGGAACACCTGCTGACGGCAGGGGGGGGTGAGGTCGCGGTCGGGCTTGGCCTTGACCAGGTCCCAGAAGACCCGCGCGAACTGTTTGGTTTCCTCCAGGCCTTTGGGGGGGCGGGGTTGCTGCAGCAGGGCCAGGCGTGACCCCAGCTCCTCCAGCTGCTCGGCCCGTTCGAGGCCCATGCTCCACACCACCCGTTCCACGGTGCCGAGGGTGTTGACGGCCACCGGCATCGACGAGCCGATCACGTTCTCGAACAGAAGAGCGGGCCCCCCTTGGCTCAGCACCCGGTCGGCAATGGCCGCCAGCTCAAGGTCGGGGTCCACCGGTGCTGTGATCCGGCGCAGCTGGCCGCGATCCTCGAGCAGCTTGAGGAAGCCCCGCAGATCTCGGGTGGCCGGACCGGATTGGAACAGGGCCATGGGATGACGGTCTCGGCGCAAGCGGTCTCGGTACTGTGTCGCACGCCGGTGTTCAGCGTGGCCATGCAGATCTCCTACTTCCATGTGCCGGCAGAGATGCCGCAGGACCTTCGCCCCGATGCGGCGGTGGTGATTGATGTGCTGCGGGCCACCACCACCATTGCCTGGTCGTTGCACAACGGTGCCGAGGCGGTGCAGGCCTTCGCCAGCCTCGANGANCTGCGCGCTGCGGCAGCGGNNTGGCCTGCNGATGNGCGNCTGCTNCTTGGTGAGCGCGGNGGNCAGATGCTCGANGGNTTTGACCTNGGNAATTCACCCGTTGCCGTGACGCCGGAGCNGGTGGCTGGCAAGCGTCTGTTCATGAGCACCACCAATGGCACCCGGGCTCTCGATCGTGTCCGCGAGGTTCCACTGCTGCTAACGGCGGCGTTGCCGAACCGTGAAGCCGTGGCCCAGCGCTTGCTGGCGAAACAACCCAGCCACGTGGCGATTGTCGGCAGCGGTTGGGAGGGGGCCTATTCCCTCGAGGATTCCCTGGCCGCTGGTGCCTTGGGCCATCGCTTGCTGGAGCTGGATCCCACCGGGAGCTGTGCCGCCAACGACGAACTCACAGCAGCCGTCTCCCTCTGGCGTCAGTGGCAATCCGAACCAGAGGCTTGTCTTCGCACGGCGACCCATGGTCAGCGCTTGATTCGCCTGGGCGATCACGACGCGGATTTCCGCTGCTGTGCTGGCCTCGATCAGCTCAGTGTCGTTCCGACACAGGTCGAGCCTGGGGTGCTTCGGGCGGCCTGACCCTCACTAAAGTTCGCTCATCTGATCAGTGCATGTGAGCGACTTCCTGGCGGCTGCTGTCCAGCTGACGAGCGGTCAGGACCCGGAGCTCAACTTCAATGCAGCTGAAGAGCAGATNGATCTGGCTGCCCGCCGTGGTGCCGAGCTGATCGGNCTGCCGGAGAATTTCGCCTTCATGGGTGANGACACCCGCCGCCTGGAGTTGGCCCCGACCCTGGCGGAGCAGACCAGTCGCTTTCTGGTGACCATGGCGCGTCGCTATCAGGTGGCGCTGCTCGGCGGGGGCTTTCCCGTGCCGGTGGGTGATGGATCGCGAACTCTGAACCGCGCTGAGCTCGTCGACCGTGACGGCATGCTCCTGGGCCGTTACGACAAAATTCACCTGTTTGATGTCGACTTGCCGGACGGCAACACCTATCGCGAGTCGGCAACGGTGAACCCAGGTAGGGATTTGCCTCCGGTGGTTGAGATTCCCGGTCTCTGCAAGGTGGGACTGTCCATTTGCTACGACGTGCGTTTTCCTGAGCTCTATCGCCATCTCGTCGGTGCCGGCGCAGACCTGNTGATGATNCCTGCGGCATTCACNGCCTTCACCGGAAAAGACCACTGGCAGGTGCTTCTGCAGGCCAGGGCCATTGANAACACGGCCTATGTNCTNGCTCCGGCNCAGACCGGTGTNCANCACGGTCGNCGNCANAGCCATGGNCACGCCCTGGTGATTGATCCCTGGGGNACGGTCCTNGCNGATGCNGGTGTNCAGGCNGGAGCNGCCATTGCTCCGGTNAACACNANNCACCTCGGNCATGTTCGGGGTCAGATGCCGAGCCTTCGGCACCGCCAACCCNCNCTGTTCTGAGCGCCATGGNTCCGGCNTCGTCNCGACGGNTGGCCTGGCTTCTGGCCGCNGCCCTGCAGTGCACNGCCTTCACCCAGGCNTTGCCTGCCCGAGCCGCNAGTGCCTTGGCCGCCTGGGCCTTCACCGAGGAGGGGGTCCTCAAGCTGCGCACCAGCCGGAACGCTCGNTTGGAGGCGTTTTTTCAGGCCGCCAGCGATGGCCGCGGCACCNGGGTCTGGATTGANATACCAGGTGAGCTGAGATTCCCGCGGCGCCTGGCGGGACGCGGTGCCGTCCGTGAGATCCGGCTGGGCAAACCCCGCGCGGGTGCCACCCGTCTGGTGGTGGAATTCCGCCCTGATGTGGATCTCAACCCCAACGATCTGCGCCTGCGNGGAACCGCTCCGGACCGTTGGGAACTGGTGTTCACAGGCCTGCCCACCCGCGGCTTGGATGATTTCGGTGAAGGCGACCTCAGCGGTCGTGCCACGGCCTGGCTCCCACCGGGTGGNTTCCGTCCCACCCGCACGCCGGTGGATCCTTCCGGGCTGCCCACNGTGGCCCGCAACCGCTATCGCATCGTGATCGACCCCGGTCATGGCGGCCCTGATCCGGGGGCCATCGGCATCGGCGGTCTGCGCGAGACCGACGTGGTTTTGGATGTGTCGCTNCAGGTGGCCGACCTNCTGCGGGCGAGGGGCGTGGACGTGCGCTTGACCCGCACCCGTGAAGTGGATGTGGACCTGCCGCCGCGGGTGTCCCTGGCAAANCGCAGNGGGGCCACGGCNTTCGTGAGCATCCATGCCAATGCCCTGAGCATGAACCGTCCGGATGTGAACGGGATCGAGACGTTCTTCTTCTCGGACCCCCGTTCTGGACGCCTCGCGTCCTATCTGCAGCAGCAGATGATGGATGTGTCCCCCGGAACACCGAACCGCGGCGTCAGACGTGGTCGCTTCTTCGTGATCCGGCGCAGCACCATGCCTTCGGCTCTGGTGGAGATGGGATTCGTCACCGGGGCGATTGATGCGCCGCGTCTGGCCAAGGCCGACCATCGCCGCCGCCTGGCCTTGGCCCTGGCGGCCGGCATCCTCAACTACCTCAAGCAGGAGGTGCGATGACGAAGCAACTGCTGGGGTTCTTCGACAGCGGCCTCGGTGGCCTGACGGTTCTGCGTCGGGTGCTCGAACGCCATGGACCGGTGCCCTGCGTCTACCTCGGTGACACGGCCCGGGTTCCCTATGGCAACCGTCAACCGGATGACATCCGGCGCATCGCCGCNGAAGTGGTGGGTTGGTTGCGCGACCAACAGGTCTCCACGGTGGTGATGGCCTGCAACACCACCAANGCCCTGGCGAGGGATGTGGCCGAGGGACAGGCCGGGGTGCCGGTGATCGGTCTGATCGGCGCCGCCGCAGCGATGTTGGAAACGCGCCGTGTTGGCGTGCTGGCCACACCAGCCACNGTNGCCTCNTCGGCCTACCGNGCCAGNATCGAAGCGCTTCANCCNGGNTCGNTGGTGATCGAGCAGGCCTGTCCTGCCTTTGTTCCCCTGATCGAANCCGGNGANATGAACAGCGACGACCTNCGNCGTGCGGCCCAGGCCTATCTCGAACCNNTGCTGGCGGCTTCCGTGGANTCGATCGTGCTGGGTTGCACCCATTACCCNTTNNTGNTNCCNCTNTTGCGTCAGCTNNTGCCGGAGTCNGTCCAGATNATTGACCCGGCCATNGGNGTGGCCCGTCANCTGGATGCNGTTNTGGGGNCACCGGNGCNGATNTCGNCGGNNCCANGNCCGTTTTCCCTGGAGAGNTGCCGCTTCTGCGNCACCGCNGACCCNGATGGCTTCGCNNTGCGNGCCACCCCNTGGCTGGGCCAGCGGCCTGNCGTCAGCCTTCAGCTGCTGCAGGACTGAGCGTGGGACCACTAGGATCGCGGCGCCGAGGGGAGTCATGAGCACCGTTACCGAGCTACTCCAACCGGTAGAGACAGATCTTGAAACCCTGCTCGGAGACCTGCGCAGCCTGATCGGGGCAGGTCACCCCATCCTCCAGGCCGCTGCCGAGCATCTGTTCAGCGCCGGTGGCAAGCGGTTGCGCCCCGGCATTGTTCTGCTTCTGTCGCGGGCCCTGTCCNCGCAGGGAGAGCTCACGCCCCGCCACCGCCGCCTGGCTGAGATCACTGAAATGATCCACACGGCCTCGCTCGTTCACGACGATGTGGTGGATGAGGCTTCNACTCGGCGCGGGGTGGACACGGTCCACAGCCGGTTCGATGCCCGGGTTGCTGTTCTTGCCGGCGACTTCCTCTTCGCTCAGGCCAGCTGGCACCTTGCCAATCTCGATGACCTCGACGTGGTCAAGCTGCTCAGCCGCGTGATCATGGATCTCGCGGATGGGGAGGTGAAGCAGGGCCTCTACCGCTTCGACACGGCCCAAACCTTTGAGACCTACCTCGAAAAGAGCTACTGCAAGACGGCATCNCTGATTGCCAACAGCTGCCGTGCCGCAGGTGTGCTCAGCGGCTGCTCGCCNTCCCAGCTCGACAGCCTTTATCAATTCGGTCGCCAGTTGGGCCTGGCCTTCCAGGTGGTGGATGACATCCTCGATTTCACCGGNAGCGACCAGCAGCTCGGCAAGCCNGCNGCCAGTGATCTCGCCAGCGGCTATCTCACGGCTCCCACCTTCTATGCCCTTGAGGAGCATCCATCGCTGCAGCCGTTGATCGATCGCCAGTTCTCCGAGCCCGGTGACCTGGACAAGGCACTGGAGATGGTGCGGGCCTCCAAGGCGATTGAACGCACCCGTGAGCTGGCGGAAACCTTTGCCCGCGAATCCCGGGAATCGATCGCTTGGNTGCCGGAGTCTGCGGCGCAACGCGCCTTGATGGAACTGCCGGACTTTGTCCTCAGCCGCCTGTACTGAGCAGCGACTTCAANACANCAGTCNCAACACAACANCCAGGCTGTTGATTNCACAGGGGTTGGTGTTCAGGTCGGGTTGGTCTGAGCCCTTGGGGCTCACCAGCCAGACCTGACACCCAGCGCCAAGGGCCGATTGGCTGCCGGCCTGGGAATCCTCCANGGCCCAGCAGTTGCTTGGGNTGAAGNCCCAANCGNTGGGCNGCAAGCCGAAAGGGTGCGGGGTCGGGTTTGCCCGCGTTGAGCTCGGGATCGTCGCCATAGACCCGTTCCTGGATCAGCTCCAGCCAGGGATGGGGTGCTGCCTTGAACGCAACGGCCTCGTTGCTGCTGCTGGTGACCAGTGCCATGGGGATGCCCCGGTTGTGGCAATGCGCCACCAGCTCCTGCGCGGCAGGCATCGGGGCAGCATCCGGAAGCAGGGCACGCACGATCGGCTGCTGCACCGCCAACAGGGCATCCGCGCCCACCGGTTTCGCCAGCCATGCATNCACCTGGGCCGCACAGTCGAGCCGGCGACGGCCCTTCAGCTGCATCAACTGGGCCTCGCTCAGCTGGGTGCCGAAGTGGGCCGCGGCTTCCCACCAGCCCCGGCCATGCAGCGGCTCGGTGTCGAGCAGAAGCCCATCCAGATCGAACAGGCAAGCGGCAGGTGGCAGTTTCATCCCGGGATGGCGATGCCCAGCTCAATCCTTTCGCATCGACTGCATCATCGTCCGACGGATTGATACGGGACCTGGATCAAGCGGGGTCCTGCTCCTTACCCTTCCAGGAGAAGCACTGCGCAGTCTGCTGTGACCGACGCCAACACCACCATCGAAAGCGTGCTGCAGGAGCAGCGGGTGTTCGAGCCGCCAGCAGACACCGCCGCCAAAGCGCGCATCGGCAGCCTCGAGGCCTACCGGGCCATGGCCGATGCCGCCAAAAACGATCCTGATGCGTTCTGGGGTGAGGCCGCCCGTCGAGAACTGCATTGGTTCGAGCCCTTCCACACCGTGCTCGATTGGTCGAATCCTCCGTTCGCGCGCTGGTTTGAGGGCGGCACCACNAACCTCTCCTACAACTGCCTGGACCGTCATCTCGATGGGCCAACGGCGCAGAAGACAGCGTTGATCTGGGAAGGAGAACCGGGGGATGTGCGCCGNTTCACNTACCAGGAACTGCATGCCGAGGTGTGCAAAGCCGCCAATGGCCTCAAGGCCATGGGCATCGGCAAGGGTGACCTTGTGGCGCTCTACATGCCGATGGTGCCTGAGGCGGCGATCGCCATGCTCGCCTGCGCGCGCATCGGTGCACCCCATTCAGTGGTGTTCGGCGGCTTTTCCGCCGAAGCCCTGAGGGATCGGCTCAACGATGGTGAAGTAAAAGCGGTGATCACCGCTGATGGCGGCTTCCGCAAGGACAAGCCGGTGTCACTCAAGCCCGCGGTGGATGCGGCGCTGGCCAATGGCGCCTGCCCCTCGGTGACCGGCGTGCTTGTGGTGCAGCGCACCAAGCAGGACGTTGAGATGGTTTCCGGTCGTGATCAGTGGTGGCATGACCTGGTGGAGGGTCAGAGTGCCGACTGCCCCGCTGAGCCGATGGCCAGCGAGGACCGCCTGTTCGTGCTCTACACCTCCGGCTCCACCGGCAAGCCCAAGGGCGTTGTGCACACCACCGCCGGCTACAACCTCTGGGCCCACCTCACCTTCCAGTGGATCTTCGACATCCGGGATGAGGATGTCTTCTGGTGTACGGCCGATGTGGGTTGGATCACCGGCCACAGCTACATCGTCTACGGCCCCTTGTCGAACGGTGCCACGACGGTGATGTACGAGGGTGCGCCGCGACCGTCCAAGCCCGGTGCCTTCTGGGAGTTGATCCAGAAACACAAGATCTCGATCTTCTACACGGCTCCCACCGCCATCCGGGCGTTCATGAAGAGCGGCCGCTCCGTTCCGGATCAGTTCGACATGAGCAGCCTTCGCCTGCTCGGCACCGTCGGCGAACCGATCAATCCGGAGGCCTGGATGTGGTATCGCGACGTGATTGGAGGCAACCGCTGCCCGATCGTCGACACCTGGTGGCAGACCGAAACCGGCGGGGTGATGATCAGCCCCCTGCCGGGGGCAACGCCCACCAAGCCCGGCTCCGCCACCCTGCCCCTGCCCGGCATTCAGGCCGACATCATCGATGCGGAAGGCAACAGCTGNGGTGCCGATGAAGGCGGGTANCTGGCGGTGCGTGCCCCCTGGCCCGGAATGATGCGCACCGTGCATGGCAACCCCCAACGCTTCCGCGAGAGCTATTGGGAGCACATCCGTCCTGCCGATGGGTCCTACCTCTATTTCGCCGGGGATGGTGCCCGGCGGGATGCCGATGGCTACTTCTGGGTGATGGGTCGCGTCGATGACGTGATCAACGTCTCAGGCCACCGTCTCGGCACGATGGAAATTGAATCAGCCCTGGTGAGTCACCCCGCGGTGGCGGAGGCGGCCGTCGTGGGTCGGCCCGACGACCTCAAGGGCGAAGGCATCGTGGCCTTCGTCACCCTGGAGGCGGGCCGCGAGGGCGATGACGCCCTGGTGAAGGAGTTGCGCGCCCACGTGGGAACGGAAATCGGTCCGATTGCCCGGCCGGATGAGATCCGTTGCAGTGATGCCCTGCCCAAGACCCGCAGCGGCAAGATCATGCGCCGGATCCTGCGGGCCCTGGCGGCGGGGCAGGAGGTGAGTGGTGACACCAGCACCCTGGAAGATCGCTCCGTGCTGGATCGCCTCAGGGCCTGATCGCCTGGCCGATGGTTCGGCTCAGCTGACGGATGACCGCCACCCGCCTGGGGTCATCCGCCCAGTCTCCGAGAAAGCTGCGCCGCAGCCCTGCACTGGCCGGGGTGAGGTGATCACCGGGCAGCTCCAGGGTTGAGCTGGCGTCGGAAGCACGTTCTCGCAGGGCCTGGATCAGATCGCCGCTTTGATCCAGTTCATCGCGCCCGAAGCGCACCACCAGGTTCCGCTCCTGTTGGTAGTGGCGGCTGATCAAGCGAAGCGTTTCAGCTGGGCTTGGGCTGAACTCGGTTTCCACCCCGAGCCTTGGTGCCAGTTCCCCCAGGAGGGGAATCGAGCGATCGGCGTTGAAGTTGTTGAAGCTCAGGGCCACCAGAGCCCTGCTGCCCCGACCCCCATCGGGGGCCAGCAGGTGAAGCTTGCATCCCAGGCTGTGGCCAAGCCGCAGCGGAGCCCCAAAGGTCCCGCAGCGCTCCTCAAGTTGGCGACGCGCAGAGCGGAAGGCACTCCAGGCATCGCGGGCCTGACGTTGATGATCGAACCCGGGCACATAGGCCCAGGCATGCACCGCCAACCCATCCGCCGCCAGCTCTTCCAACAGCCTGCGGTAGCTGATCTGGGGGGTGGCCGCCAGATAGCTGCCGCCGATGAATTCGATCAATCCCGTGGGTTCGGCCGGCCGCAGTTGCCAGATCGCACCCAGCTGACGCCAGTTGGCCATGCTCAACCGCGCAGCTGATTCAGCACCTGCTGTGCTTCACGCACGTGGGCCGGGCCATCCAGGAGGTTGCTGAAGGTGTGACGGATCACCCCCTCGCCATCAACGATGTAGGTGACACGACCGGGCAGCAGACCAAGGGCTTTGGGCACACCCATCTCGCGGCGCAGGGCGTTGTTGCGGTCGCACAGCAGCGGAAACGTGAGGTTGTGGCGGCTGGCGAAACGGCGGTGGCTGACGGCGTCATCACCGCTGATGCCCCAGACCTCTGCATCGAGGGCAGCAAAGCTCTCTGCGTTGTCGCGGAAGCTGCAGGCTTCAGCTGTGCAGCCAGGTGTGTCGTCCTTGGGATAGAAGAACAGCACCAGCCAGCGGCCCTGCACCGAAGCGGGAGTGCGAAGGTCGCCGTTCTGATCCTCCAGGCTGAAGGAGGGGAGCCGGTCGCCGATCCCGAGGGCCATTCGATTGAAATGAAGAGGTTGAACCCTAGGCAGCAGGCACCTTGCCCGGGGCGGGAGAATCAGGGGCGGGAGGAGTCACTGCGCCATGCCTGAACAGCTCGATTTGCTTGCGGGATTTTCAAGGCCTCAGGCGGAGCCCCAAACAGCGGCAATGCCGATGCCTGCTCCGCCAGCCGCTGAACCCGAGGCCAAGGCTGATCAGCCCGAGGACGCGCCAAAGGCCTCACCCACCACCCTGCTGATCATCGACACCGAAACCTCCGGTCTGGATCCGCAGCAGGACCAATGCCTGGAGGTGGGCTGCATTTTGTTTGATGTGCCGAGTCGTTCGGTGCTGGCCCAGCAATCGTTTCTTTTGCCGGTGGACTCCAACGCGGCAGAGGCGATCAACCGGATCCCCGCCGCCGTCACCCGCAGGCCCCAGCCCTGGCGGGAGGCGCTGGTGTGGTTTGAGCATCTGCTTGAAGCTGCCGATCTGCTGGTGGCCCATAACGCGGCCTTCGATCGCCAGTGGTTCGGTCTCGGCGTTGTGCCGGCCACCGCAACACCGTGGCTCTGCACCATGGANGACATCCGCTGGCCGGCGGAGCGTCAGNTGCGTTCGCGGCCGTCGGTGCGGGACCTGGCCCTGGCCTACGGCGTCCCGGTCTGGGCGGCCCACCGCGCCCTCAGCGATTGCATCTACATCGCGGAGGTTTTCGCCCGCTGTGACGACTTGGAGCATTTGTTGGAACGGGGCCTGGAACCCCGCCAGTTGATGCGTGCCCGGGTGTCGTTCGATGAACGCCATTTGGCGAAAGCAGCGGGGTTCCGTTGGAACGATCCGATCAAGGGGGCCTGGACCCGGCGTTTGAGTGCCCGNGAGGTGGCGGAGCTGGAGTTTCCGGTCGCGCCTGTTGAGCTCGAAGCCGATCGCCTCAGNGCCTGAGCCTGCGCATTTGCTTCAGCACTCCGAAGCGTCTGGGTGATTTTGCAGAGAGTGCNGCTGAACNCAGCAGGCTGAAGCCATGACGGCTTTTCTGCATCCCCATCAACGCCCCATCCGCTCNCGCCTGCGTCAGTGGCAGCAGGTGCGCACCTGGGCGCGTTTGATCCGTGAAGCCGAAGCGCTCTGGCATGTGGATGTGCGTGCCCTGCGACGCATGGGGGCAGATGAACTCAGCCAGTTGATTGAGGAGGTTCCCGCCCCCCACCGCAAACGGGTGAACCGCTGGCTGCGCTGTTATGCGGTGGCAACACGGCTCACCGTCGCCTCCACCGTCGTGCCCACCGTGTAGGCCACCTCTGAGCCTGGATCAACGACGCGGGAGGATGGAGCAAATCACTCAAACGGTTTTGGCACATCGTTCCCTGGTTGTTTCAAGCCTGAGCGTTCTCGCTGTTGGCCTCGCNGCCTGTGGCGGCAGTTCCAGTGTGTCCAGCCTCAATGCGGCGGGGGCCTCCTTCCCCGCCAAGGTNTANCAGAGCTGGTTCGCCGAGCTCGCCGGCTCCGGCGGAATCAAGGTGAACTACCAGGCGGTGGGTTCCGGTTCCGGCCGCAAAGCCTTCATCGATGGCACCGTGGATTTCGCCGCTTCGGACGACCCGATCAAGGAGGCTGACCGCAAGCAGGTGAGCCAAGGGGTGGTTCAGATCCCGATGGTGGGGGGAACGATCGCCTTCGGTTACAACAAACCGGGTTGCGAGCTTCAGCTCACCCAGCAACAGGCTGTGGAGGTGGCCATCGGCCGCATCAGCGATTGGAAGGAGCTCGGCTGTGAAGCGGGCACGATCACCTGGGTGCACCGCTCGGACGGTTCCGGCACCACCAAGGCTTTCACCAACTCGCTGCAGACCTTTTCANCGGATTGGACCCTCGGCAGCGGCAAATCGGTGAAATGGCCGGTTGGCGTGGGTGCNAAGGGCAACTCGGGCGTTGCCGGGGTGATCGACAACCGGGTCGGCGCGATCGGCTACGTGAATCAGTCGTACATCAAGGGGAATGTGCAGGCTGCTGCGCTGCAGAACAAATCCGGGGAATTCCTCACGCCCTCCGTGGAGGCTGGTGCCAAAGCCCTCAACGGCATTGAGCTTGATCAGTACCTGGCGGGCAGCAACCCCAACCCCTCCGCTGCCGGTGCCTACCCCATCGCAACACTCACCTGGGTGTTGGCCTATGCCGAGGGCAATGGCGCCAAGGCTGAAGCTGTGAGGAAAGTCTTCAACTACATGCTGGACGACTCCACCCAGGAGGGTGCTGCGGCCCTGGGCTTTGTGCCTCTCCGGGGCAGCATCCTTGAAAAATCCCGCAGTGCGGTGGCAGGCATTCAGCCTTGAATGCGAACCCTCGATGGGTGAACGACATGCCCCGGTTTGGATGGCCAAACCGGGGTTTTTTGATGTTTTCTCTTTCTGTTAGGCCATCTTTAACCCTTGTTAATGCCCCATTAACGACACCCAGTTCATTGGCCGATTAGGTCTTGGTTGCAACAGTCCTCTTTCTGGTTGTGACTCGTTTCGCCCAAAAGGCTCTCCTCCTTTCCTCCGTTCTGGCCCTTGGCGCCAGCATGTCGGCTTCTGCCGCTGAACGGCTCAATGGCGCAGGTGCCTCTTTCCCCGCCAAGATCTATCAGCGTTGGTTCGCCGACCTGGCCAAGGCAGGTGGCCCTCAGGTCAACTACCAGGCCGTGGGTTCCGGTTCCGGCCGTAAAGCCTTCATCGACCAGACCGTGAACTTCGGTGCATCGGATGATCCGATGAAGAAGAAGGACATGGCCAAGGTCACCCGTGGTGTGGTTCAGATCCCGATGGTGGGTGGCACCATCGCCTTCGGCTACAACAAGCCCGGTTGCAACCTGAAGCTCACCCAGGAGCAGGCCGTCAAGGTCGCTATGGGCATGATCAAGGACTGGAAGGAGCTCGGCTGCAAGCCCGGCACCCTCACCTGGGTGCACCGTTCCGATGGCTCTGGCACCACCAAGGCCTTCACCAACTCCATGCAGGCCTTCTCCAAGACCTGGACCCTCGGCACTGGTAAGTCTGTGAAGTGGCCCGCTGGCGTTGGCGCCAAGGGCAACTCCGGTGTGGCTGGCCTGATCCAGAACCGTGAAGGCGCGATCGGTTATGTGAACCAGTCGTACATCAAGGGCAAGGTGGTTGCCGCCGCTCTCCAGAACAAGTCCGGTGAGTTCCTCAAGCCCTCTGTGGCTGCGGGTGCCAAGGCCCTCAATGGCATCAGCCTGGACAAGGACCTGGCTGGCAAGAACCCCAACCCCACCGCCAAGGGCGCNTACCCCATCGCAACCCTCACCTGGGTTCTGGCGTACAAAACCGGCAACGGAGACAACGCCAAGGTGGTTCAGGACGCCTTCAACTACATGCTGAGCGACGCTGCTCAGAACAAGGCTCCTTCCCTGGGCTTCGTTCCCCTCAAGGGCGACATCCTGGCCAAGTCCAAGGCCGCTGTGAACAAGATCGGCAAGTGATCTTGGCTTGAATTGGTTTTTCAAAACCAAACATCAAAGGGGGCCCCTCGGGGCCCTTTTTTTATGGGCTGAATGATTCGAATTGCGATCAGTGTTAGAGCCTTCTTAACCGAATCTCCCCCGAATCTCTCCCAGCTCTTTGTTGGGAATCGATGTTGTCCTCAATACAGTTTTTCTGGATTCACGGGATTCCAAATGCTTGCCACTCCGTCGGCTGATCTGAGTTCAACAGCNCTGGGTTTCAAGGCGTTTCTTGAAAACAGCTACGACAATCGCAATGTTGTTCATGTCACCGCGGGAAGTTTCGTTCCTCTGCTGAAGAACAGTGTTTGGTTTGTGGTGCGCGGCATGGTGAAGCTCGGGGCGCTGTCGGTGCATGGCGACGAGCTGGTGCTTGGCCTGGTGGGTCCCAACGAACCCTTCGGTGCCGCATTCACCAATGTGGAGGCCTATGAGGCTGTAGCGCTCACCGATTGCGATCTGCTCTGCTGCAATCTGGCGGAGCTGGAGCAGTCTCCTCAGTTGGCGCTTGGTTTGGCCAAGGCCATGGCCGCCCGCTACCGCCAGGCGGAGTCGCTCCTGGCCCTGCTGGGGCTGCGTCGCGTTGAAGAACGGGTCCGGGGCTTTTTGGAGCTGCTCGCCAAGGACTTTGGCGAACCCTGTGAGGCCGGGTTGCGGCTCAACCTTCGCCTCACCCATCAGGAGATCGCCAGTGCCCTGAGCACCACACGGGTGACCGTGACCCGCGTGTTGGGGCAGTTGCGGGATGAAGGCTGGCTTCAGATTGATGCCTCCAGGCATCTGGTGGTGACCGGCGCTGGCCGCCGCTGAAGGCAAAAAAAAGAGCCGGCGAAACCGCCGGCTCAATCCCTGAAGTGTTGATGTTCAGGTGGGGAAACAAGACGGTTGAATCGGAGCGGCGGGATTTGAACCCACGACCCCCACTACCCCAAAGTGGTGCGCTACCAAGCTGCGCCACGCCCCGTCAGATTTAAGTTATCACAGTGCATCCCGGCGTCTGAGTCGCCTGAGCAACCGAGTGGTGAGCTGGTCTCTCGTTGCGGATCCGTAGTGGTACAGCCGCAGTTCTGCGGCGGCCTGGCGAAGCTCAGCCAGGGTCATCGCCGCCAGACGCAGCTCGGGCAGGGTGCGCCAGGCTCTCGAGCGCATCGGGAGTGAGGCAGGGCCTTTGGCCTGGCCCAGATTCAGGGTTCCATCCGCCAGCCATTCGGGGATGAGCACCACCAGAACGGCGATCAAGCCATAGAGCTCCACCAGCCCCCTCGGCAGGGGATGCAGTTGACGCTGCTCGGATGGATCAGGCCGTTCACTCACCGCAGAACGGAGGGGTCCTTGTTGTCCCACGATCGCACCAACAGNANGCGTGCCCNNGNGCTGGTGGTCAGATTGCCAAAGGTTTTGCTGTGGGTTGGGGGGTCTCCCGCCACAGCATCGGAGCCTGCTGCTCTCGATTGAAGGAGACACTGCCGAGGATCAGGCCCAGAACCAAAATCAAGGTGAGGGCGATCGCCAGGATCACCTGCCGATCAGACCAGGGNTCGGGCATGACATGGGTCGGGACCGTCCTCATCTTGGCCGAATCAGCCCAGGGCGATCGGGCTGTTGTCGGATCGAAGCACGCAGTGACTGATGGACCAGTCGTACTTGTCCCAGACCTGCTTCGGGAGTTTGTAGTTCGANCCCTCGAAGTCACCAAGCAGNGTCTGGGTTGGCATGGCGGAGCAGTAGGGGCGGCTGCCGGGTTTGGCGAGGTANTGCTGGTGGTAGTCCTCGGCGAAATAGAAGGTCTGGTCCGCCAGGATTTCGGTGGTGATGGCCCCGTAGCCCTTGGCCGAGAGGGCGACTTGATAGGCGTCCCGGCTGGCCAGGGCCAGTTGCAGATGCTCCGGATTGAACGTGTAGATGGCTGATCGGTATTGGCTGCCGGTGTCGTTGCCTTGCCTGTTGCCCTGGGTGGGGTCGTGGCACTCCCAGAACAGTTTCAGCAGGTCGCTGAAGTCGAGGGCGGGTCGGCTCCACACCACACGCACCACTTCCGTGTGACCGGTTCTGCCGGAGCAGACCTCGTTGTAGGTGGGTTGCTCGGTCTGGCCTCCCGCATACCCCACAGCAGTGCTCACCACCCCAGGCAGTCGCCAGAACCCTTTTTCAGCACCCCAGAAGCACCCACAGGCAAAGATTGCTTCCTCCTGGTCGGCCATCAGGGGTGCCTTCAGCGGCGTTCCCAACACGGCGTGCGTTGCCGGGGCCGAGGATTCGGCGCCGCCGCGGGGAGACAGCCAGGAAGGAAGCATGTTGGTTGCGTTGGTCCGCAGAGCTTAGGCAGCGGATTCAGCACAGTGATGCTGCCGCGTCGAGGGCCATCTGTGAACTTTCAGTGATGGCTCCCCAAGTGAGGGATACATAGGGAACGAATCAAAGCTTGTCTTGAAGAGTGGTTCTTCTTTGAACAATGTTCTGCAGAAAGGTGTTGATTGTTTGTCAGTGGTTTTCAGCCTGAATGGCGCTGTTGCTGAGCTGTCTCGAGGCGAGTCTGCGGGTCAGGCACATTTGATTGTTGACACCATTGAGAATGTCATCAGGGGTGGAGGAGATTGTGCCGATGGCTGGGCTATGGCCAGAAAGAAGACGAATTGGATGGATCAATCAATTGCAAGCCATTGATTGATGGCTTGTTGATGAAGAAAGCTGTTTCTCAGAAACAAAAACAGGTGGTTCATTCTGTTGAACCAGAAAGCGCACCTGCGCCAGGACNGTCTGTCCTTAATCGTTTTGCAGGATGGAACGAGCTTCTGCTGATGGCCGACCAAGGGAAAGTGTTCTCGTCCTGCGGAACCATCGCGGGATAGCCGTTCCGGACGTGTTGACAGACCCTCGTTTCTTGCTGCCGTGGATGCTCAGGACGCGTTGGCCTCCCCATCAACTGGGTTGAGCTGGATGTGATTCAGCAGCGTTGTGACGAAGGCGAAGAGCAGAAACGGCAGGCTGAGCACCAAAATCAGCCCCACTCCCACCAGCGCAAACACCGGTCGCGACGAGCCCATCAGGGCAAGCCCCGCAGCCAGGCTCACAAAAATGACGGCCATCCAGGCCAGCACCTGTCCGTAGATATCGCCAAAGGTGAGCGTGCAGCGCACCGCGAAGGGGGATCCGCTGGTCATAGGCAAGGAGTTGCCTTCACAGCTAAGCCACGAACGTTGGTGTTGTCAGAAACCGCCCGGAGATTCTTCAGGAAGCCAACGCATCCAGTTGTTGCGACGCCTGCTGACGCTCCCAAAGCCGTTTGTACACACCCGGCTGCTGAATCAAGGCGTTGTGGTGACCCTGTTGAACGATGCGTCCGTTCTCCATCACCAGGATGCGATCACAGGCCGCTGCGGCTGAAAGTTGATGGCTGATCATCACGATCGTCCGGTCGTCCTGAGCTCGGATCGAATCCAGAATCGCCGCAGCCGTGTTGTTGTCAACGCTGGCCAAGGCGTCGTCGAGGACCAACACCGGCGCCGACATCAGCAGAGCCCGGCCCAGNGCTGTGCGTTGACGCTGACCACCACTCAAGGTGATGCCGCGTTCGCCAACGATGGTTCCGAAACCATCGGGGAAGCCCTTCACGTCATCAGCCAGGCGGGCTTGCTCTGCCGCCAGTTCAACACGCTGATCACTGGCCTCAGGGTCGCCATAGCGCAGGTTGTCCGCCAGGGTGCTGGTGAACAGAAAGCCCTCCTGAGGAACGATCGCCACGTCANGGCGCAACCTCTTCAGGGGCATCTGGGTGACATCCACACCATCCAGGAACAGCTGTCCCGGTTCCAGTGGAACCATCCGACCGAAGGCCCGAGCCAGGGTGGTCTTGCCGCAGCCCACGGCCCCGACAACAGCCACCAACTCCCCAGGCTCGATGCAGAAGCTCAGGCCATTGAGGGTGTTCTGCTCTGCGCCCTGGTACTGAACCGTCAGGTCACGGGCTTCAAAACGCCCCCGGCGTTCGGTCGTTGGCCGGGGCTGAGCATCAGAGGGATCAGGGTCTTTGATCTTTGGTTCCCGTTTCAGTAACTCCTCAACCCGCTCGAGGCTCACCTGGCCGGTCTGGAAGGTGTTGAGCGTGAATCCCAGCAGTGCCGTTGGGAAGACGAGCTGCTCCACATAAAGGATCAGAGCCACCAGTCCTCCAATGCTCAAACGACCGGCTTCGAGCTGACCGCTGCCGATGGCCAGCAGCAAAAGAACCGAGAGGGAGGAAATGCCCTGAAGCAGCGGGAACAGAGTGCTTTGTGTTCTCGCCAGCTGAATGGCACTGTCGCGGTAGCGGCGGTTGCGCGTGGCAAAGGCCTGCTGTTCTGCTCCCTCCTGGCCGTAGATCTTGATGGCCCCGATTCCCGAGAGATCCTCCTGAATCAGGTTGCTGAGGGCGGAGAGTTCTTCCTGCTGCGCGCGCTTCTGACGCATCATGCGCCCACCGAACAGGCGCACTGTGCTGAGCATCACGGGGTAGAGCCCGACGGCGGCCAGGGTCAGCCACGGATCGATGGCCAACATCGCGGGCAGCGTCAGCGCATAGGCCAGCAGCGTGTTGGTCAGGCTGAGAATCGCGAATCCGAGCAGGCGCCGGATGTTTTCCACATCGCTGGTGGCGCGACTGATCACTTCACCGCTGCCTTTGCTCTGAATCCAATCGGGTTCCTGGCGGAGCATGTGCTCGAACAGGCGCTGACGCAGATCCACCTCCACTTGCCGGCCCACGCCGAAGATGAGTTGTCGCGAGGCCAGCCGGATCACCCCCATGGTGCTGGCGAGCAGCACAACCCATCCCGCCTGGCGCAGGACTCCGGCGTAACTGAATCCCTCCTGCAGCTCGTCCACAACGCTGCGCACTTCCATCGGGATCGTGACCCGCAGAACGTTGACCACCACCAGGGCGATGGCTCCCAGCAGCACCGTGCGGCGGTGGGGACGCAGATAGCGGCCGATCAGATCGAGACGAAGGGCGGCCATGCGAGCTCGTGGGTCCCGTTGGCAGGCCAACCTAGGCATCCGGCTTCAACGGCTGGTCGTTATCCGTTGATCTGGGGGATAGTGGGACTGTCCCCATCACCCGGCCCGGCGTGCCTCGCACCCCGGGTTTTTTACTGCCAGCCCCCCTCCATGTCTTCAGACCCGCGTTCCTGGTCCGGTTGCTTGGACCATCTGCTGCAGGGCAACAACCTCAGCTCCGATGAGGCCACTGCTCTCATGCGTGCCTGGCTGGCCGAAGAGCTCGAGCCCGTGCAGACCGGGGCGTTCCTGGCTGGACTGCGGGCCAAGGGGATGGTGGCCGATGAGCTGGCGGCCATGGCGGCTGTCCTGCGCGAGGCCTGCCCCCTTCCCTGCCCCCGGCCCGATCTGGCCATGGTCGACACCTGCGGCACCGGTGGTGATGGTGCCGACACCTTCAACATCTCCACGGCGGTCGCCTTCACCGCCGCCGCCTGCGGGGTCAATGTGGCCAAGCACGGCAACCGCAGCGCCAGCGGCAAAGTGGGTTCAGCCGACGTGCTCGAGGGGCTCGGCCTCAACCTCAAGGCAGCGTTGAACAAGGTGGTCGACGCTTTGCCGGGAACCGGTGTCACCTTCCTGTTCGCTCCCGCCTGGCATCCAGCTCTTGTGAATCTGGCGCCGCTNCGACGCAGCCTGGGGGTCCGCACGGTGTTCAACCTGTTGGGTCCTCTGGTCAATCCGCTGCAGCCCCAGGCCCAGGTTCTTGGCGTGGCGCGTCCGGAACTTCTCGACCCCATGGCGGGCGCTCTGCAGCACTTGGGCTTGAGCCGTGCCGTGGTGGTTCATGGCGCTGGAGGCCTCGATGAGGCGTCCTTGGCGGGGCCCAATGCCTTACGTCTGATCGAATCCGGGGGCATCACCACAAAGGAGGTTTCCCCTGAAGATCTGGGCCTCACCCGTGCTGGTCTCGATCAGCTGCGCGGTGGTGACTGCGCGGTGAACCAGCAGATCCTTCAGAACGTTCTNCAGGGGCAGGGATCCCTGGCGCAGACGGAGGTTGTGGCCTTCAACACAGCCCTGGTGCTCTGGGCTGCCGGGCTGCAAAGCGATCTGCCGGCTGCTGTTGCTCAGGCTCTGGCTGTTCTCAACGAGGGCAAGGCCTGGGACAAGCTTGTGGCTCTGCGGGATGCCCTGTCCGACGGAGATGGAGAATGAGTGACTGATGACCTGCGGCGGCCCTTCGATGCCCGATTCCCCATCAGACAAGGCTTATCTCGTCCTTGCCGATGGCACGGTTCTCACCGGTGTCGGCTTCGGCCATCGCGGCACCACCATCGGTGAGGTGGTGTTCAACACCGGCATGACCGGTTACCAGGAGGTGCTGACAGACCCCTCCTATGCCGGGCAGCTGGTGAGCTTCACCTATCCCGAACTCGGCAACACCGGGGTGAATGCTGACGATCAAGAAGCTGATCGCCCCCATGCCCGTGGCGTGATTGCCCGCCAGCTGGCCCCAGTTCCCAGCAACTGGCGCTGTGAACAGTCCCTTGAGAGCTGGATGCAGACCCACCAGCTGGTGGGCATCAGCGGTTTGGACACCCGTGCCCTGGTGCGTCACCTGCGTGAGGTGGGGGCCATGAATGGCGTGATCAGCAGTGACGGCCAGACCCCGGCGCAGTTGCTTGAGCTCCTGAAGCAGGCCCCGTCGATGCAGGGGTTGAACCTGGCGGACCGCGTCACNACCCGTGAGCCCTANCAGTGGAATCAGGCCTGCAGTGTTGGCTTCGATCAGCGTTTGCAGCGCCGCAGCGACGCGCCCTTCCGCGTTGTCGCCATCGATTTCGGCATCAAGCGCGCCATCCTCGATCGATTGGTCGCCCATGGTTGTGATGTCACGGTTCTGCCGGCAGACACGGATCTGGAGACGGTTCGTTCCCATCGCCCGGATGGCGTCTTCCTGTCCAACGGGCCTGGCGACCCGGCAGCGGTGACCCGTGGGATTGCCCTGGCCAAGTTGTTGCTGGAGGAATCCGATCTACCCCTGTTCGGCATCTGCCTGGGCCATCAGATCCTTGGTCTGGCCCTNGGCGGAGAGACGTTCAAGCTGTCCTATGGCCACCGCGGCTTGAACCATCCCTGTGGCACCACAGGCCAGGTTGAAATCACCAGTCAGAACCACGGCTTTGCCCTCTCCGCTGATTCTCTGGATTCAGACGTCATTGACGTCACCCATTTCAATCTGAACGACCGCACCGTGGCAGCGATCGCCCACCGTCAGAAGCCGGTGTTCGGGGTGCAGTACCACCCAGAAGCGAGTCCGGGCCCCCATGACGCCGACCATCATTTCGCCCGCTTTGTGACGCTGATGGCCGATCGCCGTTGATGAGGTGGTAGCCAACGCTCAGCATCACTACACTTCGTGCCGATGATGCCTGGGGGGCTTGATCCCATCAGCGAACTGCAGCGACTGACCGTCTCTCTCCGGGGCGGATTCGAACAGAAAGACGGCTGTTTGGTGTTTCATTTCACCGGTCAGCTGGATGCGTACTCCGAGAAGCAGTTCATGGAGTACGTGGGTGATGTTTTGAAGGCCAACAAGCTTCCTTCTGTTCTCGATCTCAGCAAGATCGACTTCCTCGATTCATCCGGCCTTGGGGCTTTGGTTCAGCTGGCCAAGCAATGCACGGATGCCAAGCGGTCGTTTGTGCTGGTGGGGAACTCAAGGGTGACGCAAACGATCAAGTTGGTGCGTCTTGAGGAGTTCCTTCATCTGGTGGAGGATCTGCCCACAGCCCTCAACCAGTTGGCCGCTTGAGCGATTGGATTCGAAGCCAGTCTCCCCGGGATATCAACGAACAGCTGGGTCCATTGCAGCTGGCTTGGATTGGTGATGCCGTGTGGGAGCTGCATCAACGGCTCCGCCATGGGTCGAGGCCAGGACGTTCTGACGACCTGCATCGCGCCGTTGTGGCTGATGTTCGTGCTGACGCCCAGTCCCGTTTGTTGAGCTGGCTGGAAGAACGCGAGCTCCTCTGTTCAGAAGAACTCGATCTGGTGCGGCGNGGTCGCAACAGTGCCGGGCGGGGGCCACGGCGCGCAGACGCTGCGGTTTATGGAAGGGCCACAGGGTTTGAGACAATGGTGGGCTGGCTGTTTCTGAACAATCCAGCCCGGCTTGCGGAGCTCTTCGATCACCTGGAGCAAGCCGGATCCAACCCATAACGTTGCCTCGCACACCATGAGCCCTCGCTTTGAACGCCGCTCCAGCGGCCCATCCCGCGATGGCCGTTCGGGGCCTGGTGGCAGTGGACGACCTGCAGGGGGGCGCTCGTCGATGGG
>FUFK010039104.1_pt1 | contig 27532 bp, 29 predicted proteins | sample 1021851 | NCBI WGS metagenome assembly FUFK01 (sample SAMEA51879418, study PRJEB19060) | metagenome
ACAGCGCCAGTTCGATTTTCTGAAGCTGCTCCGTAGGCTACAGCGGGGAAACAAAAGTCAGATCATCATGGCGACGCATTCGCCCATTTTGATGGCCTTGCCTGACGCCGATCTGTGGCAGGTGGACGAGTTCGGTATTCAACCGGTCAGATTGGAAGATACAGCGCACTTTCGATTGTATCGCGAGTTTGCGATTTATCCGCACGAGACTGTCGAAGCAATGATCGACTAGCGCCGGACCCGCGCCAGCCGGGATGCGCCGTCAACAATGATCAGGGCTTTCCTACAAACCCCCAAAAAGCGCATAAACTGGTCGATGCGCCCCCGACTCGCCTTGCCCGGACCTACACGCCGCAATCCCGGCCCCGGCCAACCCGCGCGAAACAACGCCGATAGTGTAAAGCTAGTGTCAACTTCCGCGCTGCGGGCGCATGACACCCAGCGCATTCTGTCAGTTTCGTCTCCCGAACCTGACAGAACGACGCGCGTTGCCCGTAACTTCGTTAGCTTCCCCGGCTCACTCCGCCGCCTGCGCCACCGCTTCGAAATCCGCCTCGGCCAAAAACCGCTCGGCATCCAGCGCCGCCATGCAGCCGGTCCCCGCCGCCGTGATCGCCTGACGATAAACCTTGTCCATCACATCGCCGCACGCGAACACGCCGGGCACGCTGGTGCGCGTGGTCCCGGTCTCGACGGTGATGTAGCTGTCCTCGTCCAGCTCCAGATGCCCGCGGAACAGCTCGGTCGCCGGGTGATGGCCGATCGCGACAAAGCCGCCCTCGACGTCGATGCTCGATTCCTCGCCGGTGACGGTGTCGCGCAGGCGCAGTGCCACCAACCCCTCGGGATCGCCGCCGCCGACGAATTCGACGACTTCCTTGTTCCACAGCGTCTTGACCTTGGGATTGGCGAACAGCCGCTCCTGCAGGATCTTTTCGGCGCGCAGCGTGTCGCGGCGGTGGATCAGCGTGACGTCATGGCTGTGGTTGGTCAGGTACAGCGCCTCTTCGACCGCAGTATTGCCGCCGCCGATCACCGCAACCTTCTTGCCGCGATAGAAAAAGCCGTCGCAGGTGGCACAGGCGCTTGCGCCCTTGCCCTTCATCGCGTCTTCGCTCTCCAGCCCCAGCCACTTGGCCTGCGCGCCGGTCGCGATCACAAGGGTGTCGCCGGAGTAAACGGTGCCGCCATCGCCGATCAGGCGGAACGGGCGCTGCGCCAAATCGACCTCGACGATCGTGTCGTACATCATCTGCGCGCCAACATGCTCGGCCTGCGCCTGCATTTCGCCCATCAGCCACGGGCCTTGGATCACCTCGCGAAAGCCGGGATAATTCTCGACATCGGTGGTGGTCATCAACTGCCCGCCGGGCTGAATGCCCTGCACCACGATCGGCGCCAGCCCCGCGCGCGCGCCGTAAATGGCGGCGGACAGGCCGGCCGGGCCGGAACCAAGGATCAGCATGCGGGTCGAGTGGGTGGCGGTCATTCTCAAATCCTGTTGGAGCCCCTGCATGGGGTGGCGGTGCCGCATCTAGGGGGTCGGCACCGCCAAAGGCAACATGGGTGGTGTGCCCCGCTCCGCCAGCAAAGCGATTCTGTTGTGGACGAAAGCCGGTTGAAGGGCGCCGCCCGGCTGGGCAGACTGGCGGCATGATACTCCGCCGCACCCTGCTCGCCGCAGCCCTGCTGCTCCCCCTCCCCGCACTGGCGCAGGAGGCCCCTACCCCGGCACCGACGCCCACGCCCAAGCCCGCGACACAGAAGGTGGCGCTCGACACCAGCTTCGGCCGCATCGTGCTGGAGCTGGAGACCGAACGCGCCCCGATCACCGCGCGCAATTTCCTGCGCTATGCCGATCAGAAGCGGCTCGACGGCATCGCATTCTACCGGACGGTCAGGGTCGCCGACAAATTCGGCTTCATCCAGTTCGGGGTGGACAACGATCCCAAGCGCGTCTTGCCCCCGATCAAGCATGAACCGACCACGCAAACCGGCGTGAAGCATGTGAATGGCGCGATCAGCACCGCCCGCTTCGCCCCCGGCACCGCGCGCGGCGAGTTCACGATCAGCGTGGGAGACCAGCCTTCGCTCGACGCCGATCCGACGCGTCCCGGCGACAATCTCGGCTATGCCGCCTTCGGCAGGGTGGTCGAGGGGATGGATGTGGTGTGGAAAATCCTCGACGCACCCACCTCACCGACCGCGGGCGAAGGCGTGATGAAGGGGCAGATGCTCAGCCCGAAGATCCGAATCTTGAAAGTAAGCCGGGTGCCTTAGGCGGCGCTGAACAGCAGGAGGACGAACAGCCAGAACAGCAGCGAACCACACACGACCATCAGGAAACCCGAACCGGCGGGCAGCGCGTCGTCCATCGGGTCATCCGCGCTGGCGATCTCGTGGTAAGAGGGCATGGCAACACTCCGCTCGATGCTGCCAAAGCTGCCACGTCCCGGCCGGGTTGCCCATAACGGGAAATTGCGATCGGGTTTCTACCTATGTATCCGTTAATCCATCGAATTACTGCGCCGGCGGGTATTTGTCGGCCAACGCGGCGCGGACATCGGCCACCTTGATCGCCCGCCATTGCCGCGACGGCTCCTCGCCCGCCGCCAGGCTGATCGGGCGGATCAGCAGACGATACTCGAACCCCTGCGGCGACCCGCCGCCGGCGCTATAGCCATAATAGCCATAGGTTACCGTGCGCTCGACCAGCAACGCGCTCTCGATGATGAAGGCGTCCTTGCCCAGGCCGCGAACATGGTCCGCCGCGACCAGCATCGCCGCCTCTTCGACCATCGCCGGGCTCGCCGACAGGCTGCCCATCCGCAGATTGACCAATTGGGGATCGTCGCCCTTCATGACCCGATACCCTTCCATATCGGTACGCCAGAAGTTGCTCCCCTCATCCCGCATCTTGGGCTTGGCGGCGGCATGCTCGCCGCGCGGCAGCAGCTTGACCAGATCACCAAAGTCCAACTGCAGCATCTTGGTCATGCCCAGGTCCTGCATCCGCCGGATCTCGTCGATCGTGGCATCGATCGCCCGTGCTTCGGCGGGACCATCGGCGCGAAGTTGTCCGATCAGGTCGGACATGACGACCATCGCTTCGCCGCGCGGCCGTTCGGGCTCGTCCGCGAGCGCCTTCATCGTCAGCTTGCCGGCACGCAGCCGCAGAGCGATGGCCCGCGACCAATCGTCCAGCACCTCGGTCGCCTTATCCCCTGCGGCAACGCGGCGGCGATAATCCTCTTCGACCCGCTTGGGCTGCTTGCGCCCGTCTGGACGCGGCGCCGGGGGTTCGACAGCAAAGGCTACCTCGTCCCGCGCACCCTTCAGCTCGATCGCCGACTGTTCGGTCTTTCCCGCCGCGAGCAGCGCATAGGCCCGGGCGCCCCGGATCGCCGCGCGACCTTCGATCTCCTCATACTTGCGATCCGCCTCACCGCTCAGCGTCCAGCCACCGCGATTCTTGGGCAAGTCGAAACTAATCTGTTCGGCGTAGAGCGCGGCATTCTCGAAATCGCCGGTTTGCAGCGCGATGAGCAGCATCAGCCGCAGCATCAGCGGATTATACGATGCCTGTTCGCGCAACTGGGCGATGCGGTTGCCGCGATCGGTGTCGAACAACAACCGGATCGCCGAGGCGAGTCGCCGGACGCTGGGCGAATAGGGGCGCCGCGCGACGATCGAATCGAGCAATTTCTGGGCTTCCGCCGCCTTCTTGGTGCGATAGAGCGCGATGGCACGCAGCGCGTCGCTGCCGAGGCGCGTGGCCGCGAGCTCCTCCGGCGTCGCATAGGTCGAATGGAAGGTATCGAACTCGTCCAGCGTGGCCAGCGCGGTGGCGTCGCTCTTCTCGGCGAGTTCGTGCAGCGCGCGGGCGCGGAGCAGCGAGAGGCGGCGACCGCGGAATTCGGGGACCAGCATCGGATCGGCGAGCGTCCGCTCGCACGCCGCACTGCCCTGCACGCCGAACGATCGCAAACGGATGCCGTAATTGGGGCCCAGACCGCCCCAGGCCCGGTGTTCGGGCTGCTTTTCGCCAGGCTTCAGCTTCTTTTTCGGGTTCGGGACCGGATAGCCGTCACAGACGACATAGTCTGCCGCGGTCGCGGGCTGCGGCGCGACCGGAACCGACGGGGTTGGCGGGGCCGGCGGACTCACCACGACCGGTGGCGGCGGGGATGGCACTTCGACCACCTTGGACTGGCCGGCCTGCGCACCGCTTGCCATCCCGCCGGTCACCACCGCGCCGACCAGCGCTGCCCAGAATCTCTTCACCGAAAGCCCCCCAACGATTCGCCGCAACGATAACGGCAGCCAGTCAGGGCAGAAAGCGACAAAAATGCCGCGATCTCAACGGCCCCGGGGCATTGCTGTCCCCGGGGATCCGAACTTATTGGACCGGCTTGACGTCGAGCCCGGTCCACTTTGCGGCAAAGGCATAGAGGTCGGACGTCTCCTCGATCACCTTGTCCGTCGGCTTGCCCGCACCATGGCCGGCGCGGGTTTCGATGCGGACGAGGTGCGGCTTCGGCCCGATATCTGCGGCCTGCAGCGCGGCGGTGTATTTGAACGTGTGCCCCGGCACGACGCGGTCGTCGGTATCCGCCGTCGTCGCCAGGATCGCCGGATAGGTCACGCCCGACCGGATATTGTGATAGGGCGAATAGGCACGCAGCCGCTTCCAGTCCGCTTCCTTCGACGGATAGCCATAGTCATCGACCCAGTAGCGCCCGGCGGTGAAGCGGTCGAAGCGGAGCATGTCCATCACGCCCACCGCCGGCATCGCCGCCGCGAACAGGTCGGGTCGCTGATTCACCACCGCACCGACCAGCAGGCCGCCGTTCGAGCCGCCCTGGATCGCCAGCCCGTCCTTCTTGGTAATGCCCTGAGCGATCAGATATTCGCCAGCCGCAATGAAGTCGTCGAACACATTCTGCTTGTTCGCCAAGCGGCCGCCGTCATGCCACGCCTTGCCATATTCGCCGCCGCCGCGGATGTTGGCGAGCACGAATGCGCCGCCCTGCTCCATCCATGCGACCCGCGCCGCCGAAAAAGCGGGGGTATAGGCGATGTTGAAACCGCCATAGCCCCACAGGATCGTCGGCGCCGGACCGGTCGTCGTCTTCTTGCGCACCACGAACATCGGCACGCGGGTGCCGTCCTTGGACGTGTAGAATTTCTGATCGACGACATAAGCGGTCGGATCGAACGCGACCTTCGGCTGCGCCCACACCGTCGCCTTGTCGGTCGCAACGTCATAGCGGAAGATGGTGGTGGGATAGTTGAAGCTGGTGAAGGCGAAGAACGTCTCGGTCTCGTCCGGATCGCCGCCAAAGCCCGCGGCGGTGCCGATGCCCGGCAGCGTCACCTTGCCCAGCAGCTTGCCGTCGAGCGCATGGCGGCGCACTTCGGTCTTGGCGTCGACCAGATAGGACAGGATCAGCTTGCCGCCGACGATCGAGGTGCCGTTCAGCACTGCCTGATCCTGCGGCACGATTTGGCGCGGAGTCAGATCGGCGCTGGCGACGTCGATCGTCACGACACGGCTGCGCGGCGCGTCCTTGTTGGTCGACAGATAGAAGGTCGATCCGACATTGCCGATCACCGACCATTCGTTGGTCAGTTCACCGATGATCGTCTTCGGCTTGGCCGCCGGGTCCTTGAGGTCGATGACGTGCAGCAGATTGCGGTTGTCGGTCCCCTCGCTGGTATAGATTACCAGCCAGCGGCCATCGTCGGTCAGGCCCGAATAATGGCTCTGCTTGGGCTGGCTGGGGGTTTCATAGACCAGCCGGTCGGCGCTCTGCGGGGTGCCGAGCTTGTGGAAATAGATGCGGTGATTTTCGTTCAGCGCCTGGAACTTGGCGTCGGCCGGCGGCTCGGGATAGCGCGAGTAGAAGAAGCCCGATCCATCCTTGGCCCACGACGCGGCCATGGTGAACTTGGCCCATTCGATCTTGTCGTCCAGCACTTTGCCGGTCGCGACGTCGAGCACGCGGATCGTGCGCCAGTCGCTACCGCCATCCTGGATCGAATAGGCGAGCAGCTTGCCGTCCTCTGACGGCAACCATTCGCCAAGCGCCGTCGCGCCATCCGCTGCCCAGGTGTTGGGGTCGATCAGCACGCGCCCTTCGCCGTTCAGGCCATCGCGGACATAGAGGACCGACTGGTTCTGAAGCCCCGAGTTGCGCGAGTAGAAGTAACGCCCGCCCTTGCGATACGGCATGCCGAACCGCTCATAGTCGAACAGCTTGGTCAGACGCGCCTTGAACACGTCGCGGCCGGGCAGCGTGTCGAGATAGGCGTCGGTCACCTTGTTCTGCGCCGCGACCCATTCGGCCACTTCCTTGTCGTTGCGGACATCGTTTTCGAGCCAGCGATAGGGATCGGCGACCTTTTCCCCGAACTGCTCGTCGACGACATCGACGCGGCGGGTATCGGGATAGGTGATCGGTGCAGTCATGGTCGGCGCGGACTCCGGGCTGGCAAAGGCAGTGGGGGTAACGAACAACAGTGGCAGGGCGAGAATCGACGCGCGGCGCATTGGTATCTCCTGAAACGGAACTGCCTTACCCTATTGCTACACCCGACCGGGTCAAGCGGGCGCCGGACGAAGCAGACAAAAAATGCGTCCTTTTCGGCCGACACGACCGCGAGGCACCCGCCAAGCGACCGCGACGCGCCGTGTAGGCGACATCCGCGCGACGACGACGCGACACCGGGTGGCGCTGTCCGGTTCGCGGTCACAGGCATCGATGGATGGGATCGCCGGGTACGCGCCAGCATAGATCAGAGAAAATCCAACAGTTGAAGGCCGTAGCTCAGGCGAAAGCGAGCAGCGCGCTTTCATGCGCGACCCACGCCATCACCAGCAGCGGGAATGTGGCAAAGGCGATCGCCACCGCATTGCTTGCGCCATGTCCGCTCGTCCGTTTCATGTCGTCCTCCTGCGCCGCATCGTTTGCAGGGCGCGTGCCAATTCGGCGATCGGCGGATTTCCGTCGGTTCGGCCGGTGCACGCTAGATGGGAAGTCGGACGCTGCGCCAAAGTTCAGCGATTCTTACGGGGGCGCAACATTTGCTTGGGATAGCGGGCCTTGCCGGAGTTGAAGCGATGTTGAGGCAGCGTGGAGCGGCCCCTTCCCCACTTCCGTCATCCTGAACTTGTTTCAGGATACACGGCTCCTCAGGCGACTGAGGTGTTGGTGGAGGGGTGGATGCTGAAACAAGTTCAGCATGACGGACACAGGTAGAAGAAGGAGACCCTCCCCAACCCCTCCCGCAGGCGGGAGGGGCTTAAGAGGAAGTGGGAGGGCCTGTGCGCTGGCCTCAAACGCGAAGGGGCGGCCGCACCGTCGTGCGACCGCCCCAGCTCTGGTCGATGAAGTGCCCGAAATCAGGCTGCTTCGTCGAAATCCTCGTCGGTCATCACCGGACCCGAGTCCTGGCCCTTGGCCGAGACGTCGCGGTCGACGAACTCGATGATCGCCATCTGCGCCGCGTCCGAAGCGCGCGGGCCGGTCTTGATGATGCGGGTGTAGCCGCCGTTGCGGTCGGCATAGCGCGCGGCCAGAACGTCGAACAGCTTCACCAGCTGCGCATCGTCGAGCAGACGGGCATGCGCGAGACGGCGGTTCGAAAGGCCGCCCTTCTTCGCCAGCGTCACCAGCTTCTCGACATAAGGACGCAGTTCCTTCGCCTTGGCGACGGTGGTGGTGATCTGCTCGTGCTTGATCAGCGCGGCCGACATGTTGCGGAACAGCGCAATGCGGTGTGCCGAGGTGCGCTGAAGCTTACGACCGCCGTACTTATGGCGCATGATATCTTCCTTCGTTCGTTAAGGGGCCGTCTTACGGAACCCCAGACCAGGTGGGACGGAGAGCCACCCATCAAGCCGTCATCCCGGCGAAAGCCGGGATCTCCATAAGGTTGTCCCCCGCCGCACGAGACCCCGGCTTTCGCCGGGGTGACGGCCAAGGGAGGAGCCGAAGCTCCTTACCCCATGATCTCCTGTTCGAGCTTCTTGGCCATCTCTTCGATATTCTCAGGCGGCCAGCCCGGGATTTCCATGCCGAGGCGCAGACCCATCGACGACAGCACTTCCTTGATCTCGTTCAAGGACTTGCGGCCGAAGTTCGGGGTGCGCAGCATCTCGGCTTCGGTCTTCTGGACCAGATCGCCGATATAGATGATGTTGTCGTTCTTGAGGCAGTTGGCCGAACGGACCGACAGCTCGAGCTCGTCCACCTTCTTGAGCAGGTAGCGGTTGATCGTCGCGGTGTCGCCCGCGCCGCCTTCCGCCGCGGCCGGAGCGGCCACGCCGATCGGTGCCGAACGGGTGATCGCCGAATCGTCGAAGTGGACGAACAGCGCGAGCTGGTCCTGAAGAATGCGCGCGGCATAGGCCACGGCGTCTTCAGGGGTCACGGTGCCGTCGGTCTCGACCGAGAGGCTGAGCTTGTCGTAATCGAGTTCCTGCCCGACGCGGGTGTTCTCGACCTTGTAGCTGACCTGACGGACCGGCGAGTAGAGCGCGTCGACCGGGATCAGACCGATCGGCGCGTCGGCCGGGCGGTTCGACGCGGCGGGGACATAGCCCTTGCCGGTGTCGGCGACGAGTTCCATGTTCAGCGTTGCGCCATCGTCGAGGTGGCACAGCACCAGATCGGGGTTCATCACTTCGATGTCGCCCGAAACCGCGATGTCGCCGGCCTTGACTTCGGCCGGGCCGGTCGCGCTGAGCTGGAGACGCTTGGCGCCTTCGCCCTGCATCTTGAGCGCGATCTGCTTCACGTTGAGCACGAGATCGGTCACGTCCTCACGCACGCCGGCGAGCGACGAGAATTCGTGGAGCACGTTCTCGATCTTGATCGAGGTCACCGCCGCACCCTGGAGCGACGAGAGCAGCACGCGGCGCAGCGCGTTGCCGAGCGTCAGGCCGAAGCCACGCTCCAGCGGTTCAGCGACGAAGGTCGCCTTCCGCTTGCCGTCACCGCCCTTTTTCTCAAGGCCGTTCGGCTTCTTCAGTTCCTGCCAGTTCTTTGCGTTGACAGACACAGGCTTCCCCTGGGTTGGGCAGGACGGGGGGCNNTCCTGCCAGGATTGGAGCCGCCTGCCAGCCCGGANCCGGCANCCCGAGNCCGCGANGGCAGGCGGAAAGTCAAATCAGACGCGNCGACGCTTNNNNGGGCGAACGCCNTTGTGCGGGATCGAGGTCACGTCGCGGATCGACGTGATCTGGAANCCNACCGCCTGCAGCGCNCGNAGTGCCGACTCACGGCCCGAACCCGGNCCCTTGACCTCGACCTCGAGCGTGCGGACGCCGTGCTCGGCAGCCTTGCGGCCNGCNTCNTCGGCNGCGACCTGNGCNGCNTACGGGGTCGACTTGCGCGAGCCCTTGAAGCCCATCATGCCGGCCGACGACCAGCTGATCGCGTTGCCCTGGGCGTCCGTGATCGTGATCATGGTGTTGTTGAAGCTGGCGTTCACATGGGCGACGCCGGCGGTGATGTTCTTGCGTTCGCGACGGCGAAGACGCTGCGGTGCTTGTGCCATTATTCAGTAATCCTTCGAAAATCGAAGCAGGCGGGCCGTCGCAAAACGGCCCAGCGGCTTACTTCTTCTTGCCAGCGATCGGCTTCGCCTTGCCCTTGCGGGTGCGGGCGTTGGTGTGCGTGCGCTGACCGCGAACCGGCAGGCCCTTGCGATGACGCAGGCCACGATAGCAGGCGAGATCCATCAGACGCTTGATGTTCATCGCGGTCTGGCGACGCAGGTCACCCTCGACCGTGTGGTCGGCGTCGATGGTTTCGCGGATCTGCAGCACTTCCGAATCGGTCAGGTCCTGCACGCGACGCTCAACGGTGATGCCGAGCTTTTCGGTGATTTCCTTGGCCTTTGCCGGGCCGATGCCGTGGATATACTGAAGCGCGATCAGAACGCGCTTGTTGGTGGGCAAGTTAACGCCCGCAATACGTGCCATGAACCAAATTCTCCCAGCTCCACGGGGCGTGCATGGCAGCAAACCCCATCTCGTCGCGTTGACCCGAAACGCATGCGCGCGGCAGACGCGCATGCACGCTGCCGTTGGCCGGTGTTTCGGAAGATGGGCGACATATTGACCACGGCCCGCGCTGTCAAGCGCCGGACCGAGGGAAAAATCGGTTCGGAAGTCATACACCAAATCGGGGTGGTGGCCAAGTGCACGCGGCTGACACCCGTCTCATTGCCGGACGGACAGATCCCACGCGGCGGCGACCTGTCCGGTGAACAGATCGCGCATCACATCGATGCGATCGCGGCCGTCGGCGCTGGTCAGCTCCACGTCCTTGAGCTCGGCCAGTGCAGCTCGCCCCGCTTCCCGATACAATGTGCGGCGCTCGGCAGGCCAGGTCCGCCGCTTGTGCAGGATGCGGGCAAGGTCGCCGCGCAGGCCGACGGCCCACGGGTGACCGGGCGGATAGGCCGCATCGCCGAGCGCAACCGCCTTGCGCAGAGCCGCTTCAGCTTCGACCAGGCGGTTCATTAGCCCCAGCAGCACGCCGTAATTGCCATAGTCCAAAGCCAGATCCGCCCGATCGTCGTCCGTCTGCGTGCGGCGTTCCTGTAGTGCAATAGCATCCAGCAGCAGCTTCTCGGCCTCGCGATACCGTTCTTGGTCCATCAATATCGACGCATAGTTGGCCATGGCATTGGCCAGCGTGGTTTCATTCGGATCGCAATGACGGCGGCAAAGATCGAGCGCATGCGCCATGGCGGCATCCGCCTCGGCACCGCGCCTAAGCGTCCACAGTGCTCCAGCAAGGTCGTGCAGCGCCCCACGCAACCGGGAATCGTCGGGCGGCAAGTTGCGTTCATACAAGGCGACGAGCTGACGCAGGACCAACGCAGCCTCGCCGGTCCGCCGCTGAATGTTGAGGTTGCGGCCTACCAAGCTCGATGCCTCCCCGATTGATGCCGGGTCGGGTTGCGCCGCCGCCTCACGGATGGCGAGTGCGCGGGCGAACATCACCCCTGCCTCGCTGATCCGCTCTTGCCGGGCGAGCACTTTGCCGAGCGCGATGGTCCGCGCGGACAGGCCGGTCGCATCGGACGGCGATGCCGCCTCGAGCAGCGCGATCGCCCGTCGATACATCGCCTCCGCCTCCGCAAAACGCCTTTGCTCATCAAGAACGACCGCCAGCGCATCTACCAGCGCATACAGATCGGTTTCATGAACCTTGGCACCCGCTTCAACGACCGCCATCGCCGCGCGCAGCTCGATCCCAGCCTCCTCCAACCGCCCCTGGCGGTAGAGATTGGTACCAAGGGCATAGCGGATCGAAACCAGCTCGCGATGACCGGGCGGATAGTGCGCGCCGGCCAGCGCCAGCGCTTCGCGCAACAGTGCTTCGGCTTCCATCCGGCGTCCGATGAATTCGACCGGATAGGCAAGCACTACCCGCGCGCGGGTGCGGCGGGGATTGTTGGCTTTGGGCAAGTGATCGGCGATGGCCAACGCCTCTCGCCCGGTCGCGACCGCCGCGGTGAGCTGCGCCGCACGCGTCTGCGAACTGGTGAGCGCGAGCATCAGGTCGAGACAGGGCGCTGGCTCCGGCGCGCTGGCGCGACATTCGGCCAGCGTCTTTGCAATAGTCTCGGCGGCGGTTGCGTGCTCGCCCCGCGCCGTGGCCGCAAGCGCCTCCGAGGGGACGCGCCAACGCGTTGTGCCAGCGTCCGCAGGCACCTGCGCGATCAACATAAGAGCGGCGAGCGCGGGAATCATCGCGATATCACGCCAGTGAGATGACCGGGCAACAACGGACGCTCTCCGACAGATGCGTCAATCGCGCTCCGCCGCAGCCTTGAGCCCCGGCATCTGCGCGGCGATGACCCCGTCGACGGGCGCGGCGAGGTTGGCGAGGCCGGCGGGATGGAAGCCGCCGACGACATAGGTGACGGTGAGCGCGGTCCCCTGCCCCTCGGGCTTAAGCGCGAAGGTCATCGTCGCGGTCACCGCCCCGCTCTGCAGCGGCCCGAACGCGCCCGACAGGCGCAGCGTCTTGCCGCGTACGGCGTAGAGCGTGCGGCCATGTTCGACCGCGCCGCCATCCAGCTTTTCGCACCAGCAGCCGCCGGGGCGCGTGTCCCAGCTGATGTTGGCGCTGTCGCCGGAGTAGGTGTGATCCTTGCTCCACCACAGCGATGGCCGGGCGATGGTGTCCCACACCTTTTCCGGCGGGGCGGCGATGACCAGCTTGTGGGTAGAGACGAAGGCGGTGGCATCCGACTGGGTCAGCTCCGCCGCCGCCGGTCCAGCAGCCAGCGTCAGTGCCGTCGCTGCTGCAACCAGTGCCTTCATGCTCCCCCTCCCCGCCAATTTAGACAGGGAGGGTGCGCCGGTGCCTCCAGATGGTCAATTCATTTCGCGGGCGGCGCATCCTTGCCCATGTGGCGGTCGAGGAAGTTGAGGATCGTGGTCCACAGATGCACGCTGATGCCCGGCCCGGCGACGCGGTGCGTCTGGCCGGGGTAGAGCATCGTTTCGAACGGCACCGCCGCGCCCTGCATCTTCGCCATCATCACGGTCGAATGTTCCAGCACAACATTGTCGTCGGCCATGCCGTGGATCAGCAGCAGCGGATCGGTGATCTTGGTGGCATCGGCGACCGTGTTCGCCTTGTCATACGCCGCCTGAACCTGACGCGGGTCGCCCATGTACCGCTCGGTATAATGGGTGTCGTACAGTTCCCATTTGCTGACCGGCGCGCCGGAGATGCNCGCCGCAAAGGTGCCGGGAGCGGCCTGGAGCATCTTGAGCGTCATATAGCCGCCATAGGACCAGCCATAGGTCGCGATGCGGTTGGCATCGACGAAATCGAGGCCCTTGAGATACGCCGCACCGGCGAGCTGATCCTCGACCTCGACCCCGCCCATGGCTTGATAGAGGTGATCCTCGAACGCCTTGCCGCGATTGGCCGCGCCGCGATTGTCGAGCACGAACCAGATATAGCCGCGATCGACCAGATATTGCTGGAGCGCCCCGCCCCAGGCGCGGCTGACCTGCTGCGAATGCGGGCCGCCATAATGGTGGAAGAAGACGGGGTATTTCTTGCCCGGCTCCAGCTTGGGCGTGATCATTTCCCAGTGCAGGACGGTGCCGTCCGCCGCCTTGATCGTGCCGAACTGCTTCTGCTGGTGGCTGGCGAGATAGGGGGCGTAGGGGTGGTCGCCCGCGACCTTGTTTTCGTTCACCCAGGCGAGGCGCTTGCCCGCCGCGTCGGTGAGCATGATCTGGGCCGGCTGATCGCTCTTCGACCGCGTGAGGATGATCTTGCTGGCGGTGCCGTTGGCGCTGGCGCCGTGCCACCAGCCGGGTTCGGTGATGCGGGTGACGACGCCGGGCTTGTTCAGGTTCACCGTGTAGAGATGGCGTTCGAGCACGCCGTCCTTGTTGCCGGTGAAGGTGATGCGGCCGCTTGGCTCATCCACCCCGACGACGTCGGCGACTTCCCAGTCGCCCTTGGTCAGCTGAGTCCACTTGCCCGATTTGAAGCGGTAGAGATGGCCATGACCGTCGCGCTCGGACCACCAGATCAGGCTGCCGTCCTGCATCGGGTGATAGGCGTCGGACAGGTTCACCCAGCTGCGCTCGCCCGACTTCTCGCTGAACAGCACGCGCGACGCGCCGGTCGCGGGATCGACCGCGAGCATGTCGAGCACGGTCTGCGCGCGGTTCTGGCGCTGGACGAGCAGGGTCTTGCCATCGGGCGTCCAGTCGACGCGGGCGAGGTAGATGTCGGTTTCGGCGCCGAGGTCGACCTTGACCCGGCCCGACCCGTCGGGGTTCATCACGTAGAGGTCGACCAGCACATTGGCGGTCCCCGCCTTGGGATAGCGCTGGTCGTAGATCTTCGTCCCCTCCGCCCCGATCGCGGCGCGGCTGACGATGCCGACGGGGCTTTCGTCGAAGCGCTGGACGGCGATGCGTTTATCATCGGGTGACCACCAGTAACCGGTGCGGCGGCCCATTTCCTCCTGCGCAACGAACTCGGCCTCGCCGAAATAGACGGTGCCAGCGCCCTCGGTTGTCGCCTTGACCTCCTTGCCGGTTGCGAGGTCGAGCACGACGAGATTCTGGTCGCGCACGAAGCTGGCATAGCCGCCGCGCGGGCTGATCACCGGGTTAAGCTCACCGCCTTCGGTCGCGGTCAGGCGGCGGACCTTGCCGTCGAGCGTGGCGAGATAGAGGTCGCCGTCGAGTGGGACGAGGATCGACTTGCCGTCGGGTGCCCAGTCATAGGCGACGATGCCCTTGCTGCCCCCGATACGCGCGCGCTCGCGCTGCATCTTCTCCGCTTCGGAAAGTTCTGCGCCGGTGCCGAGCTTGAGGCTGTCGACCAGCATCCGCCACTGGCCGGTCGCGGTGTCCATTGCCCACAGGTCGAAGCGCTGATTGTCGTCAGCCCGGTTGCGCAGGACGGTGACGAGCGTGCCATCGGGCGACAGGCGCAGCGCGCGCGGCGTGGTGCCGGCGAGGTCGGGGCTGGCGAAGACGCGCTCCAGCGTCAGGTCGCCGCTTGCCACCTGCTGCGCCTCAACCGGCATCGCCNCCCCCGCCGACAGTAACGCCATCGCACCCAGTGCCGCTTTCCACATCCTGCAACCCGTCCATCTTGTCCATTGTCCGCATGCCTATCGGGCTTCCCGGGGGCGAGGTAAAGTCTCACCCGCAACCGCATCGCTCAGCACATAGCGTGGGCCAGCGCCGGTGGAGGCAGCTTCGTCGCCCGGATTGTAGAGACCGCATTTCTTGAGCGACAGGCAGCCGCAGCCGATGCAGCCGTCCAGCTTCTCGCGCGTCCGCTCCAGCAGCGCGATGCGGCGGTCGATCTCGGCGCGGAAATGGCGGCTGATGCGGTTCCAGTCGGCTGCGGTCGGGGTGCGGCCGTGCGGCAGGCGGTTCAGCTCGGTTGCAATCTCCTCGATCGTCAGCCCCAGTCTCTGCGCGATCAGCGCAAAGGACAGGCGGCGGACGTCGGAGCGCAGGAAACGGCGCTGGTTGCCGCTGGTTCGGATCGGCGCGACCAGCCCCCGCCCCTCATAGAAGCGGATCGCCGAAACGCTGAGCCCAGTGCGCGCCGCCAGGTCGCCGATGGTGAGCAATTCGTTGCCGCGCATTTTCCGTTTGACCTCAACTTATGTTGAGGTTGTAGCGGGTTCGGGCACTCACGCACACCGCAAAGGAATTGCCATGCCCACGACCTTTATCGAACACGTCAATGTGACCGTCACCAACCCGGCGCGCACCGCCAAGCTGATCCAGCATCTGTTCGGCTGGCACATCCGCTGGCAGGGGGCCGCGCGCGATGGGGGCATGTCGATCCATGTCGGCGACGACCGCTGCTACCTCGCGCTCTATGCCCCACCGGTTGAGGGCGAGCGGCGCTACCCCAAGGGACAGCCGCTCAACCATGTCGGGTTCGTGGTCGACGATCTGGATGCGATCGAGGCCAAGGTCGCGGCGGCGGGGCTGAAACCGTTCGGCCATGACGACTATGAGCCGGGGCGGCGGTTCTATTTCTTCGATTTCGACGGGATCGAGTTCGAGATTGTGAGCTATGGGTGATTGTTCATCCTCCCCCGCCAGGGGGAGGTGTGAGCGCAGCTGACGGAGGGGGAGGAAGGGGTTCGGATTGAGTCGAGAGCACATCGCCGTCCTCCCCCTCCGACGCCTTCGGCGCCACCTCCCCCCTGGCGGGGGAGGATTAGCACGCACCTTCCCTCTTAGCCCTCTCCCGCTTGCGGGAGAGGGTTGGGTGAGGGTCTTCTTCTTGGGTCGCGCGACGCGGGAAGAAGAAGAAGAAGACCCTCCCATGCCCCTCCCGCACGCGGGAGGGGTTTTGAGAACGAAGAAGAAGGAGTGGGTTACGCCCGCCCGGCGCGCACTGCGCACAGGCTGAGCATGCGGTTAGCGATTTCGCGTTCGCCCATCACGACGTCGCCGGCGCCGCGCGCTTCGAGATGCTCAACTTCCGCATCCGAATGGGCACGCGCGACGACGGCGATGCCGGGGTTGAGTTCGCGCGCCGCCTGAACGACCGCGCCGCCCTCGAACCCCAGGGGAATCGCGATCAGCAGTTTTGCCGCGCGGTCGACCCCGGCGGCCTTCAGCGCTTCGGGATCGACGCCGCTGCCGCGCACCACGTCGAGGCCCGCGTCCTTGGCGACCTTGGCGACGTCCGCCTGATCCTCGATCAGGATGAACGGGCGCTTCTTTGCCAGCAGGTCGCGCGCGATCAGCTTGCCGACCCGGCCATAGCCGACCAGCACGATGTGGCCGGTGCGGTCGCCGGTATCCAGCGGCGGCTCGATCGGGTCGGTCTGCTCCTGCCGACGCGGGACGAAGGCGTTGAAGATGAACGGGTTGGCAAGGATCGACAGCAATGCGCCCGCCAGCACCAGATCGCGCCCTTCCGGCGGCAGGATCTGCAGCGAGACGCCCAGCCCCACCAGGATGAACGAGAATTCGCCGATCTGGGCAAGGCTGGCGGCGGCGGTCACCGCGATGCGGTGCGTGCGGCCCAGGGCACGGACGATTGCATAGGCGACCAGCGATTTGCCCACGACGATGATCAGGAAGGTCGCGATCAGGGGCAGCGGCTGCTCCACGATCACCGCCGGGTTGAACAACATGCCGACCGACACGAAGAACAGCACCGCGAACGCATCGCGCAACGGCAACGTCTCTTCGGTCGCCTGACGGCTGAGCGGGGTTTCGCCCAGGATCATGCCGGCGAAGAAGGCGCCGAGTGCGAAGGACACGTCGAACACCACGGCCGCACCGAAGGCGACGCCGAGCGCGATGGCGAGGACGGCAAGGCGGAACAGTTCACGGGAGCCGGTGTGGACCACCCAATGCAGCGCCATCGGGATCACGCGGCGCGCGACCAGCAGCATGACGACCAGGAAGCCGGTGACCTTGAACCCGATCTGCGCCAGCGGCACCAGCAGCGCGCTCCACGTCATCGGGCCTTCGCTCTTCATCACCTGCGCCAGCACAGGCAGCAGCACCAGCGCCAGCACCATCACCAGATCCTCGACGATCAGCCACCCGACCGCGATCCGACCGCGTTCGGTATCGACAATGCCGAACCCCTGCAGCCCGCGCAGCAGCACCACCGTACTCGCGACCGACAAGGCAAGGCCGAAGACGAACCCGGCAAGCGGGTCCCAGCCCAGCGTCCAGGACAGACCCATGCCCATCACCACGGCCGCTGCGATCTGTCCGATCGCCCCGGGCACTGCGATCTTGCGCACCGCGAGCAGGTCGCGGAGCGAGAAGTGCAGGCCGACGCCGAACATCAGCAGGATGACGCCGATCTCGGCGAGTTCGGCGGCCAGGTCGCCATCGGCGACGAAGCCGGGCGTGAATGGCCCGACCATGATGCCGGCGAGGAGGTAGCCGGCAATCGGCGAAACCTTCATCTTGTGGGCGATCGCCCCCATGATGAAGGCGATCACGAGACCCGCGACAATCGTGGCGATAAGCGGCGTGTGGTGCATAGGCTGGCGTTGTCCCTGTAGTTGCCCGGACCGCGGTTGACGGTCCGGGCAGTGCGGTTAGCCCTGGGTTCCCCCGATCACGAGCGCGGCAGCAGCGGCACTTGCCGCAACCCCGCCCCAGACGACCGGTGCGAACCACCAGGGTGGCCGCTTCTTCTTTTCCTGTTCCATGACAATACTCCCGATGACGCCGTGGCCGGCGAAAGGGCGGATGTCAGGCGAGAGGCGGGCCGCGCGGGCTGCCGTCGAGTACGGAATGCGGATCGAGGGGGAGCGGTTCTGGCGCAACGGCATGCGCGGAGCCATTCCATGCCGGTGAAACAATCGCGACCGGTACCACGGAACTGGCGGCAATACCGCTGGCACCCGCCGCCGGGCCATCATCCCGGCGGGCGGTGTCTGCGACGATGCGGGGTGCCGGACGGATCGGCTTGAGCACCACGGACGTGGTTGCGGGGTTGAATGCGGAGCCGAGCGCCGTGGTCCGCGGAAATCCGCTGCTGAGCAGCGAGGAGGCCAGTGCGACGAGCAGGGCCATCCACAGCGCCGCCGCCCGGACTGGCCGGGTAGTTGGGGCGGCGAAGGCGATGGAGCGGGCTGTCACCGCTCCAACTTAGTGTCGCAGGCCGCAGAATCAAACGGGGCGCGGAAGCTTTCGCCCCGCGCCCCGCGCTTGTTCGTGCCGAAGGCCGATTATTCGGCGGCTTCGGTGGTCTTGGCCGGACGCGGGTCGCGGCGCTCGGCGATACGCGCCGACTTGCCGGTACGACCGCGCAGATAATAGAGCTTCGCACGACGCACGACGCCGCGACGGACGACTTCGATGCTGTCGATGTTCGGCGAATAGAGCGGGAAGACGCGCTCGACGCCCTCACCGAACGAAATCTTGCGGACAGTGAAGTTGCTGCCCATGCCCTTGTTGGCGCGGGCGATGCAGACGCCTTCATAGGCCTGAACGCGGGTGCGCTCGCCTTCGACGACCTTCACGCCGACGCGGACGGTGTCGCCCGGGCGGAATTCGGGGATCTTCTTTTCAGCGGAGAACTTTGCAACGTTCTCGGCCTCGATCTGCTGGAGCAGGTTCATGGCTCTCATTCCTTTTCGCGCCGCGCACCAGAGGGAGACTGGACCCGAGCGCCCTCATGGCGCTCCCAAAGATCCGGCCTCCTTAGCCGTGTATCGGTCTCGGCCTGTTGCTTGCGCCAGGCGTTGATCCGCGCATGATCCCCCGATCGCAGCACTTCGGGAATCGTGCGCCCTTCCCATTCGACGGGTCGGGTAAATTGCGGATATTCGAGGAGGCCGCTTTCGAAGCTTTCCTCGACTCCGCTGGAAGGCGCGCCCATTACGCCGGGAAGCAGCCGAATGCAAGCGTCGAGCAGCACGAGCGCGCCCATCTCGCCGCCCGACAGGACATAGTCGCCGATCGACACCTGCTCGATCGGCCGCGCGTCGAACAAGCGCTCGTCGAACCCCTCGAACCGGCCGCACAGGATCGATACGCCGGGACCGGCGGCGAGCGCGCGGACGCGGTCCTGTGTCAGCGGTGCGCCGCGCGGGGTCATCGCCAGCATCGGGCGGTCGTAACCCACGCTGTCACAGGCAGCGGCGAGGATATCGGGCTTAAGCACCATCCCCGCCCCGCCCCCGGCCGGCGTGTCATCGACGGTGCGGTGCTTGTCGGTCGCGAAGTCACGGATCTGGACGGTGTCGAGCGACCACTTCCCCTCATTCAGCGCGCGCCCGGCGATCGACGCGCCGAGCGGGCCGGGAAACATGTCGGGGTAAAGCGTTAAGACGGTCGCGGCGAAGGTCATCGCACCTGTTCGCCGCTTGAACGCCAATTGGCAAGGGAGCGGGCATGGAAGATTGCATCATCATCGGCGCGGGACCGGCCGGGTTGACAGCGGCGATCTATCTGGCGCGTTATCACCTGTCGATCCGGCTGTTCGATTGCGGGTCGAGCCGCGCGGCGCTGATCCCGAGGACGCACAATCATGCCGGCTATCCCGAGGGCATCGCGGGGGTCGAGTTGCTGCGGCGGATGCTGGCGCAGGCCGAACTGTACGGCGCCGTGCGCGAGCCAGCCAAGGTGACGCGGGTCGAGCCGGTCGCGGACGGCTTTATCGTCCATGCGGGCGAGCGGCGCGTTGCGACGCGCTCGGTGCTGCTGGCGACCGGGGTAGTCAATCATCGCCCCGCGGGGCTGGAGGATGCGGTGCATGATCCGGCGCTGGCGCGCGGCCTGCTGCGCTATTGCCCGGTGTGCGATGGCTATGAAGTTACCGACAAGCGCGTGGGCGTGATCGGGACCGGCGACCATGGGATGCGCGAGGCGCTGTTCCTGCGCGGCTTTACCCGCGACGTGACGCTGATCGCGCCGGATGTGGAGCATCGGCTGGACGCGGCGTGTCTTGCCAAGCTGGAGGAAGCCGGGATTGCGCGGGTCGATGGGCCGTGCGGCGGCTATGCGATCGAGGGCGATCGGATTGCGCTGGATACCGCGCATGGGCGGATGGCGTTCGACAGCCTCTACCCGGCGCTGGGGTCGCGCATCCGATCCGACCTGGCGGTTGCGGCGGGCGCGGCGGCGACGGCGGAGGGGTGCCTTGAGGTCGATGATCACCAGCGCACCAGCATCCCCGGCCTGTTTGCGGCGGGCGATGTGGTGAAGGGGCTGGACCAGATCAGCAATGCGATGGGTCAGGCGGGGGTCGCGTCAACGACGATCCGGAATATGCTGAGCGCGCAGCGGGCGATTTGGCGGTAGTGCGGGCAAGAGGCCGGAGGGAACATCAGCGTTGACCGTTTAGAACGCAGCATCGGCTCCAATAAACGAAGCGCGGCGAGGATCGGACAGCTTGTCGACGTTTTCTTCGAGCACGTCCTCCCAAGCCTGCCACCCCGACTGATCGATGAAGTGAGCCTCAGCTTGCTTGATAGGAATGGCCCAGACCAGATTGACGATCTCATTGCCTGCCTGAACCGCATGATCAACCTCATCAATGAAGATGGGTAGCGTCATGTACAGGCCAAACCAATCGTCGGATAAGTCGTTGATATCCAGCCAGTCCCCTCTCAGTACTGCCTCGTGAGACCGGAGGATCCGCTGCGACACCATCATCAGCAGCCGTACCAACAGCTCCCTGTCGCCCCCTTCAGTGCAGATCAGTTCGATCCGAATTCCGCGCTGGCTCTGCCGCGAGGTCAAGATGTGATCACTCAGCCCCAGAGTGGCGAGGACCGGAGGAGTTAATCGTGTGCCGGCGAATGAAACAACCTGAACACCCGGCTCTACGGTTCCGATTGCAGGAGCAGCCCACCCCTCCTGAATCGGACCGAAAACGGATTCAAGTTTCATCGGCAATGACTGCCCGCCACTCGACATAGTAATTTCCCAACCATCTTTGCTTGGCGGCATCCGATCTACGCATCGAGATCATCGGCCGACCGTCCACCTCGGTTGCGCGTGTCTTTAATCCGGTCGCGGCGAGAACCGCAGCGCCTGAATCGTCGGTGGGTTAGTCGGGGCGAGCAGGATCTGGCCGTCGAGCTTCCCCTTGGCGCAGTTCCAGCGGAACGCCGTTGAGAGGTTGCCGGTCGGGAAGAGCGGTTCGGCGGTGGGGCAGTCGCCGACCATCGCCTTGATCCGCGCGAATTCGGTCCGCCAGTGCGCCGCGTCGCGGTCGAGCAGGAAGTTCATCGCGAGCTTGCCGTCGAGCGGCTTCAGGTCGCCCGCCGCATAGGCGGCACGGGCGGCGTCTTGCATCTGCACCAAGAGCGGGTTGAGCGGGGTCGCGCGGGGGTCCGCCGCCCCTGCCCGCGCCAGCGACCAGAGCGACTGCCACACCGGAACGGCTGGGGCAGTATAGGTCTTGTTGGTGAAGGCGAAGGCGGCGATGCCGCGCTCCGGCACCAGCACGACATAGCTGCCATAGCCGGGGTAACCACCACCATGTTCGAGCGCGGTGCCGAGGTCGCAGTCGCTGGTGATGCGCAGGCCCATGCCATAGGCGGTGCCGTGGCGGCACGTATCGCCCTCCGGCGCGCCGCGGCGNGGGCCGACGCGGACGAAGTTCAGGCCCTGCACCATCTCTCGCACCGTGGCGCGCTTGACCGGGCCGGTCTCGGCACCGTCGCGCGGGGGCCATGCCGACAGCAGGAAGCCGACCCATTTCGCATAGTCGTCGGCGGTGGTGATCATGCCGCCCATCGCCCCGAACGCGCCGTCGCGCATTTCCGGCTCGGCGACCCATGTCTCGTCCTCCCAGCGATAGCCGAGCGCGAGCTTGTCGCGCGGCACCTTGGCGATGTCGTAGGTGGTCGCGGTCATGCCGAGCGGNTNGAGGATCGTNCGNNCGATATANGCNTGGTATGGCTCGCCCGAGGCATTGGTGATGATCCGGCCGAGCAGCGCATAGCCGTAGTTGGAATATTCGTGCGCCATGCCCCCGGTGCGGCTCCACGGCACGCCCTGTGCAATCATCGCGCTGAACTCCGCCTCGCTCAGCACCTGTTGCCGGTCGCCCCAGGGATCGTCGGTGACCATGCCGCCGACATGGGCGAGCAGGTCGCGGATGCGGATGCGCGGGCTGTCGGTCGTCGGGTAGGTCCAGCCGCGCATTTGCGGGATGTGCTGTTCGGCCAGATCGTCGAGGCGCAGCTTGCCGTCGTCGCGCAATTTGAGGATCGCGAGCGCGGTGAACGCCTTGCTCATCGACGCGATGCGGAAGCGGGTGTCGAGCGTGACTGGCGCGCCGCCGGGGGTCTGGGTGCCGACCATCGCGGACAGTGCAGGCTTCCCGTCCTTGACGATCATATAGACCATGCCGGGGGTCGGGTTCTGGTCGCGATATTTGGCGAAATGGTCGCCGATTTCGGTGACTTGCGCGGGCGGGATCTGGCCCGTTGGCGCCTGAGCGAGCGCGGGCAGCGGGGCGAGCGCGAGGGCGGCGGCGAGGCGGAGCTTCATGGCGCGCAGCCAATCAGAAATCCGCCCCGCACGCAAACCCCTGCGCGCGTCAGCCCGCGAGGTAGCTGTCGAGCTTGTCGAAGCTGCCGCTCCAGCCGCCGGTCATCGATTCCATCGCCGCGACGAAGCTGGCCGCCTGATCCGCCGTCGGATCGATCGGGATCCAGCGCAGCGTGATGCGCGTGCCGCCCTCGACCGCCTCGAACCGAATGTCGGTGCGCAGCGTTGCGGGCCAGGCGTCGAAGAAGGGGCATGGCACGACGTTGCCATCGGCGTCGGCGAAGCTCTGGTCATAGACAAGGTGGTCGGGGCGATCGACGGTGCGATAGTCGCACAGCGTGTGCAGGACGCTGCCATCCGCCGCGTCGGAGCGGGCGTGGAGTTGCGCTCCGCTGGCGATCGTGCCGCTGAGCACGGTCACCTGCGTCCCCTCCGGCCCCGACCAGCGCGCCATCTGGACCGGATCGGCCCAGGCATCGAACACGCGCTCGATCGGGGCGGCGAAGGTGCGCTGGATCGTGAATTCGGGGGTCACGGCGGCGTCGGTCATGCGGGGTCTCCAGTGTTGAGCGTGGCGAGATAGGCGTCGAGGCGGTCGAACTTGGCATCCCAGTCGGCGCCAAGCCGGTCCAGCCAGTCGGCGGGAAGCGCGAGCGCGGCGCGGTTGAGGCGGCGCGGGCGCGACTGGCCGGCGGTGGCGGTTTCGACGAAGCCGGCGCGTTCGAGCACCTTGAGGTGCTTGGAAATGGCAGGCTGGCTGACCGCAAACGGCGCGGCGAGTTCGGACACGGTCGCCTCCCCCTTAGCCAGTCGCGCCAGGATCGCGCGGCGGGTGGGGTCGGCCAGGGCGGCGAAGGCTAGATCGAGCGACTCTTCCATAGCCATATGGATATATAACTTGATGGATATGTAAAGCGCTATTGGGCTCAGGCCATTCCTGTGCGCAGTGCGATGGCCCAGTCGGGGCGCCCTTCCCGCTCCGCCTTCTGCGCCGCGCTCGCATGATCATAGGCGATGGCGCGCAGCTCGACCTGAAGGTCACGGACCAACGCGTAGCGGGCGCGCGGGTCGCCGGTCTGCGCGACATGGGGATAGGGTTGGTCTTCGCGATAGGCTTGCAGGCCGACGCTGCCGGGATTGGCGGCGGTGCGGCCATCGCCCAGCGTGCGGACGCCGGGGAGGTGCGAGTGGCCGCACAGGGTGAGCAGTGCGGCCTCGTCTCCCAGCCGCTCGGCGATCTCGGCATCGGTGGCGGCGCGCAGGCCCGTCGGCTCGACCGTTTCCAGCAGCTGCTCGACATCGCTGCGGCGCGTGCCGTGGACGAGGCGGATGCCGTCGATGCTCAGCGTCGCAGGCTGGGCGGCGAGCCAGCGCAACTGCGTGTCATCGAGCGCGGCGCGGGCGAAGCGATCGGACGCGTTCATCCGCTCGGGCGCGTCGCTGAGTAGCTGGCGCTCATGGTTGCCGGCGATGGTCGTCCAGTCGAGCCGCATCAGCAACGCGGCCGTCTCTGCCGGCCACAGCGGGCCGGACAGGCTGTCACCCAGATTGACGAAACGCGTCGCGCCCGCCGCCTGCGCGTCAGCGATCACCGCTTCCAGCGCGGACAGATTGCCATGGATGTCGGACAGGACGGCCAGCATGCCGTCCCTGCTCATTCCGCCCAGCCGTCGGCGATGGTGAGCGTGGTCGCGTCCCAACTGGGCACGGCTTCCGCACGCATCGGCACCATGAAGCGCTTGCCGTCGGGCTTTTCGATTTCGAGCACGTCACCCGCGCCGAAATTCTCGACCGTCACGATCGTGCCGACCGGTTCGCCGCTTTCGGACACGGCGTTCAGGCCGAGCAGGTCGGCGTGGTAATATTCGCCCTCACCCAGCGGCGGGAGTTCCTCACGCGTGATGGTGAGTTCGGTGCCGCGCAGCGCCTCGGCCGCGTTGCGGTCGGTCACCTCGGCAAAGCGCGCAATCGCGCCATTATTGCCGGGGCGCACCGATTTGAGCGTCAGCGCGCCGCCGTTGAAGCGGCGGTGCACCGACAGGTCCTCGGCGAAGACCTTGAGGCGAACCTCCCCCGTCACGCCGTGCGCGCCGATGATGACGGCGAGCGTGACGGGGGCGTCGTTAGCCAAGGATCAGCCCTCGGCCTTTTCTTCGCCGGCTTCGGCAGCCGGAGCTTCCTCGGTGGTCGCTTCTTCAGCGGCCGGGGCTTCTTCAGCGGCGGGCTCTTCGGCCGGGGCGGCAGCGGCGGCTTCGGCAGCGGCCTTGGCTTCCGCGGCGGCTTCCTCGGCGGCCTTCAGCTTCTCGGCCTTTTCTTCGGCGCGCTCGACGGCCTTTTCGCCCGGCTTGCCCTTGTTCGGGTTGTTCTTCGCGGTGCGCTCCTTGACGCCGGTGACGTCGAGGAAGCGGGCGACGCGGTCGGTCGGCTGCGCGCCGACGCTCAGCCAGTGCTTCGCGCGATCGGTGTCGAGCACGATGCGCTTCTCGTCATCCTTGGCGAGCAGCGGGTTGTAGGTGCCGATCTTCTCGATGAACTTGCCGTCGCGGGGCGAGCGCGCATCGGCAACGACGATGCGGTAATAAGGGCGCTTCTTCGAACCGCCACGCGACAGACGCATGCTGAGAGCCATTGTGTACTTCCTTCTTCTTTTCAATTCGTCGCCCCGGCGGAGGCCGGGGCCGCTAGTTTTCAGTGTTCCCGCCTTGCCACAGGGCGGCCCCGGCCTCCGCCGGGGCGACGGCTATTTCTTCTTGTTCAAAAACTTGGCGAGCTCGGGCGGGATGTCTCCGCCCCCGCCGGGAAGGCCGGGCAGCCCGCCGCCGGGGCCACCAAGCTTGCCCATCATGTCACCCATGCCCGGGCCGCCCAGCGCATTGCCAAGGCCGCCCATGCCGCCCTTGCCCAGCATTCCGAGCATGCCCTTGAGGCCACCCATCTTCTTGAGCCGCTTCATCGCGGTGGACATTTCCTGGTGCATCTTGAGCAGTTTGTTCACGTCCTGAACGGTCGTGCCGCTGCCCTTGGCGATGCGGATCTTGCGCTTGGCGTTGATCAGCTCGGGCTTGGCGCGCTCCTTGACGGTCATCGAGGTGATGATCGCGTCCATCCGCAGCAGGATCTTGTCACCGCCGGCCTGTTCGACCGCGCCCTGCGCCTTCTTCATGCCCGGGATCATGCCGGCCAGCGCGCCAAGGCCACCCATCCGGCGCATCTGCGCAAGCTGGCCGCGCAGGTCGTTCATGTCGAACTGACCCTTGGCAAGCCGCGCCGCCATCTTCTCGGCGTCTTCGGCCTCGATCGCCTGCGCCGCCTTTTCGACCAGCGACACCACGTCGCCCATGCCGAGGATGCGGCCCGCGACGCGCGAGGGGTGGAACGGCTCGATCTGGTCGAGCTTTTCGCCGATGCCCGCGAACTTGATCGGCTTGCCGGTGACCGCTCGCATCGACAGCGCCGCGCCGCCGCGTGCATCGCCGTCCATGCGGGTCAGCACGACGCCGGTCAGTGGCACCTGATCGCTGAAGTTCTGCGCGACGTTGACCGCGTCCTGACCGGTCAGCGAGTCGACGACGAGCAGGATTTCCTGCGGCTTGGAGATGTCGGCAACCGCCTTCATCTCGTCCATCAGCTGCTGGTCGACATGCAGGCGGCCAGCGGTGTCGAGCATCAGCACGTCGAAGCCCTGCAGCTTCGCCGCCTGCATCGCACGACGACCGATATCGACCGGCTGCTGACCCGCGACGATCGGCAGGGTCGCGACCTCGATCTGGGTGCCGAGCACCGCCAGCTGTTCCTGCGCGGCCGGGCGATTGACGTCGAGCGACGCCATCATCACCTTCTTGCCCTGCTTCTTGAGCAGGCGGGCGAGCTTGGCGGTGGTGGTGGTCTTGCCCGAACCCTGCAGGCCGACCATCATGATCACGGCGGGCGGGGTGACGTCGATCTGAAGTTCGGCCGTGTCGGGGCCGAGCATCGCGACCAGCGCGTCATTGACGATCTTGACGACCTGCTGCCCCGGCGTGACCGAACGCAGCACCTGCTGGCCGACCGCTTCCTCGGTCACCTTGTCGACGAACTGGCGGGCGACCGGCAGCGCGACGTCAGCTTCGAGCAGCGCGATACGCACTTCGCGCATCGCGGTCCGCACATCCGCTTCGGTCAGCGCGCCACGGCCCTTGAGACGGTCAAATACGCCGCCAAGCCGTTCGCTCAGACTGTCAAACACTCGCTTCTCCCATTGTTCTCACGTCCGAAAGGCATAAAACGCCGGCGGACGAAACCTCGTCAGCCAGCGTTGCCCGGGGGCATATGTCGTCGCGTTCGTGAGAACGGTCGGAGGCGCGCTTAGCCGCATTCCTAGATAAGTGCAACTGCGGCGACGTTAACCCTCTTCCTGCGATTGCCTTAACCCCTTCTACACGGTCGGCATGGGATATCCCCGGTTCATATGAAGGGGAGCAATTCCGGCATGTCGCTGGGCATCGACGACGACCAGTCCGACCGCAACGGCGCGGGATCCGACCTGATCACGGGTGCGATCAGCGTTGCCGCGATTCTGATGTTCGTCGGCACCGGCAGCTCGGTCCTGTCGAAGACGCTGCGCCATTATCTGGAGGGTGCGGCCCCGGCTGACCGCACCTTGGTGATCGCGCTGCTGCTCAACGTTGCGCTGATCCTGTTCGGGTGGCGCCGCCACCGGGGCCTCAGCAACGAAGTGCGCATCCGCGCCGCCGCCGAAGAGCGCGCACAGATGCTGGCGAGCCGCGACCCGCTGACGGGATTCCTCAACCGCCGCAGCCTGGCCGAGGAAGGCGCGGCGATGTTCGTGCGCGGGCAGAAGCGGCGCAAGGCGATGGCGATGATGATCATCGACCTCGACCACTTCAAGACGGTCAACGACATGCACGGCCATGCAGTCGGCGACGCGCTGCTGCGCGCCGCGGCGGGCGAGATTGCCGGCGCGATGCCGCCCATCGCCCTGACCGCGCGGCTGGGCGGCGACGAGTT
>FUFK010064698.1_pt1 | contig 27530 bp, 26 predicted proteins | sample 1021851 | NCBI WGS metagenome assembly FUFK01 (sample SAMEA51879418, study PRJEB19060) | metagenome
GAGGGTGATTACTCACAGCTTGAGTTTAGAGTGGCAGGATTTTTATCGAAGGATCAGAAAGTGTATGAAGATGTAAAAAATGACGTTGATGTGCATGCCTATACAGCATCCATCCTAGGAGTGTCTAGACAGGATGCCAAAGCAGATACGTTTAAACCTTTGTATGGAGGTTTGATGGGTACGCCAAAACAAGTAGAATATTACAGAGCATTTAAAAATAAATACAAAGGTGTANCTAAATGGCATGAAGAATTGTGCAACGAGGCTGTGACTGAACAGCAAATCACTTTNCCNAATGGACGACATTTTNCATTTGAAAACACATATAGATTACGTCATGGGGGTGTTACAAACTCAACTTCAATAAAAAATTATCCTGTNCAAGGCTTTGCTACAGCGGATTTGNTACCTATNGCATTAGTTTATTTAAAAAAGATGTTGACAAAGAATACTATGCAGTCTATTATTTGTAATACAGTACATGATTCCATCGTACTTGATGTCTATCCCTCCGAAAAGGAGCTAGCGATAGAAGCACTAAAGACAGCAATGCTATCCATAAAGTCTGAATGTATACGAAGGTATGACATAGAGTATGATATGCCTATTGGAATCGAATTGAAAATTGGTTATAACTGGCTAGACCAGAAAGGAGTGTTACAAATATGACCGAAACTATGACGATGGAGACCAACTTGCCTGAAAAGATATCAACGGCATCTATAGATGATATGATGAAGTTGACTGGACAGGCAGCAGACATGCCAACTACAAGTAAAGGGNTGGCACGACTATCAATAAATCACGCATCTGAAGATGAAGAGGGAAATGCTCTACCTCGTGGACATTTCTCTTTGATCACAGACGATGGTATATTCTACGGTGAGAAAGCAACGATCAGACCGTTTATGAGAACGTACTCATATTCAGTTTGGGATAATGAAGAAGGTGCTTTCACATCTATGACTGTACAGGCACCATCTTTCAACAGTGAGTTTTACGACACTGAAGGAGGATTAAAGTGTGGTCGATTAGATGCGAATGAGCTGGAGTCTTTACCGAAGGACAGCCCAGAGTGGGTGTTACAGAAAAGTGTAAAGTGCAACCAGAATATCTATGGACTTGTTACTCTTGAAGGGGCGAAAGATAAAAAGGGCAAGGCTGTAGAGAAGAAAGATATACCTAGCGTGTGGTACGCTAAGGGTGCGAACTTCGTTCCGGCAAGCGACTGTCTAAAAAGCCTGCATAAGCAAAAACAACCTATGTGGTTGACGACTATCGGGCTGTCTTCTGTAAGNAAAAAGAAAGGTGGGAACATCTATTTTCAAGCAGAGCTAACGCCTCGTGGGCAGATAGCTGACTGGACTGAAGGGGATGATAAGTTAATGCATGAATTTATGGAAACTGTGAAGGGTTACAACGAGTCAATCATGAAAAAACATGAGGAAGCTCGTGGAGATAAAGAGAGCTTCGACACAGTTGTAAATGAATAGTGCAATCATCCAGAAAGTACAGGGTTTTCTCAGTAAGGTCTCGAAAGAGGGCGTAGAGCTAGACCCTAAACTTGTAGACGAGTTTAAAGAGGCGTGTGTAGCTTCCATTCATAAGCAATTCAATCCTTCCTCTGATGAATGGAGGCCTCGCATGTCCTCTTTAGGCCGTCCACTTTGCCAACAGAAAATGGAAAGAGATGGTGTCGAGAAGGCCATTGAGTATAATGCTATTCTTAGATTTATATTCGGTGATCTTGTTGAGGCTATCTCAATTTTAATTTTAAAAGCAGCAGGAGTAAATGTAGAAGAAGAACAAAAACGTGTGAAGTTAAAACTAGGTAAGAACGAAGTGAATGGCACGTTAGATATTATNATAGATGATAAGGTGTGGGATATAAAGTCAGCAAGTCCTTATGCCTTTGATCATAAGTTCGGTGAGATGGGAGGATATAAGAAAATTAAAAGTGATGATGTCTTTGGATATATTACACAAGGTTATCTGTACAGCGAATCTGTAGGTAAGGAGTTTGGTGGGTGGATAGTCATAAACAAAGCAAGTGGTGAATGGACTGTTTGCGAGGCACCGATTGTACAGGATGAAGATAAGAAAGAGTTTCTACAGCTTGCACGTAAGAACTTAAATGCTTTGGTATCTGGTGAGAAGTTTAAACGCTGTTTTTCGGATACAGCAGAGACATACAAAGATGAGTACAAACAGGAAAAGAAAACAGGGAACAGATTACTGCCCAGCATCTGTGGTTTTTGTGATTTTAAAAGAAAGTGTTGGCCTGATGTTATCATGCACAAGAAAGTAGGCTCTACAGCAAAGTATCCAAAGACTGTCTGGTATAGTAAACTTACAAGAAGGGAAATATAATTCACATGCTCGATATTATTGTATTATTTATATGTGTTTTATTAATTGCAAACGCATTGGACATGATATAAATGGCTTTGTATTTTCAGACTAATGTTAATCGTAGTGATATATTTATGAACGATAAAGTGCACTTCGCATTTCCAGAGTCAGAAGATAAAATGGCAGGCCCAGATATAATAAGAGAGGTACGAAACAACAGCAAGAGTGTGCCTATTCGTATTAGAAAATCATACATTATGGTAGATGATAAGTATGGTAGCATGTACACAGGGTTCTGGTCAGACATGCAGTTTGAAGAGAAGATGTTGCTGTTCAGAGAAGACTTGGGTTATATGAAATCTTTGTTAGATAGAGGTGCTTTGGTGTGTTTCTTCATAGGTAACTGGACGGATGTACTACACGACATGGAGAAGAAGTCACCTAAACTTATGAGTGCTATGCGAGATGAGACATCAGAGATATTTGACCTGTATCCACCNAAGGACATAAGAACATTATGAGTATGAAGTCACACGGGTTCAGATCGAACTTTGAANTGAACGTAGCACAGCAACTNGTGAAGAANAANATAGCGTATGANTATGANAANCATCCTATACAGTATATNAANGAGTGNACTTACACGCCAGACTTNTACTTGAAGANNTATGGTTTNTTTGTAGAGGTGAAGGGTCAGTTTACAGCNTCAGATAGAGGTAAACANCTGCTNATNAAGAAACAGCAACCAGAACTAGACATACGATTTTTGTTTCTCAATGCTAATTCAAAGCTGTACAAAGGTTCTAAAACAACGTATGGTAGATGGTGTGATAGATACGATATTAAATGGTGCGATAAATTTTTACCAAAGGAGTGGTTAGATGTCTGATAACGAAGAAATATTTAAAGAGTTTGGAAAGAAGATACCCAAGGGTTCTTACGTAATTATTATAAGAGATCAGCCTAACGGTGCTACAGATTTTATGTGCTATGATAGTACAGATAAGAAAGAGGTCACTGATGGCTATACAGTCATGAGAGGCATCACAGCAACTATTTTAAATCAACCAGAATATTTATTAGAGAGAGGTCAACTTGCAATATATAGAGACACAAAAATTAGTAAACCAGATGTGGAACAGCCATTCATTCTTGAACAAGATGATGAAGAAGATGATAATGTTATTCAGTTTGAGTTTCAACCAGAGAAGAAGGACGATTAGTATGGGTATGATGGACGATGCAATTAAAGATACTGTGAAAGATAAAGACTTTAAGAAAACAGATATTAAAAAACTTGCCTCTCGTAACAAGCAAGTAGGTGGTAATCACTACAAGGACTGTAAGATACAGCCAATTGATTTTATTATGGAAAACAACTTGACTTTCTGTGAGGGTAATGCTTTAAAGTATATTACTAGGCACAGAAGAAAAGGTGATGGTGCAAGAGATATACACAAAGCAATACACTATTTAGAAATGATTTTGGAGATTGAATATGGCGAAAAGTAATTTTTTACCTACAGAGTATCAGTCATTTATACACATGTCACGATACTCAAGATGGAAACCTGAAGAAGGTAGAAGAGAGACATGGTCTGAGACTGTACAGAGATTGATTGATTTCTTTGCAGATCATGTAGATAGAAACATTGGTGTGAAGTTTGAGAATAGTACGTGGGATAGGATAGAAGATGCTATACTCACAACATCTGTCATGCCGTCTATGAGAGCTTTGATGACTGCTGGTGAAGCATTACGTAGAGAAAACATAGCTGGATATAACTGTTCGTACATACCTGTAGACAGCCCTCGTTCTTTTGATGAAGTGCTGTACATACTAATGAACGGTACAGGTGTAGGTTTCTCTGTTGAGAGACAGTATGTAGATAAGTTACCTACCATACCAGATAGAGAGTTTGAACATACAGAAGATGTCATATCAGTAGCTGATTCTAAAGAGGGGTGGGCTAGAGCATTTAGAGATTTGATATCGTACCTGTATACAAATAGAATACCTAAGATAAACGTAAACAGAATACGACCTGCCGGACAGCGATTGAAAACATTCGGTGGCAGAGCCAGTGGCCCTCAACCATTAGTAAACTTGTTTGACTTTACTATAGAAAAGTTCAGAGGTGCCAAGGGCAGAAAGTTAAATGCTATGGAGTGTCATGATATAGTCTGTAAAACGGGTGAGGTCGTGGTTGTTGGTGGTGTTCGTAGATCAGCTCTCATATCTTTATCTAACTTGTCAGATCAAAGATTACGAATGGCTAAGTCTGGTGCATGGTGGGATACCAATCCAGAGAGGGCACTTGCCAACAACTCTGTAGCCTATACAGAAAAACCTGATGCTGGTATCTTTATGAAAGAGTGGCTGTCTTTGTATGAGAGCAAATCTGGTGAGAGAGGTATCTTCAACAGAGTGTCTGCACAGGAGAAAGCTAAACAGAATGGTAGACGTAATGCAGATTGGGACTTTGGTACGAACCCTTGTTCAGAGATCATACTTAGACCTAATCAGTTCTGTAACCTAACAGAAGTCGTGGTGAGACCTACAGACAGCATGGCTACGTTGTTAGATAAGGTAGAACATGCTACTATACTTGGTACTATACAGGCAACACTTACAAACTTTGGTTACTTGCGTAAGAGATGGCAAGATAATACAGAAGAAGAGAGACTACTTGGTGTGTCGCTTACAGGTATTATGGATAGCACCTTGTTAAATAAGAATGATTCTAAACTAGTAGATAGATTGAACAAGCTGAGAGAGAAGGCTGTCGCTGTAAACAAAGAATGGTCAAGCACACTTGGCATACCACAGTCCACAGCAATCACCTGTGTCAAACCTTCCGGTACAGTCAGTCAGCTAGTGGATAGTGCTAGTGGCATACATGCTAGACACAATCCGTATTACATAAGAACAGTCAGGGGAGATAACAAAGACCCNCTNACAGAATTTATGAANTCACAAGGCATACCNAATGAGCCTGANGTGATGAANCCCGAACATACTACGGTGTTCTCCTTCCCAATGAAGACAGCGAAGGATGCTGTGTTTAGAACCAGCATGTCCGCAATCGAACAGTTAGAGATGTGGAAAACCTACGCTGTCCATTGGTGTGAACATAAGCCGTCTGTGACCATATCAGTCAAGGAACAGGAATGGGTCAACGTAGGTAACTGGTGTTGGGATAACTTTGATTACTTATCAGGNGTGTCCTTNTTACCATTCTCGGATCACACGTACAANCAAGCACCNTATCAAGATATTGATGAGGAGCAGTATAAGAAGTTACACAGTGANATGCCTAGAAATATAGATTGGGGTAAGTTACAAGAATTTGAAAAAGAAGATAACACGAAAGGGACACAGGAACTAGCCTGTACAGCTGGTGTCTGTGAGTTGGTGGATATATGATGAGTAAAGATGCACTGTTACAACTGATGGTCATCACCATGGAAGAGTGTGGTGAGNTAGTGCAAGCGTGTAGTAAGGCTATCAGGAAAGATAACCATAGAGATAATCAATTGCTTAAAGAAGAGATAGGAGATGTCTACGCTATGATACAACTGTTAGTGAAGTTTGACATTGTCAGTTGGGACGAGCTCGATGAGAGAGTGAAGGTGAAAAACAAGAAACTATCTAAGTGGAGTGAATTGATAGACGATGAAGAAACCTAAAGAAGCGTTGCTGTTCAGGTTCTCTGTNCTGTTAGATGCAGAGGGTAAGATAGTCATAGAAGAAGATAACATAGACCCTGAATTATTTGAAGAGGCTATGGATGATTGGAATCCAGACTACCCAAATACAGCAATGATTGTTGCCATGATTAAAATGCTCACGGCAGCAGCCATTGAATTACAAAAGGATATTAATAAGACTATACACTAGGTATAGCGTACTTTACGAACCCCACCACCGTGTGCATACTTCTTTACATATCCACCACCGTACATCTTATCGTCAGGTTTAACCTTGACTTCAACTGGTCGCTGTACAGCAGGTTTCATTGCCATTGCATCTGTCATGGGTGTAGGTACTCTAGCACTCATGTCTGATCTGCCTAAAGTTCTTTTATCTTGTTCGTTCATATTTCCTCCTTAGTTTATTAATCTATTCATCTGCTCTTTATATTGATCTGTTATATTTTCAGGCTGTGTTTTTATTATTGGCTGTCCTTCAGGTCTTTTAGGATCGTAGCCTGCTTCTTCTCTTCTTCCAATTATAGGCACAGATATTTTTACACCCAGAACACTTTTTTCTGTAGGATAAAAATGTACATTTAATTCTGATTCATAAATGACCAAAGGCATTAGTCTTTCTAATCTCTGTGCGTTTTTTACTGTATAGTTTTTGTTTACTAACAGGTCATGTATAACTTCCAAAGCTGTATAGGCTTTATCATCTCCGGGTAATCTCACTGTCATTTTAGATGTTAATAAAGTTTTTGCATCGTCAGCTTTCATCATTCTTGCTGTTCTTATCATAGCCTCCATACCTATATATCTTGGAGACACTACGTCTCTTATTACAGAAAAGGCTCTTGCCATTGCTGAAGCTACGGTCATAGCTTGAGGCACTCCTCTAGTTCCAGCGAATTTTTTACCTATTATTCCAGCATTTTTAGAAGCAATGTCAAAATCGAAACTTAAATAATCTGCTATGTCTGTTATCATGTTCATTTCTTCTGAGGCAAACTCGTCTATTATCCCTCCATATTGCTTTTTAACCTTTGCCACTTTAGCAGGATCAACCATATACTGTTGTTTAGAACCTATATAATTACCTGTTTCTACATCTGCTCTAGGAGTTTTCATGCCTGAAGGAGTTAAAACATCATTTACAAACTTGTGCATTATTAAAGTTTTTACAAATTTGTTAGCTTGTTCTATTTTTTCTTCTTTTGGTTTTTCTATTTTGGCAGTTTCTCTACCAAATAAAAATCCTTTTTTACTAGGTAGAGGTGCTTTTGTTTCTATTATTTTATATTTATCAACAATGTTGCCTTTTGTAGCTATAAGGTCTCTTAAAGCTCTTGCAGTCTCTCCAGTGCCATCAGCAGTAATTGCTTGAGCTACCTCTAAAGGAGTGGTTCCCTTTGCATCTATAGGTATGTTTAATGTTTGTAAAAATCCTATGGTTTCTTTTAGTTGAGCTTCTTGTAATTTAAAATCTCTATCCATAACTCCTTTTATAGTTCTATTTATATTTTCAATATTTTTTATAGCTTGCTTATAATATTTTTTATACTCTTCGCTAGACTCTTTTACCAAAGCTAAAGGCTGATCTAATCTTTCTCTAAGATCATCAAAGTTTATTTGATTTTTATTAGCGTTGTTTTTAACAGTAGATACTATTTCATTGTTTCTGTTTCTGAGATAAGCAACATCGCTTGTACGGTTAAAATCACCGTTTTCTAATAATGTTTTTTGATCCCACACTTGCACGTTATCCGGTAATACAAATCTACTTTGAAATTTAATTAAATTTTCTCTCATAGGCCCGTTGAAAAAACTACTTAAAAAATCTTTTACTTCTTGTGGTAGTTCATCCATATCTTTAAAACTTTGAGGATAGTTCTTTTGAAAATTTCTCATCTTCTGATAAAAATATTCTTCTACAGCCATGTTCATTCTTACATTAGCTATGAACGCTTCATCTCCATCAGCTATTACATATTTAGCATTTGTAATTACCTCTCCATCTTCCATGGTTACAACATCATCTGCTCTGTTTGTTTTTGCTAGAGTGCCGTGCCTGTTCATTTTTATTTTAAATGTAGCGTCTCCTCCATTTTCTACTATATCTTTACCCATGTCATACATTTGTTCTTCAGGAGATTTATTGTATACAGCCGTAGTAAAATCATCTTCTAAAACATCACCATCAGACTTTGTAATATTAATTCTTTTTTCGTATACACCATCTTGCCTATCTTTTTTTCTGCCTACTTCTTGTCTGTACGCTTTTCTAGTATTGTTGTACAAAGACCCAAATTTATTTTGTAAAGTTTGTTGTACCTGTTTTTGTAAACTATTTAATAACACAAATTCCTCTTGTTGTGTTTTACTTCTTTGAGTATTTCTACTTAATTCTCTTAACCTACCAGCTATTGCTTGATCCATCTCTACAATTGTATTAGCTTTAAAACTAACATCTTCAAAAGCTGTTCTTGCACTACTCATAAATAAAGATTTTTGTGGTATAACACCATTTTTCATTCTTAAAAATGTTCTGTACAAATCAAAATTACTATTGACGTTTACTTTTATACCACTTTGTCTTAACGTCACAGCCAAATCGTCTATATCATCAAGTTCAAAAGCCTCTAATAAAAGATTACGTAAGTCTTCTCCCTGTTTAATTAAAGAATTTTCAAAAAGTAATAAAGAGCCAGCTTTAATTCTACTGGGTAATCTTTTGCCTTTTAGTATATCAACAGGGTCTAGCTGTATAGAATCATCAAATTGTAGAATTAAGTTTTCTATTTGAGACGTATTTATAGATTCCTTTGCAGATACTTTGTACAAGTTACCGTATATTAATTTAGCTCTTACATTAGATATATGATCTTGTACTCTATTAGTGGTCTCCCATACCTGTGCTCTACCCACAGCTTTTCCTTGACTGGTTTCTAAAGCATGATTCATTTTTATATTGTCACTTATACTTAATAAATTTTCTCTGACCACTTGTTGATGTTTTCGTAAAATTTTATCTATATCTTGTCCAGCAGATAACGCTTGAGCTAGGCTGTTTTCAAGTTTTCGATCTGATTGGATGTGTTTTTGTACGCTGTTTATCACAGAGTCTTGTTGTAATGTACCTACAGATGATGCTGCATCTAATGTATCTCCAGTATTCTTAATGTCTGCTTCCAATTCTTCTAAAAATCGTTTTTCTCCTTCAATAGATTTTTTAATATCATCTACAACAGATGTAAGTTCTTTTCCTACATTTGCTGTTTCTGCTTGTTTAGCAAAATCTATTAATAATTCATCAATAGCATCTACTTTTGATTTTCTACTTTGATATATTTTTTCAGCATTATTTAAATCAAAAGCAGACATATATTTAAAATCAGCTCTTTCAGCCATTGTTTTTACTAAGGAAGTAGCAGTGAATAAATCAAGAACTTCATATAATGCTGTGCTTAAATTTTCTGCAACTTGAGGCTTGTCTAATTTTTGTGCTATCTGACCCATTTTATTTTGTATTTGATTGAACGCTGCTATTCTTTCTACAGCCATAGTTTTTAAAGCAGGATCATCAATTCTATTTATCTGATCAGCTAAATCTTGTAGAACTTCATACTCTTTATCTCCAGCTTTTACTAGCACCTCTTGCTCTTGACCATCTATAATTTTAGTCATGAGAAAAGCCGGTAAAATTTGATTGAAACCTTCAGATGGAATACCTTCTTCTGTGTGTAAATAATCTTCATACCACTGAGTAGACTTTCCGGGGTATTGTTTTCTAACTCTTTGCATTGCCCCTCTTCTTATGATGTCTGTAACATCTGTCCTACCTCCTGTAACTGCATACAGCAACGCATCAGACCCACTTGCAAAACCTTCACCAAAAGCCCCAACAGCTCTAATTGAGTTTTTAATTAGAGTATCTGCCTCTGATTTTTGAGATATTCTTTTCCATCTTTTTCTATTGTATATTAAATTTGCACCACCCACAGTGGCAACATATGCAGGTAATACATATAAAGGATTGTCAGTTAGTTCTCCCACACCTGTTACTACAGATGCCTCCCAAAACAACTCCATTCCTGTTTCTTTATTATACTGACTTATGTTCATACCATAATTTTTACGGCTGTTTGCCATACGTAGTCTTGTTTTACCAAATAGTTTTAAACCTCCAGACTTCATAACTTTGTCTGTAAGGTCAGCAAAAGACTTGTTTATAAAATGAGATTGTTTTGATGCCGGTACAGCAAACCATGCTTCTTTTAACTGTTCTTCAGTTTTACCCTCTAAATCTGATTTTTTTAATGAAGACTTCCAAAAGTCGTAACCAGACTTAAACTCTCTATCATTGTTTTTTAATCTTGTGAAGAACTTACCTTTGGCTTCTTTTTCTCCTCTTAATATTTGTACAAGGTCTTTACCACCTTTAGGCCCCAAACCTACAGTTCCTAAAATAGTGTTAGTGGCTTTTAAAAAAGCTGTTGCTGTAGCATATTCTCTAAAAAATTTTACAAAGAAATTATCATTCTTACCTTCTAAAAAATTACCAATGTCTTCTTCTCTTAGAGCAGCAAATCCTCTTTCAAATTGTTTGAGTGTAGGCTTGTTTCCTAATATAGCTTCTATTATATATTTACCTGAAGGTATGGCGTCTGCAAACGCTTCTCTGTTCGCATGTATTTTATCTAAAGTATCTTCATGTTTTTTTCTATTTGCTAACGTGTAATCTCTTTTTGCGTGGAACATCATTGTTTCTAATTTACCAGCTCCTAATTCATACAAAAAGGGCAGGCCTTCTCCAATAGCCATATCAACAGCTATGTCATAGATAGGTTCAAATACTTTTCCAACGTCTCTTTTTGCTACTTCAAAATAAATGTTATCTTTAAAACCTACAACGCTGTTTATAGGTGTTCTTTCGGTTCTAGAATTAATACCGGTGTTTGTAAATGTTAGAGGAAACTCTTCACTTGATTGATAGTTTGCTGTTGGATAGTTTACTCTTGCTCTTTCTGCATAACCCTCATATATCTCTTCTAAATATTGATGTGCTTCATCTTGTTGCATGCCCTCAACATTTACTTGTAAAGTTTTTATAAAAGTACCATCTTTTCCTTTTATTTTAACAGGCACATTAAGACTTAATGATGCTTTTTTACCCTCTACAGGAGAAGCGTATACCAGCTGTCCTTCTGCATTTCTTTTTAATCTAGTATACTTCATCATCCTTGTTTCGTTAGTCTTATTATCTTTGATAAATATACTGTATGGTTTATTCTCTATGTTAAATTCACCATAATCAGCAGGCTGAGTATTTGTTTCTGTAGTTGCTTCTGCAAATTCTGACTGTACAAGAGGAGGGTCTATCACTCCTGCTTTCTGTATATTTTGTAAATTTTGTTCGGTAAGATTTTTAAAGAAAGGTCTTTCAGATATTTCTTGTTTAACATCCTCTCTCACAGACATTTTAACTTCTGGTTTTACTGCAGAATAAGGAGCTTCTATTTCACCTGCTTTTTCTCCTGTAAATATCTGTTTTAATTGTTCTCCAACTTTATCTTTTAATTTTAAATTAGGATTAGCTACTACAGTCCCTAAATCTTCTGTATTCTCATCTGGATTCATTAATTAGCTCCTTGTTCATTTTGTAATTGATTAACAAAGTCTGTTAACCCTGCACCAGTTAAGTGATTTATAAATTTAATTCTATTCTCTTCGTTCATCATTAAATATATAGTTGTCAACTCGTCCATATTATTTTTATATTTATTTACAAAAGCATTCTTTGCTTCTTCACTAACTAAATTATTATTTCTGTCTGTGCCAATATCAATATTAAACGCCTCTTGACCTACACCGTATGCTCTAGAAGTTTTTGTTAATTCCCCAATAACTTTTGTGGGATTTTCAGGCACGTCTAAGTTTTTAAACGGTTCTAGTTCTGATGTATTCATAGTATTAGTATGATTGCTTGTAAATATTTCTTCCGGTCTGTTTCTATCAGCTACAGCCATTGCTTTTTTATAATTTTTTATAATTCCGGGAGGGTAGTGTGCGGGATTCATAGCGACTTTTCCAAACACTCTATCCATCTCTCTAGAAGCCCATACTAATCTTATATCATCAGAGGCAGCGGCTGTATTCTGTGCGTACACTTTTGATAGTATAAATTTAATTCCTGCCAATGCTTCTTTTCTTTGTGCTGGATTTGAAAAAGTTCTGTAAGATAAAGCCCATTGTACGAACTCTCTATCAGCATCAGATATAGCCTTTCCTCCTTCTCCTTGTAAAGCAGCAGCTATAAAATATACAGCCATGGAATGTAAGGCTTGTTGTCTAGCTATTGCCGATCCCTGTTCTCCTCTTAATGCTTTCCCTATATTTTCATTATCCCTATACCTGCTATCCTCCAACCCGGATACTAATTTTCTTAAAAAAGGATCACTTAACTGTCCGTTTTCTAACTCAACCCTTTCATCTAAATGATTAACACCAGTTGCTAACTGTTCTTTAATTGCTGTAACTGTTTGAGCAAGAGTAGCATTTGAATCTAATCCAAACGCATTAGCTAACTGGCCCGGTAGAGTGCCTAATCCATCTACAAACTTAGCTAAGTTTTCTACAAGAGCAGAACCTACATTTGTATCATTTAAACTTAAAGTTAATTGGTCTATCACAGTTATACCTTTAGCTGCAAAATCTTTAGCTGCGTTAGCTGCATTTATGTCTATACCTATAGATTCTCTATACTGGTTTACATTCATCTCTGTAGAGTAATCTACAAATATGCTAGAAGCTGCAGATTCCCCTGCCATTGGCCCTGATGTTTCAGTAGGAGGCTTATCTCCTTTCCTAATAGATTCTGCTAATCCAATTATTAAGGAGTTAAAGTAAGAAGCTCCGTCTATCTGTAAAGAAGACGCTACGTTTGTAAAATTTCCTGTATACCCCATGCTGGACATATAATCAGAAACTATTTGACTGTCAGTTCCTAAAGAAGATTCATACGCATACAAAGACGCTTTCATAACAAATTCTGGTGTTTTCCTTTTACCTAAAGGAGATGTTCTTGGTTGTAAACTATCATCGTAATATAAAGGTCTTAAAAAGTTTGATATAATCATCTCATCAGGTCTAGCTTTAGCGTTTGCAATAGCTTCATTTACAAGTTGTTGAGCTCCTTCTTTACCTAACTCAGACATATTTTGATTTACCATATATTGACTGATAGAATTGCCTGTAGATGCAGCGTGGTAAAATATAGCATCCTTTATAAATTTTTCTTGAGTTATAGTTTGATTAGGCCCTTCTACAGTAGAACGATATACAGAGTCTATAACTTCTTGGTCTACTGTGACATCAACAATTGTGCTTTGTGTTTTTAATTTGTTATCTTCTATTTGATTGTTGTCTACCAAAGCATATTTTCTTCTTTCTCCAACTCCTACATCGCCTTTTATTTTTAAAGCAGTTTTTACTTGTGTTTTAACCCACTCAGGTAAATTTGTCCAGTTAAAACCTATGTTTTTCCATTCAATATTTATTCTCTGTGGTTGAACTACTAACTTATCTCCTTCAACCGTAATACCTTCAACTTGTCTATTTTGAAACATAGCAAACAAAGCTGTTCTTATATTACCATCAAGAATACTTTTTTCCTGTTGTGGTAAATTTTTATAAACAAAATTAGATATTGAAACATTATCATTAACTATACCTAATCCGTAAAAAAATCTGTCTTCGTTATTTGTTAATTTTTTATAATCAGCATCATTAACACTGTCAATAATGGCATACGGTAAATTTTTGTTTATTCTCTGTTGGGGTGGCAAATAAAGATTAGTTTCTTTTACTTGCTCTTCATTCAATGGTATAATTATTTTGCTATCATCGTAACCATTGATTAAAGTTGCTGTTTCTAATTCATTGTTTACCACAATGTCACTAATATCTATATTTTCGTCTCTATCAGGGGACAGCATTTTTATAATGTTTTCTAATCTGTTACCGGTAGCTTGAATCTCACTTTCTTTATTGAATTTTGCTTCTTGTTTTTTTACATACACATCTAAATTAGCTTTGTCTACCCTAGTCATATTTTTGAAACGTCTTGTTAATTCTGTCAAACTCATACCTATGGCTGTATTTGCGTCTAAACCTAGCTCTAACCCTACTTTTATTTTGTAATCATCTTCTTTATTCATAATATCTTCACTTCTTTGTAAAACTCTAAGGTCTGTTCCTTGTCTAAACTGATCTAATTCATTAAGTAAATTTTCTCTATTTATTATTTGATTTCCAGATACTTTTTTGCCATTAACATCTGTATAAATTGCATCATTTCCTATGATAGCTTTGTACACGTCATCTTGTACACCCATGTAGATATCTCTTTTGCCGTATAGCTTATCATAAATACCTTTTGTTTCACCTTGTTTTTGAGCATCGTATGTAGCGTCTTCTGCTAGACTTCTATTTTTTATTTCTCTGTCAATATCACCAAAAAGATATCTCTCCTTAATTCTTCTTTGCAAACCTTGGTCATATTCTTTTTGCTCTCGAATAGCCTCCTGTCTAATAGCTCTACCTTCTCTTACTTTACCTAAAAGTGTGTTTATAAATGTAATTCCATCTTCTGACATCTATTCCTCCGTATTTTCTGGTGTTACAACAAGAAAGCTGTTCTTAACTTCTTCTATTTTATTTAACTTTTCTGCTTTCATACTTACATCTCGATCTATAGCCTCTTTAATCTCACTAAAAAATACAGGATTGTTTTCTTTAATGGTGGCAATAATATCGTTTTTATCCATGTTATCTACTATAGTTTTATCGTGTTTATCTTCATTGTTGTACGGTACAAATGGTAAATCTTTTTCATCTGCATACAGCATAAAAAATGACATGAGAGGTGGTTTTAACATCTCTGCTATATCTACAGTCCATAAACCTTCTACAAAACCCCCAAACGTAATAGTATTTACTAAACTTTCTATTGGCATACCTAAAGTTATCAACTCATCGTACCCTTTCTGAGCTTTTTCACTACCTTCTATTTTATCTATGACATGCTGTAGAGAATCATCCACAGTGCTAAACTGAGGCGGGTTTTCCCACGCCCATTTTCTAGGTTCATCAGTTAAAGATTGACCGGGCACAGGCATATCAAAAGGGTCTGTGCTGACCTTGTCTAATATCTGTGTTTCACCTCTTGCGTTTGGGTTTAGTAACATTGTTTCTCCTTATGTTAATTTAGTTTTACCTCTAAAAGGTCTTATATTTCCTACGTTTCCTAGTGCTATTGTTTGTCTACCACCGCTAATCTTGTAGTTTTTAGCTATTTGAGTGTTAATCCTACCGTTTCCTGCAGCTTTTTCCATCAGACGAAAAGCTAAAGAGTTTTGTCCGTAAGCCTGTTGAGCTCTGTTTACTGGGCCTCCACCTCCTGCTCTGCCTGCGGTAAAAGCTCTACTACCACCAGAACCAGATAAATCTACTCTGGCACCTCTATATTTATTACTTATTTTTTTAAGACTTTCATAATAATCATCATCAAGTCTTCTACTACCAGTAAGCTGTGCTTTTAAGTCTTCTTGAATTTGTTCAGGTAAAAAATCATACACAGCTTTTATAGGTTTAAGTGCGTATTTTTCTGCAACACCATAGTATTGTTTTGCTTTGTCAACATACGGTGCAATTCCTAGTCTTTCTAATAAAGTTGTATTATCTTTTGGTGTGTAAGGCATTTTGTTTTGTGCGTACTGTTGATAACTACCGTAGTATTCAGTGTCCATATTTTTACCTTTACTTTTAGGATAATCTGGCCCACTAAGACCTTTATCATAATCAGGTTTTTCTCCAAACCCAAGAAAACCTCCTATAAAACTACTGCCTATTTTTTTACCGTAATCACTAAAAAAATCTTTAAAAAAATTCATATTTAAGCTCCTGTAATTTTACCTAATATAACGTCAAATGTTAAATCTGCTACTTGACTCATTAATAAATCTTTTCTTTCTCTTTTGTATGCCTCTGTATCATAAGTGTTTTGCTGTCCTAATAAAGCTACCTTGTGTGCTCTATCTAAAGCATTTTCTGCAGAAGTAACAACCCATGATGCTTCGTCCCTGTATCTCTGCCATAAATTATTCTGTGCAGACTGATTTAAACCTAATAGTGCTTGTGCATTTATTCTATTTACTTCGTTATTTAATTCTGTATTTGCTGTATTTATTTGTCTTCTCCAGTTTGCATTAGCCTGTGATATCTGAGCTTCCATTTGAGAATTAAATTTATCCCTAGTATCCTCTAACTGTGAATTAAATTTAGCAAGTGCGTTACCTTCACTAGCATTAAATTGTTCCATAGCTGCTGTTCTAGTTTTATTAGCATTGTCTATCTGACTTCCTAGTTCAGCAAAAAACTCCATAACTTGAGTTTGTGATTTAGCGTTAAATTGACTAGCTGCATTTTCTTGTTTTTGGTCATCTAATAAATCTTGCATTCTACCTTGAAAATTTATAGTGGCTATTTTATTTGCTTCAGTCATGTTGGTAAGATCAGTTTGTAAAAATGTTTTAGCATTCTGTACAGCAGCTGTCATACGTGCATCTAAATTTGCCTTGTCCATCGCTGCGTACACAGTTGCATTTTGCAGTACAGCCTTTTGTCTGTTGTCTAAATTCATAAAGTCCATTTGTGAATACTTATCAGCATCCATTTTAGCAATTGGCAACGCAGCTTCATAAATAGAGTTTACCACAGCAGCAGCAGCCATTGACGATGAGCCTAAACCTCTTTCGTTCATAATAGCATTTACTTTACGTACAGCAGGGGCAGCCCATGATGGTAAATCAGCACCCGGTGTATTTAGCTGTTCTAATAAATTTCCTAATTGTCCTTGTACAGTTCCCAAACTACTTATAGTTCCTTGTGCAGCCTGTGCTTGTGAACCTGTAGATACGCCTTGTTCCAATGCTGTAGCGTTTGCTAACATAGATGGCTCACCAACTAATGATCTAGAGTCTACAGAACCTTGTGCAGCTATCGCTGTTGGTGCATCTAAACTTGTATAAGCAGAATATGTATTTGCCTGTTGTGTAGCAGGAATAGCTACATTTAAAGATTCAGAAGCAGCTAAAGTTTGTTGTGCAGATGGAGAAGTTTGTAACTGTCCAGTGCCTACATCTAAAGTTTCAGTCGGCTGTTCTTGTATGGGTATAGATTGTACAGTTTCCTCTGGTGTCAATGTAGTTTTTTGTGTAGGGATCGTACCTGCATACGGGTTTTGAACAACATTAGTCTGCTCCGCTTCACCACCCTCTTGCATACGCCTCCTGTTTCTTGCTGGTATCATAGCCATATCTAACTCCTATTCCTCTCTATAAACCTATCTATCTTATCCTCCAATCTCTGCAGATGTGTAATAATCTCCTTCACTTCTTGCTGTACATCACTTCTCTTCGCATATTCTTCTCTGGTCTGATTGAGTAGAATCTGCAGTCGTTTCACCTCTTGGAACATCTTTGAAAATGCCCAAGTAGCCGGTGCTACAATTAGTGTCAGTATTATATTCCATAACATAGTAGGGTCTAATTCCATTAACTTCTCCTAGTTTTTCTTCTTGTTTTTCTTGTCTTCTTTTTACTTACTATTGTCTTTACGTTGGTAGGCTTACCACCTACACCTTGTGCCCTTGCTCTTTTTCTCTGTACAGCACTCTTTATCTGTGACTTACTCATCGACCTAGCCTTTGATCTTGGCACACACTTAGGGTAACCTCTCTTACTCTTACTAGCTGATTTACGTCCACAGGGTTGGTACTTGCCCCTTTTTTTAGGAGCACCGATATCTACCCAGTCTCCCTTCGGCCCTTTACCAAACCATTCTCTCAGGCTCATGCGTAAGTACCTCCACGCTTTTTGTATGTACGGACTAACCATGCATTTGCATAAGCACTTGGGTAGACTTTGAATTTACGTTTAGCTTCTGCTTTTACTCTTGCGTACAGCGATGGGTTCTTTGGTGTAGGCCCCTTCTTCTTCTTCTTAGTTGTCTTTTTCTTCTTTATCTTTCTACCACGTTTTGCTTCTATAACTCCTCTACCAACCAATACATCTCTTTGTGTAACTTTTTTTCTTGGTGGAGCTAGAGCCGCCAGTGATTTATTTTTTGGTTTTACTGCCATAATTATTTACCTTTCATAAGTTTTAATATCATAGTCATCAGGCCAGTTCCTAATCGTAGCAACTGCTGTAAGATTCCCATCACTGTCATATGTATCGTTATATAATGCCTTGAAAGCAGCCATATCAGCACTATTGTCAATGGCATTGCAAATAGTAGTGCAACTATTTCTAACATTTGTAACGTATGTGGATACTGCACTAGGAATTGTTTTACTGTTATCATATGTATATCTTTCTACTAACCAATTAAATCTTTTTATCAAATCATTTGCTTGTGTTTTACACTTGTTCTTAGCTATGGACTTCAGGCCAAGTATCACAACTTGATTATCGTGATCATCTAATACAGGATTGCCGTCTTCATCTACAGCGTTGCTGTCTGCAAGTGCCTTATCAGTTTTCGTGTAAGTAGTCGTAACCTTCTTATTAGAACTATCAAATGCATACGTAGGCTGTGAAGTATATTCAAACCTGTCATCTCCTTTAGTTCCCGGTTCTACTGTATAGATACCTATATTGTTTAACTCTGTCCAACTCCACGCTGTGAATATGGTTCGTGGATGTCGCACATCATTAATTACCATACTTTTAGGAAACCTAATTATTTCCTGTATAGTATTTCCTGTTACATAAGCCCACATATTATTTCACCTCCTAAAAAGTATTGTTATATTTAAATGGCACGTCTCCCCATGCTGCATAGACGTATGTACCACCACTTGTATTATAGTTAGCACTTGTTGTTCTTATTTTAAATCCATTAGATAATACATCTATATGATATACAGAATGTGATACTTCTGCTGCTGTACTATCCCATAAAACAGTTGAATCTAGTGGATTAAAAGTATCTCTTGCAGTATCTCTTACTTCCCAGTTACCAGTAGAATCTGCTCTTTTGATAAATAACATTCTGGGTCTGAATCCTGTATAGATAAATGGTCCATCAGCATTACCATTTCCTTCGTAGCTTCCAAACTTTTGAAAACCTTCAACATCTGCCCAAATATATGCTACATAAGTATCAGAACTATTATTAACTTGACCATATGCTGTAAGTGTTAAATAATCAGTTCCAGGTGCTGCTGAAAAAGGACCATTAGAACCTTGATTTTGATACCAAGCAGCAGTACCATTTAATTCACCAAAAGAATCATAATCACCATCATTATTTCCTTGATGCCAAACATTCCACCCATTAGCAGCTCCACGTTCTTTTATAATTGTCATAGCAGGTTTTACCCCAAGTCCATGTGCTATAGTGCTTCCTGAAGAACCATTTCCTGTATAGGTTAATATACTAAATTTTGCAGCATCATTTGTTTGTCTTGTAACTGTAATATCTCCTGAACTATCTGATGTAGTTGTTCCTCCATTAGCTTTCCAACAGTAACCTATAAATTTACCACCATTATAATTATAGTTATTATCACCTTTAACTGAAAAACCATCACTACCAAATTGATATAATCCATTTGCTTCTGTTTGTTCTGCTGTAGTTTGATTTGACCTTATAGCTTCTGTTACTCCTCTTGATGAATCAACTAATCTCCAATCATAGGTTTGTTCTGTAAATTTTAACCATACTAAATCAGGTTGAAATCCCACTCCAGTTATATTATTTACTGTGCTATTATAAACTCTATTACCAGTCCAAGTGATTGCATTAAATTGTTTACCAGAATAATTATCATCAGTTTGTGCAGGGTCTATGTCATCTGATATGGGTAAGTTAGCTGTCGTTATGGCTTTTGCATCTGTAGGCACAGAATACTTAAAATCACCAAAGCCATTACCATCTGCATTACCTCCAGCAGTTATAGCTCCACCAAATGTGCTATCTTGTCCAGTATTAATGTGACATACTTTATCATTATTACCACCACACCATATATAATAATTATCTCCTACATCTGGAAATGCTTGTGCAGAACCTATTGCTGAACCATTACCATAAAACTGAACAGTATCATTGTCCATATCTAAAACCATACCAATAATGTCATTAGCACTACTAAATGAACTTAATCCAGTTTGACTATCAGAATTTTCTGTTTTAATTTTACCTATAGTTATATCAAAAAATACTGTTTTATCTCCACTACTTCTACCAAAATTAAAACCATCTCCAGTAGCATTTAAATCTGGTGATTTTTCTGATACTATTCCTACATAAGAAGTATTACCACTATTAGATGTCATACATACCTCTACATACCATTTGCCACTATTAGTAGGTATTAAAAAATTAGATAAAGATTTAAATTGTCCAGAACCACAAGTAACAGCACAATTTCCAGAAGAAAAAGCTATATCACTTTTATTACCTTGTGCTAAAGGATTCCACGTACAAAAATTTCCACTACTCGCCATATTAATTAACTCCCAAATGTCGGTGAATCTAGTGTAACAGTAGGACTTCCAGTAACAGAAAAGTCATTCCCATTACCGCTACTATCCGTGCCAATAGCACCAGATGCAAATTTAAGATGAAACCCATTATTACCAAAGGAAAGTGAACTTGGGTTTTTAGGTATCCAAACTCCGTTTTTACTTTCAGCGACCTCAGTAGGAGCATAAGACTGACCATCAAAGTATAAAAATTCTGCGTACTTTAAATTTGTACCATCAGAAGCGTGACCTATCCCATTTTTTTGTCCTACATAAAAAGCCTCTGATGCTGTCCAATGTGCAATATCTTCATTTTGAGAAATGTTACTTAAACTTAATCCTGTCAATTGATTGCCATTATGGTACAATCTTAGTCTATCAGATTCAGATGATTGTGTTGTGTCAAATCTGTATACTAAATGCAACCAGCCTCCCATATCCCTAAATATTTCATTTGTTTCGCCTATACTTGTCATAGTAGTTTGCATATCTAAATTAATAGTATCGTTATTTCTAAATGATGTATAAGAATATTGAGAACCAGACGTGCCACCAGTAAAGATTGTAGTTTTAGAACTACTACCTAATTCAGTATGTCTTTTTACCCAAAGACTTATTGTAAGTTTATCTCTATTAGTTGCTGTTCCTAAAGTACGGCTTAAATACATAACTGAACCAGCTTGCATAGATATGCTTTGCTCGATCTGATGAGAATAAAATCCACCTGCACCTGCTGCGGGTGCTTGCCATAATTCATTATTTAACATATTTTTACCTTAAGCAAATGCAAGTTGTGGTGCCCCCAATTGAATTGATCCACTGGCTTTTACAAAGTATGGTATTACATCTACAGCATTCGCAGCTGTTGAGATTGTAAGACCTGATCCGCCAGCAGTTTCATAATCTGTTCCTAATGATAGTGTTCTACTTCCAGTACCGTCCTGAATGAGTATAATAATCCCTGATTGTCCTGCAGACTCCGTGGACGGATTAGCTAATGTTATATTTCCTGTTGCTGTAAGTACAAAGTTTTGATAGGTATCAAAATCTAATGTAATACTACCAGAGTTGGATGTGTCTGTCAACGTGCTTCCTACAGCACCAGCACCCAACAGCAACTTACCAGCTGCAGACATGTCCATGGTCAGAGGAGTTACAGCACTACCACCGTCATCTCCTTTGAATATGATATCTTTGTCTTGTACACTGGCAGTGATTACAGCATCGCTTGAACTGTTACTAAAATCTAATATTGATGTGCCACCAGATTTAAATGTCACGTTGTTACCTGCAGCATCAAGTGCAATGTCTCCTGCAGAGTCTAATGTTATTGTGGTAGCGTCTACTTCAAATGTACCGTCTGCTGTTATTTGTATGTTCGCAGCTGCAGCAGCAGTGTCTGTTGTTTCTATAGTTAACGCACCATTTGTGCCTGCAGTAAATACAGCAGTGTCATCTGTTGATCCTGTCATGGTTATGACTTTACCGTTTACATTTACATCATCCACAGTCAATGCTGTAAGCGTGCCTAAACTTGTAATGTTTGCCTGTGCAGCAGTAGAAAGTGTACCTGCTATTGAACCACCAGATACATTGATACCAGCACTGAACACTGGTATTTGGTTCATGGTTACTACACCGTCTGAAGCGATTGCTATGGCATCTGCGTCTGAGGCAGAACCGATTGTACCGCCATCTTTAATTAAAATATCATCTTTAAAAGTTACAATACCACCTGAAGATATTATCATAGCGTCTGCAGCAGAAGCAGAACCAATCTGTCCATCGTCTGCTATTTTTATATCGTGGTTAAATATAGCTGTACCAGCATCACTACCGTCTAGTGTTAAGAAGGTAGTATCAGAACTACCATCGGTTCCTTTAAAAATAATGTCTGTGTCACCAGCCTGTGCATCTAAAGTTATATTACCAGAAGATGTAGCAATGGTCACAGCAGCGTCACCAGTCCCTATATCATCAGCAGCAGTAGCAGAAGCCACGTATGATTTAATTCTAGAAGCTGCAACTTTTCTGTTCGTACCACCAGCACCATCATCAATTATAAATAAGTCAGCATCTACAATGTCAGCACCGATATCTGTTGCTCCATCTATATCTATGGCAGCTACAGGTAATGTTCCTGTATCACCTGTACCAATCAAAGTACCAGATGCAGTTGGTAAAACTAATGTCGCACTACTACCCGCAGAGTGTGGTGCAGCTTGTAATGTCTGTGCGTGTGCGTTAGAACTCTCACAGTAAAATAATATCTTTGCTTCATTACCTGTTCCAGTTCTTATGTCAATTACACCATCAGTAATTGATACACCACCAGATGAACCATTACCATCCATGATAACTTTACCACTACCATTTGGTAATAAATTAATATTTCCGTTTGATACAGAAACAATATCGTTTCCATTAACATCAAGGTCACCGCCCAATTGCGGAGTCGAATCCTCTGATACATTTGATATCGCACTAGATGTTGCAAGTCCTGATACTACAGCACTTCTTGTAATCTTCTTTAGACCACCGCCAGATGTATCTACAGCTAAGAATACATCATCGTTAGCTACAGTAGATATTTCAGATAGAGAACCAACAGCAACTGAGTTGAAGTTTGTACCATCTGCTATTAGTAAGTTACCAGCAGTGTTAGTGCCCATGGTAATGTCATCGCCAGATACTGTTAAGTCTCCAGCTACAGTTACATTTGCACCACTCATTGTAATCGCAGCAGTTGGTGTAGAGCCAGACTTGATTACTAACTCACCACTTGATTGTGATAAGCTACCAAAAGTTGTACCATCATCTTTTAGTGTAACGTCTGCACCACCTGCGTCTAGCACAATGTCTCCACCAGAATCTATGGTAACATCTGTACCATCGTTAGTTATAGTGTCTAATGCAATGCTACCTACGTTGGTTATATCTGCATCGTTGAAAGAAGTAGCACCAAAAGTGTTTGAAGCAGCTGTGGATGTAATACCACCGGATGCTGTAATTAATTGTGAAGCGTTTACAGTGAATGCAGTTGAACCACCAGTTGCTACTGTAATCACATCAGAGCCACTGAATGTAATACTTGTGTTTGTATCTGCATCACCAGCTATAGAGTCTAGCTGTACAGCACCTACATTAGATAGTGCAGCGTCACCAAAGTCTACGGCACCTGCTACGGTTAGTGTGCCTGATACATCTACGTTACCGTTTATGTCTATAGTTGTAGCAGTAAGGTCTATTTCTGTATCTGCAACTAAATTTAAATGACCATCAGTTTCTGAATTTATATAAATAGCATTATCTCTAAATCTTATTTGTTCTTCGCTGCTCATAAGTATGTCATCAGAGAATTGAAAATAATCCTCATCTTCCATCCATGTAAAAATACCATCGTTGGTTTCTCCATCGAATGTTACAGCTATGTCTGTTCCTGCTGCCCCTGTACCAAACGTAGGCTGTAGGAATGCTGAAGCTAACTGATCAAATTCTGCATTTAAATCTGAAGCCTCAATAACACCACCATCAACAATTCCAGATGAACTTTGTCTTGTATATACTGCCATTTACCTTCTCCCTCCCGGTGTAAATTCTAATTGAAAACCTTTTATTGCAAAAGGTATGTTTGTACTTGTATCTGTTATCTTGATTGCCACTGAAAAACCAGAGCCCTCGACACTCTGTCTTGTAATAGGCAAATCACCTTGTCCGTATGCAGCTGTACCAAACAACGCTGTCCCGTACAAAGCACCACTTCCTGATGTAGCCAACGTAATCACATTAGGCTGTGGCGTGTTTACGTCATCGTAGTTGTATCGTACAAATAAACTGGCACTTACTTCTCCTTCAGGTTTCCAGTTTAAGTTTACCCTTTGCATACTTTTTCTAATGCCTGCATCACCCATCACTATGTCTGGTGACCTATATGTAGCATCTATAATGCTTGTACCAGATGCTCTAGTGAACACATTACCTGAATCCTGTTTGTAGATATAACCATCATACCCACCATGTATAGTAGTTTCTACATTACTAATTAAGTCTGAGTCACAGGCAGCAACTTTCAACCCTTTCAAGTCTGAGTATTCGTAACCCATTTGTTTTGTATTTGGGTTTATTTTAATTACAGCGATTAAACCTTTCTGTACAGATTCTAATCCACCAGTAGCAGGGTAGAACAATCTATACTGTGTTTTGTTTTTAATAACTGTTGCTGTGACGTTGTCATAACCAATCTCATTTATTCTTTCTTGTACCTGTTTAGATACCGTACCCAATTCAACGTCACCAATTCTTTCTGTACCAGCAATTGTTCTCAACCCGTCAGCTGATAGGAAGATAATATCTCCACCCAGTTCCTGTATAGAATGATGTGCAATCGTGCCAACACTTTTCGCCACCTCGGCAAGTGCAAAGTTAGATAAGCTGGTTCCTGTAAGTTTATATATCTTGTTCTCTCCAAAGATAAATAATTCATTACGGAAAACTTTCATGCCTGTAACTTCTGTACCTATCTTAAATGACCCTGCACCATCACTCGCATCAAAATCATCTTCTGCAAACGGTGCACTAAATATTACTTCTGCTTTGCTGTTGCTCATGCCTGCGTAGAACATGTGGTTAGCAAAAGACTTTACAAACTTNGGTGCTGTCGGTGCTGTCCCTCCACCTGTGCCATTTATTATATCTTCTGTATAGCTAGTGTCTAAAGTGAAAGCATTTGTAGAACCTGTAGCAATGATGATCTTGTCAGTTCCAGCGAAGTTAAATCTATCAAAATCATATGTNTAAGAAGTTCCTTTNCCTGTNGCTCTACTTGTCCAACTACCACTTGTAGTTCCTGTANATATTGNNCCTCCACGNCCAGCAACCACTAGNTCATTAAATATNGCACAGAACATTATTCTTTCTGTAGATACAGATACCTGTGGTACTATGTTCGTGTTGAACTTGGTCGTGCCATTTATTCTACGATAACCACCAGTAATGTCCGGCTCAAAGTTTGTAAGCTGTAGTGCTTCACCCGGAGACATGCTGTACACATCTTTATTCAATACCAAGCCGCCTGCACAGCTTGCATTAAATGGTGATATGATCGAGGTATCAGGCATTTATATGTATCCTTGTATCTCTCATATATGCTTTTGTGTTTATATATTCACTTCTTAGTATTTGTAATTGTAATTTATATTCTCCCAAAGCCATCTGTGCAGCCTGTGGATCAGAACGTAGTACATAAGTGTAATACTTTGCTCTTGTAATTATCACATCTTTGAACCTGTCATTTAAATCCATAGTGTCTGTCGCTGCAGATAAATCTGTATGTACTTTCCAATATTCATACTCAACAGTGTAAGTGTCCTTGTCTGGTATAGGATGCAAACCGAACTTTTTATCCTGTGTAGTATACACTAGCTCTGGCAGTCCATAGTGTTCACTAGAGTTTTCTAAATCTGTCTCTAGGAATCTACTAGCCCAGTTGTCGTAAGTTATATATTTTAGTTTCTTAATGCCAGTGTCTTCAGATATACGCACATAGTCTACGTCTAAGTTTGTAGAGTTATCGTTGTCTAGTGTTATAAAAGTAGTAGATGCTGTTGCTGTAAACGTGGTGTTTAAGATGTTACCAGCACCAAAATCTGTAACAGCAAGTGTTTCATTCAGTACGTCACTAGCTTCTGCAGATGTTCCCACCAACACTTTCAAGTCACCGCCACTGGAGCTGCTGTCTATAAGTCTCACCTGTAATCTATACTGTACGTTCTTCACTGTAGATAAGGATTGATATGCAGCTGCTGCATTCAGTCTTAATCTACCATTACCACCGCTGTTGTATGCAGGTGTTCCTGACCCTGTAGTCCAACTGGTAATGGCCGATGTGAACTCTCCGTTTGTGACCAGTTCTTTTGGTACGATACGGAAAGTGTCATAGTCAATCTTTCTATACTCAGCGTCTCCTGTCTGTGGAGAGTCTGATGTAGGTAGATCATACACTCTCTGTCCTACTTGCGTATCCTGTTTTGTAGATATGTACAAGTCAGGCACTTCTTGTAGAGTGCTGTATATCTCGTGCATAGCTTTCAACACGAACTTCTTTACAGCTGTCTGTACACCTCTACTATTTGCAAATGTAGAAGCTGTTAACTCTGATTCATTCAGCTCGTTTAGTACGTTATTTACTAATGTTAAGTAAGTAGTTGCCATTTAACAATTCCATTTACGTAATGATTTATTAATTCTTGAATTAGGATTGCGAGCTGTCTTCTTACTCGTCAACTTCTTCTTCATGCCTTTCATCCTCGCACAGAAACTCTTTCTGCGTTTGGCAGCTTTAGAACCCTTCTTCAACTTAGATGGTTTAGTTGTCACAGCCATGCTCAACTTAGAGCCGGGGTTAGCCTTTCTGTAAGACTTGATACCTTTTTGGTTCAAACCTCCTGATTTAGACTTACCCTCTTTTCTTTGCCAAGCTGGTGTTCTAGACATTTATCTTCTGCCGCCTTTTGACATGTACTTAGTCTTCTTTCCACCCCTAGCCATTTTAGACATGTATTTAGATGTCTTTCCACCTTTAGCCATATACTTTGACTTCTTTCCGCCTCTAGCCATCTTTGCCATGTTCTTGGATGTTTTACCACCCTTCATCATCTTAGCTTTGTTCTTTGATGTTTTACCTCCGTACATCATTTTTTTCTTGGCCATTCCGCCTTTCATCATCTTCGCTTTATTTTTTGTTGTTTTTCTTCCGGGCATTTGTCTTCCTTTCTGATTGGTTGTATAAGTTATTAAAAGTTACGTCAGGATCAGTGTACGTATCGTGTATCTCTGCAGAGTGTACATACTGGCTAGGTGCAAAGTCTGGTGGCCCTTCGCCTGCTACCC
>FUFK010041691.1_pt1 | contig 27524 bp, 32 predicted proteins | sample 1021851 | NCBI WGS metagenome assembly FUFK01 (sample SAMEA51879418, study PRJEB19060) | metagenome
ATTAGAATTACAAATGCCTTTCCTACGAGTTTAGAAATTATTTTGATTCCACCCCATATTGCTTTTAGCCCTGCACCGCTAAATACAAATCGTAATCCTTTCCAAACTGCTGCTAGTCCTGATAAAAGTTTCTTTCCTATTTTAAAAAGAGGCATAGAATCTAAAGTCTTGGTTAATCCGCCTTTCTTAAATAAGCCGCCTGTTAGCAAATTAGTAATAGAACCTTCTCCACCTGCTTTCATTCCTTTAGCAGCCTGTTCATTTGTTTCAACTCTTTTAGCGAAGTTTTTTCTTGCTGCTACTACTTCTTCCCTCGCAGGGTCATTTATTGACATATTGGCTAAAGCAGCATCAGCAGACTTTACTTTCTTTCTATAAAATTTTGCTCCTTTTTCTGCTGATTTAATTTTACTTCTAGCATCACCAAACTTTTTAAAATCAGGAACTATTTTTCTTATTCCCTTTCCTAATGTAGTAAATATATTATTAGATTCTTCTCCTGATTTTCCCATCTGTTTAATAGCAGAACCAGCCAGTCTAAAACCAGTTGATAATTTATTTACCAATCTAAACATTCCAGGCGGTAAAAACCCATACATAACTTTTCTAGCGTTAGCCGCTTCAAAGCCAAAAATCTTTACTCTTTGATTAGTGCTGGATAAAGCAGCATCAAAGAACTCAGCAGCGTTTCCGCCTTCTTCAATAAAAGCATCATATGTATCTTTCATTTTTCTGAAACTAAAAGATAAAACAGTAAATGCTTTTCCTTGTTTCTCTAATTTTTTAATTGTTTCTTCAATTTGCTTTGTCCTAGTTAATTCTCTTTTTTCAGTAATAGAGAGTTCTTTATTATGTTCGGCTTCGGCTTTTTTAAGTTCTAAAGTAGACTTAGTGAGTTGAGAAATCATGTCTTCTAATTTAGCAACTCTTTTTTCAGCCGTCATAATACCACCTAAAGTTTAGACTTCTTTAATTCCTTTTCAAGCATCTCAGCCTTTAATGTTTCTACTTCGTTATGCACATTTAACAAGTCCATTACAAGACTTGCTGGCATTTTATATACTTCTAAAGGACTTATTGCTAAGGCTTTAGAAAGACTATACACCATAATGAGGGAAACAGTTTGAGGGTCGGATTGACCGCCTCTAATTGCCGCCCTCACTAGTCGTTTTTTTCCGAATCCTCTTCAAATGAGTTTAAAGGATTCGGCAATACCTCCTTTATTTGATTGCCAATATAAGGAGTAAGTCTTAGAATATCAATTGTTGAAAGAGTCGGTTCAGTTTTAACCAAGAAATTTTCAACCATGTAGCGATACATAGCATTTAAATCAATATCCATGTCTTGACGCTTTGCATCAATCTTCATCATGCTATTCAATGCTTTATCTACTTCAAGCCAAGTAGGTTCTTTAACCCAAATCTTGAGGTATTCATCGCTTTCGGGTGCTACTCTTATCCAATGTAGCGTAGGTTCTGTAAGTGCAAATAACGCACCTTTATCTTTTAATACTTTTTTATCGTTTAACATTTTATCCACCTTCAAAACCAACAAACAAACAAACGGTGTGTTGGTGGAATATTATTACTTTAACTTAGAACTTGTCTTTTTCTTCTTAGGTTTCTTTACTTTAACCTCTTTAGTTTTCTTAACAATATCTAAATTTTTTAAATATTTTGAACTCATTTTTAATCATCCCTGTAAAATCCAATGTGTCTTAACCTTACATTCTACTAAGTTTCTTGGCATAACAGTCGTAGCGACTTCAATTGCGCCTTTATCATCAGGCATAGGGAAGTCGTTAGCAGAAACCATATAATCTTTGAACTTTAGAGAAATGTTTTCTCCATTATCCTTAGTAAAGGTCAGTTCAATGTTTTGATTTGTGTTTTCCTGCTGGTTAAGTAATTCATTATATAACAAGTTATCTGTTACATATCCTGTAAATTGTAGTTCATAAGTTCTTTCAGCAGGAACGGCTTCTTGAATGCTCTTACTTCCTACACCTAAATATCTCTTATCTGTTAATGTATTATTCATTGTTAAAGTAAAGGAACTAATTTTCAAGAAAGATTGTCCGAAAATACTAAATGTTCCATCGGAAAAGAAGAACGGTTCTAATAAAGTAGATTCGGTAGCAGGTGAAGGATAATTAAAGAAACTCTTTTCATCTTCTATTCCTCTTCTTGCTTCATAAGATTCTGTCTTATCCAATGAATGAACATTTCTGGTATTGTAATCCATTGTGATTTTAACTTCTTCATTTTCATTGGCGGTCATTGTCATAGTATTAACTCGGCAACCTCTAGCAATTTTAACAAAGTTTAGGCTTTCATTAGCATTATCTGTTTCAGTTCTATAAGTGTTGGTATCTGTGGCTAATTTACTAAAGACTTGTTCAATAGCAAAAGAAGGCAACAAATCTCCATTCTGTTCAGCAAAGGTATATTCAATATGATTATCAATTAAACTAGATGTTTCAGTTGGTGAAGTTAATGCAGTTAATACGGCTAAATCGTTTGTAGCAGTTGTTGTAGCAGTTAAAGCCAAAATTCCATCCGTTCCGCTATTAGAAGGTATTGTTAAATTATCTCCTGCACCCGAAACAGAAGAACCAGCATTAGTAAGATTAACGCCTGTAATTATTCCACCTAACACACTACCCATTGTTTCGGTTGTAGCAGTAGTAGTAGTTTCGGTAATATGGGCAGCACCAACATATCCTCCAGTTTTATTTGTAATAGTTAAAATTGCTCCACTTCTGGTAACATCTACATCTTTTCCGCTTAATGCGGTTAATACTGATTGTGCAATTTCAGCACCAGTAGCACCATTTTGAATTAAAACCGTTACTGAATCATTACCAGTAGATGTTGCTACGGTTGCGCCTCTAGCATCAAATAATACATCTAAGGTAGAAACTCCATTTGTTCCGCTAGGACTCGCTAAATTAATGGTTAAAAATCCACTATTGTAATTAGTTGCTTCAGCAGGGAAAGTAACTGTTGAAGATTCAGCACTTAATGTAAGAGTTATTTCAGCATCAGTTGAAGTAATGCCACTAAGAGCATTAATTACAGCATTTCCAATAATTGCTTCATCAGCCTCAATTTGAGTTCCTGCATTACTAATAGTTGGTTGGGCTAAAACCCCACCAGCCGTTCCACCAATAATAGCAGGATTAAGGAAAGGAACAGGTATTCTATTAATGCTTCTTGTAAAGATTGGGCCTGTTTCAACAAAAGCAGTAGTTGAACCATCAGTTAATGCACTTGAATCGGTATCTAATAACACTTTATTTGCATCACTAGCATGAAGGAGTAAAGAAGTAGGAGTTGCAGTTAAAGCAGTAGTAGTGCATTCAATNCCTGTGCATTTNCCAAAGAAGTAATATANCCATGCAGCNTGATTAGAAACAAAACCNAAATTACCGCCACTTGCAGTTTCAACACCNTTNTATTGGAAAGTTTTATTTCTTGTTCCGCCTAATGAAAGATTTACTTGCTTTAATTCAGTTTCNGTTGTTGGNAAAGTAGCACTTTCAACAATACCTAACCATTCATCAGCAAGGAGAGATTTAATCGTTCCGTCTTTTGGTGCAGGAGTAGGTGCGCCATAATTTTCAATAACGAAATAATCTCCACTACTAATAGTTACTTCGGGAGAAAAATTAATAGTATTTGAAGTATTAGCGGTAATTCTATGAGAAGATTGAAATGCATGACCACTACTATATCGGTTGATAATACAACCAATATAAAGATTGTTTACGAGAAGAAATTGTGCTTGATAATCAGAATGAGCAGTAATAGGACTACTAATACCCAATGTTCCTGATGTTTCTGTAATTGGAATATATAAATCCAATTCAGGTATAAATGTTAAACTTGCTCCGCTTCCTAAAAATATATCGTTATTTGCCATGCTACTCTCTCCTTTCCTTTACAAACTTACTAAGGGAGTGATAATGCGAATCTTTTTGCTTCTATTGTGACTTTATATCCGAAAAGCCTTTTTGCTCGGTCATTACTTTCGCTTCTTGAACCTAAGAACAATTGTTGGAACTTAGAACCATCACTAGCAGTATAGCCTCGCCTTTTGCTTTCAAGAGTCCTACGCAGTATCAAGTATATAGCCCTTAGCCTATCCATGCCATGTGAAGCATCTTCACCGCCTCTTTCATCATGTAATACTCTAATATGGAGAGTAAACGAATAAACTTCGTTTCTTACATCATAAAGAACACTAGGGTATTCAATGTTCTGTGAATCCTCAAATACTACGATGGTTGCAGGAGTTCTACTTAAATCTACTCTTTTTCCCTTATTAGCAGACATAGTTCTAATATCAATAACATCAGGAGTTACTGCGTGAGTAGCACTAATTTTTCCTTCCGAAACTAAAGCAGTAGCATTAGCAGACCAATTATTTGTAATTAAGTCAATAAGTAAAGTGACTTCATCAATAACAATACCTCCTTATTTATTTCCTGCTCTATATGTTTTGAATAAGCATCCATAGCATTTTCTATTATTTCTTCTTCTCCAAAAGAAACATCATAACCTAATATTTCAGATAATTCTTCCATAGCCAATTGTCTTTCTTTTTCAATTTTTAATAATTCATTGAATTTAGAGAAATCAACTTTAATTGCCATAAGAATCAATCCAAGAAATAAACCAAATCGCCTTTACCTTTCAAAATATCCATAGCCTCTTTACGAAGAATATCATACTTTTCTTTTGCAGTAATATTTCCGCCTGTTTCTGCAATTAAAACACTTTGGTCGTCCATTCTTATAATTTCGGATGCTACAAGTTTAGTTGTTGCTTCGTGAATAGCAGACGGGACTCTATTATCTCCTGCAATATAAGAAACAATAATTGAGTTATTAGTATGGTATGGATAATCTCTTAAAAAGAAGATTCTACCTTCTTCATTTATTGTCCAATAAGAACCAAGTCTTTTCAAATCTTCTTTGTCAGTAAAAGGAGTTAATCTGCAAACAGTAGGAATAGAATCATTTGTTGTAAATACTAAATCATTTGTTCCGCTTGCAGAAGCAGGTGCGCTTAATACTACATTTGTTGCATCTGTAATTGAAGCAATAGTAATTGTTCCTGTAATGCCTGTTCCGCTAACTTCCATACCTACGGCTAATTTAGATGAATCAGCGACAGTAAGAGCCGTTGATGTATTTACAGTCGTGCATGACTGTTTTATTGTTGCCTTGAGAACACAATCCGACCCATCATCACTCAAAAGTAGGGAAGAGATGTTAATTTGCTTGCCGTTTGACTTGTCCTTTGAGGCATAGAAAAAGTCTGAAATGGATAAATTAGAAGAAGTGAGGCTTTTTGGAGTAGTTGCACCAGTATATTGTGAGGTTGAAGGAAATGATTCATTTATCAAAGAAACAATTTCAGCAGCAGTTGTCTTTATACCAAAGGTATTATTGAATTCATCATTACCTAATTGAGAAATATCGTTTTCGGATAGTAATTCAAAAGATACTCCGCTATCTGGTAATTGCACAATAATAGAATTTAAATCTCTAAAGTTTCCCTGCAATTGTATTTTTGCTTGGGCTGATGCAATTTCTTCATAATGGCTTCCTTGCCATAATTGAAGAGAAACTATCTTACGGACTTTCATTTGTTTTAGTTGAATGAAACCAACATAACCACCGTAATAATGATGACTTGGACCTCTAGTAAATTCAAAATTATGGTATTCGTCTTTAGTGATAATTGGTCTAAAAGAACGCTTTACTTTATCATCAACAATACCTTCAACTCTTTTAATGATAGAGCCGACTTGTGCAGTAGTAGGGTATGTTGTTCCGCTAAATGGAGGAATTTGAAGTAAATTAGCAACTTCTGTTGCATTTGTATAGAAACCCCTGCCTTGAGTATAATTCGGATTAATTTCCGTAAAATCGCTTGGCGAGATTGTTGTTCCCATTTTACTCACCCATCTTCTCATTCAAAACAGATAAGTTTTCCCTCAAATCATCAATGATGTTAGTCATTTCATCATTCTTTCTTCTTTGCATAGGACTTAATGTAAATTCTCCTACATCAGTAACTACTAATTCAATATGAAGAATAACATTTTGAAATGCTTCTTTAATATTAGCATAATAAATTAAAGGATTTAATTGAACTCCTTCACCAGTAACTACGGCTAAAGCCTTATCAGTAACTCTTCCGAATTTAGAAGGGTCTGCAATATCAGCAGGTTTTCTTGATACCTTTCTTTCGGCTCTCTTTGCTTTTAGCCTTCTTGCTTCTAATTCTTTCTTATCCGCTTCGTCATCTTCTTTTAATTCCCTTTCATCATAGATAGGTTCATAAGCGGCTCTTCCACTAAAACCNTAATTGGCTAATCTTTTAGGACTAACAACAACCTTTCTTGCGGGAACATAATCATCTTCATCTCCTTGCATGGCTTGAAGTTTATCATATTCTCCTTTATCAATATAATCTCCTTGATAATTAAGAATAGAAGTTTCTTCATACAAAGACCCAACTTTTCTAAAAGTCTTTGGTGGTTTTTCCTCAGCCTCAAGGTCTTTATTGATTTTTTCTTTTTCTTCTTCTGTATAAACTGGACTAAAAGTTCCTGCAACAACAAATTTCTTTTGTAAATCTTTATGTTCTTGTGAACCCTTTTTTAATACTTTAGGAAGGCTTCCTACAACCTCAGAAGATGCATTCTTTTTCTTTTCTGCATCGGATAAAATCAATCTAAATATTGGTGTTTCCTTTGCCTTTTCAGCGTAAGCATCTTCGGGAGCATCTTTTAGCCTATACTCACGAATAGTTCTATGAGTAGTTGAAATTTCATTACTTGGAGTTCTTTGTGAACCATCAATAGTAATGACATAGTAATTAGGTTTGTAATTTAATCTTTCTGCTTTATCCATAGAAACATAATTACCGTTGCTAATCTTTTCCCCCGTTTCTTTATTAGTCCATGCTTCACTTTCAAGTTTCATAGCCGCTTGAGGGCTTAATCTCTTAAATTTACCATCAACCATTACTTCAACAGTTTGAATAGTAGCAGGATTTCCTTGTTCATCTGTTCCCGATTTCCATTGTTTTCCTTCTTCTAATAAAGCAATTTTACGAGTCAAAGAGTTATTAACAGTTCTTTCTGTCTTAAAATTAACTTCTCCTTTGTAAGTGTATGCTTTCATAGGATTATTTAGCATTGGTTCTATTACTGATTCTTGCACTTTTTTAAGCATAGGAAAGAATTTCTTAGCAATTTCTTTTTCTGTTGAATCGGGAACAGAAATAGAACGACCCGAACCTTCATAATTTCCTTTGATAATTTTAACTAAACCTTTAGTTCCTAAATCATATACTCTATTATCTTGCATAGCATTGGTTCTATCCTTCATTCCTGCAACGCCTAATTCAATAAATTCTTTATGTTGTAATTCATAGGCTGAACCATTATCTTTGAATCTGCCAGTTGATTTATTGTTTTTATCTGTAATCAACTTAACAGGCTGAACAGTTATCTTTGCATTTGCTTCTAACTCTTTAACTACTTTATCAGGAATTTTAATGTTCATATCCATAGTTATTCTCGGAGGATAAGATTTACTTTTACTTGGTCTAAAATCAGGTTGTTGGCTAGTAGCATCTATTAAAAATTCTTTTTTAGCCTCAATGATTTCTTCTTCTGTATATGGTGAAGCAAACAGAATATTTTGGTTTCCATAACTAAATCTAATAGGAGATTCATAACTATCATATTTATCCATATCTTCAGGAATAACTTCTTTAAAAGTTAAATCAACTGTAATACCATAATCTTCTTCTGTATATGCTTGCAAAAATTCATCTGCATCAAATTCAGGCAAATTCTCAAATGCTTGTCCGAACTTTAATCCACCGAATCCTCTTAATCTATTTAACACAGAAGAATCATTTAAATCACTTACTTTCAAACCTTCAAGAAAAGAAATGTTATCCTGATTAGCCACTCTCTCATTTCTTATTCTTCTTGTAGTGAAATTTTTGATGGCTTCTTCTCCATCATCATGTCCTCTAATTAGAGGCATTAGATTATCAGTTTTAATATCATCAAGAATTTTTTCAAATTCATCAATAATAGCCTGAACATTTTCTCCTTTCTGTTCTGCGTTTTCTTTGGCTATTTGAATATAAGAAACAAATTCAACATTCTCTTCTTTAATAAATTCTAACATTTCACTTTTAATCCTACTAGAACTAGCAGGTAATTCAATGTTATCATTACCCCAAAGAACAGAAACCAATATTATTCACCTCACATCAACCATTTAGCCCATGCTGCGGCTTTTTGAATTCCAGCACCTAAATGTAATCCACTTGTAGGAGGCTCATAACTCATTTGTCCTTGTGCATCAATCCAATAAGGACGACCATAACCGTCTGTTCCCGATGGAGGAACAGGATAACCTGAGCCATTACCTACTGCACCCTGCATTTGCTGATATTGACCCGTTGTTCCCGTTATTCCTGCAATAGCCATTCCTGCGCTTGGTGCAACTGGATTACCGCTCATTCCGCCACTAAAGCCTTGAGATTCTAAGTATTGTTGCTTCGCAAGTTTTCTTTGATTTACGACTTCTGTATTGATTGCTGACTGTAAAAGTTGTTGAAGGTCTAAATCAATGTTTTCTTGAGTAATTCTCTCGTATTCTCTCAAAGCATCTCTATTAACAACCATATTACTTCCTGATGTATCAAAAGAAAGTTTTGCAAGCATTTGAGAAACAACACGCTCAATTACATCTTCCATGAGTTTTTCAAGTGCGGCTAAAAACATTTCACCATGATATTGAAAAAATTCTTCAACATGGTTATCTTGTAAAGAAAGCAAGTTATTGACATTCTTAAATTGTTGGTCGCCTTGTGCTTGAACTGCTCCTAAAACAGTTCCATTACTCGTTCCTAGTATTCCCACTTCTATTCCTCCTTAACTTCTTTTACTTCTGGTGTTGGATTAATCGCTTCAATTTGATGTTTAAGCATCAAATGGCTAACTCTCTCAGTCATTATGTTAATTTCAGTTATTAGTTGAATGACCTCTTGAGTTGCCGTCCTGTTATCGTCTAAAGCGGGTGGCTTAATAAACCAACCGCTTGCAGTAAGAGCCATTACATCTTTTTTGGTTAATTCAGTAATTGGACCTGTTTTAATCATCTTTGGCATTTTAGGAACAAATCTCTTAAACTCAAGACCATGCTTATCAGCAAGTATTTGTTGTTGAAGCATCTCTAATTGCATATACATTGAAGAATGCTTAGGACAATATGTTCCCATAAGAGGTCTGCCCTTAATTACTCCGTCTAAAGGCATTGGCGGTCTTAAATAATCATCATGCTCCCAAACATGATGAAACCCACAAACAACGCATCTATCCTTTAGATTAAACTTTTTACCATACTTAATTCCTAAAAACTTCTTAGGTTCAGCAACTAAAACTTTGGTAAGTTCTTTTAATTGTTTTTTTGGTTTTATTTCTGTAAACTTATATTCCACTACTGTTCCACTTGCTCTTGCTTGTTGTAATGGTGTTAATGTTGGATTAAATTGTTGCGGTGCGTTCTGTCCTATTAATTGGTTTTGATACATCTTTCATTCCTCAGTAATCTTTTATCATTGTCATTACGCCTCTATATACCATTTCGGGGTCTGACTTTGCTGAAACTATATATTTAAAACAAGGTATTCCTTTATCATTTAACTGCCTCATTCCATATTTAAATGGTTCAAATATCTCATGTTTATCTATTGATTCTCCTTCTCTTGATGGATATTTTTCTCCCCATATATCATATTTATTAGCCCATATTGCTACTGCCATTGGATAATCCGCTTCTTTTTTTCTTTTACCGTCTTGCCAAGTATTTGAACATATTGTATCAACTAAAAATTTCCACGCTACTTGATGGTCTAAGTTTGAATTATTTTCTAAATGTCTGTGGTCTATCATAAAGATTATGTATTTTACTTTACGCTTTCTCATATCTTTAACCCATTCTTTCCAGTATATTGCTTCTCCTCCAATATCAGCACTTTTAACTGTCCATGATTCTCCATCTATTTTAACATTTTTTCTTGAGGCTCTATGTAATCCAACGGTTCTTTCATTGATTTGCGGCACTTCTCCTCTTGTTCTTAATTGATGACTTAATGTTGTTTTTCCAACCATTGTTGCTCCATAAACTCCAAAATTAATAGCATGAACTTTCTTCCAAAATCCAATTACCGCTTCGCCAACTAATATAGCGAATCCCGTCATTAATGACATTCAATGCCCCCATAAATCACTCACCGCACTAATAATCCAACCCATGATGTTTATGTCAAAAACACCCATTATATTACCAATAAGAAAAGCAGAAAGGGTAGCACAACTACCCCAAAACCATGCTCTCATCTTCAAAAAGAAAATGTCAGCAGAATGCGCTCTTTGACTATTATATGCGTAGTCCGAGTCGGAAAAACCCATTAAATCGCCAAATACCATTTAACCAACTCCTATTATTGGAGTGTGGCTAAAAACTCGCTACCAACAGTATTTTCTTCTTCCTGTTGTAATTGCGGTTGATAGAAAGGAGTTGAAGCACCAAACTGTCTTGCGCTTTCACGCATTTTTTGTCTTTGTTGTTCATCTCTTGCTTTTCTTTCCCAGTATGCTGCAATCTTTCTATCCAGTAGCCACATCTCAATTCTATCATTAAGTGCTAAATCAAATAATGCTTTCATAACCATGATAGCACCAATTGTTCCTAATCCGAATAGTGTTGCGTGGGCTAAAGTTGTATATGGGAATCCTGTCCCAAAGTTTGCATAAACCCAAACATTAGCACCACTTAATGCTCCAACAAAAAGAATTGTCATAACTAAGCGAGTATCTGTATTTAATGCTGCCATAATAACACCTCAAGCGAAATTAATGAATACTGAACCATTACCTGTGGTTTCTTCATAAAAGATACCATTAGACATAATTACACCATGCATATCAAATTCAACAGTAGCGTCAGGTTGCAATAAAAACCTTGCAACTTCTTTACCTGTATTATCTGTTCCATCAAACACTTTACAAGTAAATGGTGCGCCACCATCATTACAAACATGAATTGAAATTAATTTGCATTGTCCAGTAAATACTTGTGCATCTGCTTGTAATAGTCCACTACTTCGGCAACTCGGCATATTCATTCACTCCGTCAAACTGCGATTGAGGGCGCACCCTCTTAATCGTATCGGTTCATTCATTAGTCAAAGTAGATTTCTTTGCTTTTGGCGCAGATTTCTTCTTTGCTGGTTTCTTTGCAGGAAGAACCTTATTAGCGATTTTAACATGGGTAGTAATTTCTTCTCCTAAGACCCTGCTTAGAAGAGGAAACATATCTGTTGATAATTGCATAATTTCTTCTCTATCGGACTCTTCAAAGTTGATTTCTAACTTTGAATCCCCTAACAATAGAAGAGAATCTAATGCCCCTAAAGACACCGATTCTCCCCTATTGAGGATTTTTCCACATAGAACTAAAGGCTCATAACCGCCTTTTGGGGATAAACTGACTAAAGCCAATTAATCACCTCAAAGTTGCCCGTGAACTCTAACTCGGAAAGAATAAGTGGTTGTATCTGCATCTGCTTCTTCTGCGGGTGTTGCTTGGAGCAATTCTTGAACAAGCAGATTAAAAGAATCATTACTTTCATAAAGACCTGTTTCAGCCGCACACATAATAACGCCAGTAAAAGTTAAATTTTCCTGTCCTGTAATATATGCAGATGTAATGCTTGATAATCCCAAAGAAGCAGCAGTAATTATATTACCGCCACCTGCTGCGTTATTGTATTCAGTAATATCAATTACTGCATCAACCATGTATTCATCGCCATTTGCTCTAGGCTTAACAAAACCTTTATGGTCTGCTAAGAGTGTAACTGTATGTGCCAATTAAACCACCTCAAAGCAAATTGGTGATTTTACCCTGTCCTTTGAAGTAAGAACAGCCAACTTCACCAATAGTTCTGTAAAGAGCCTTGTTTCCAAGATGACCGACACCGAATGGGTTTCCGTTAGAAATACCGTCCTCAAAGTATTGAGTTGGTTTCATAACAGATAGCCACAAATGGTCTGTATCAAGGAAAAGCATATCACTAATACAAGAAGTGTTTAATCCAGTTGAAGGCATAGCCGCAACAGGAATCAAAGGAATGTCGTAATAAGTTGAAACTCTAAATCCGACTTCTTGACCCTTTACACCTCTTACTCCATTAACAGTAGGAACAATTTCTTTTCTGTCCATGAATCTTTCTTGTGCTTGTAATAAGTCAGAAAGAGTTTGAAGCGTATCATATCCAGTTAGAATGACCTTTGGAGAGCCACCTGCAACCTTCAAGTCCCTAATCATACTGTTTAGAACAGTTAAGGTTAATTGGCGAGCATCAGCCGAAGCATATCCAGCACCGAAAGAAACCTGAGAATCAAGGAATGTAGCGGATTGTCTGTCTTTGCCGTAAAGATTTGCTAATTCATTACTGTGAACAGCAGGTGAACCAGCCTTTGCAGAAGTCAAAACATTCCCCATAGCCTCTAATTCAGCAAAAGAAGAAACAACCTTCATTAGAGAAGTATAGTTTCTTTCAATTGTTGCGATTTGATTGGTAGCCTTTAGGTCATAATTCTCTAATGGCATAACAAGCATAGCATTTTGAGTTTCAGCATGGTGTTTGCCCATATCTTCTCTCATTTGCGCTCTAATGTCGCCAATTCCATCGTCAATTTGAGCCATTTCCATAGCCAATTCGCTGAATTCAAATTGATGAGCAATAATCTTCGGGCTTGTGAACAATTGTTCGTATTTTGGAGCAATTGAAGCCAAACCGTCAGCAGCAGTTGAAAGTGCCGCATTTTCAGGAACACCACCCAACAAGTCGGGTCGCATAGCATTTGCACCAATAGTAGCATCAGCAGTAGCAGTATTTACACCAGTTAAATCAAGGAAATTACCGCTCCCACCAGCAGGTCGCTCACTTAGAACTCTCCAACCGCTTGAAGTGTATGGACGCTTTGCAATAACAGAAAGTGCATTACATTCCCTGTTTAGCATAGACCACACTTTTTGTCCATAAACCTTGTTATAAAGCGCACCAAGCGAACTTGCTGCACCTGCTGAATTAGTGCTTGATACGCCTAAAGCGACATCATGCCCTGTATGTAGTCCTGCAATTGAACCTGCTTGCTTAAGCAATTGGTTGTTAATACCAGTATGCCCAGTTAATCCGTAGGTTTGTGCTTCTAAATCTCCAATTGTGTTAATATATCCTGTCATAATAAATCACCTCAGTTAAATCCTCCAACCATTTTATGAATGTCCGACCAGTCCATTTCGGCTAATTCGTCCATTGATGGGAGTTTAACAGTTGCTTCTTCTTGAGCCTTTAGGATTGTTTCCTTTTCAGCCGTCAAAGACTTGCGAAGTGCAGTAAATTCTTCTTTTAGAGAAGAAATTTCGCTTTGTGCGTCATACTGCGACTTTGCGAGAATATTCTCACGGTTTGCTCTTTCACTAGCAAAGCGTGTTTCAAAGGACTTTTGCAAGTTATCGTAAGCCAACTTTTCAAGTTGTTCTTGACGGAAAGCCTCGTAAGCCTTCTCAATGTTTGCAACGCTCAAATCAAGCGTTTCAAGTTCTTCGTTGTTAAATGCCTTAACTACTGGCAAATCAGAAGCCTTTGGGTTTCCGTTGTCAATAACAACTCTATCCGCAGGTTCGCCAATTTCAACGCCAGCACCGTCAAGAGTGGAAAGGAGAGCCTTTGCTTCATCGTCAGAATAATCGCCCTTTTCTTCTTCTTCGGGCATCATATCTTCTTCTGTGTCCATGTATTCTCCACCCATCTTTTCTTCTTCGGGCATTTGCTTTTCTTCTTCTTCTTCCTTACGAAGAGTATTAACTTCCGCCATAAGCGCATCTAACTCTTCAAGTGCTTTTTCAATTTTACTCATAGTTTTCACCTTATTTTTTGTTTTGTCTTGTTTTAGAATATCAAACTTTGCTTCAGGGTTAATTCCTTTTTCACAGATTGTTACCTCATGTAGTTCTAGTTTGCTTATTTCATTAAATTCGCCTAATTCTGGGTGGTTTTTCTTTACTTTCTGTAATGCTTGCCCTCCAATGCTAAACGACCTTAATGAACCTTTTCTGATGCCACGATTAATTTCTTTGGCTTTTTCTATATCATCTCTTAATTTAATTACAACAAAGAATCCAACATCATCAACTTCTGTTTTCCACAATCTCCCTGTTTTATCTCTATATGATTTTACTACTTCCCCAACTTGAACATTTGAATGATTAGTCATTACATTTCTAAACTTAGGGTTCTCCATATATTTTAATACTGCTTCATTAAGAGCCTTGAGTGTGATTAAATCATTTTGTTTATCAACGATTTCAATGCTTGCATATCCTCCAATCATCAAGTTATCGCTTTTAAGAATCCTGAAATCATGGGTATTGTTTGCCATTACCGCAGACGACATTCCTCTCAACCTCTCTTAATGCTAACTGGTATATAAAGAACAACTACTCTTCGGTGGGAATGGATAATTTATTATACCTATCTTCATAAATGTTCCATTTTCCTTTATCACCTTCTGTATCAGCAGGTTCTTGTTTATATCCAGTCCATGCTAACCACATAGGTTTATTGTCAATAGGAATAACTCTAATGTGCATTTTAGTTTCAAACTTATTTCCTCTTAAGAAATACTCATGGTAGCCATCTTTTTGAACACCAAGTTCAATATCTCCAGAATCAATTACTTTTCCTCTTTCAACATTCTTTGAAACTTCTGCTGGGTATTTACCAGCCGCTCCGAATAAATCAAACAATTCTTCTTCACCTTCTAAATCAATAGTCCAGTTAAGATTTTCTCCATTTACGCTAATGGCTAAATGAATATTATTATCTTCTCGGTTATAAATCTTAAATTTACCTTTTCGGTATTCTTTAGGAGTTTTATATTCCTTTTTTATTTCTTCACCATCAGCCAATTTAATTGTAGGGTCAGCGTGTAATTTGTTATTAACCATACTAATGTGTTCTCTTTCTTGCGCCCACTTACCAACCTTTCTTAATTTAGATTCTAATACAGTTTCATATAATTCTGCAAAATCTTTCTTTAGATAATCATGAAGTTCTTTTGGAGTTTTATCTCCTTTTTCTTGTAAATAGTTTACAATAGCAACTGTTAATTCTCCTTGCTTTGTTTTCATAATTTCTTCTGCTTGAGCCTTCCACATATCAATATCACGCAAAGCGTTCTTTGACATTAAATTATTCTCTTCAAACCCATAGATAACGAAACCATCTGTATCATATTTAATGATAGCAGTAGTTTCCCCATGAATATAATCAGTAACTTTCACCCCTTTTTTGAATGCTTCAACATCGTAATTCAAAGATTTCTTAGTATCTTGAGATAATAATTCAAGAGTTACTATTTTATCGGGGTGTTCCACTTCGGGTATTTCAATAACCTTTGCGGAGAATAAACTAAAACCATCGCCTTTTTTCTTTACTTCATCAACCTTGACTCTAATTATATCGCCAATGTCCACAGCAACCTTTGTATTCAATGCTTTTCCAACATTAAGATATTTTCTCCCATCAATCTCTTGTCCTTCCATATCATCAGTAATTGGACCAACACCAACAGTATAAGAATAAAGATTGCTTTTTGTTTTTTTCTTATCTAATACAATAACATCTAAATCAACGAATTTCTTCATCTTAATCCACTTAGGATTCTTTTTTGTTCCTACATAATAAGTTGAAGTAGCATCTTTAATTACAACTCCCTCCGATGTAGGCATTTCCATAATTTGTTTTGAGTATTCTTCTAAATCCTTTAGACTATCTGCTTGTCTTGTATCTTTCTTTGAAGGGAAATTCAAATACTCAGAAGATTTAGCAGCATAATTATTGAATAGAATAGTCATTCTATTTTCTAATTCTTCATCAAGTAATGTTTGTGATTCGTGTCGCATAATATCAAAGACATGACACTTTAATTTAGCATCTTTGTATTTGTTTTTGAATACATGAGCGATTGTATCAGCACGATGTAATGGTTCTTCTCCATCAAATAGAACCAACTCAGCATCAAAAATACAATCTCCATATTCTTTTTTCTTTAATTCATCAACGACTTCTTTACATTTATCTGTAATATCCTTTTTATTGAATGAATAAACTTTAATTCTATTGTCTAATTTATGTAATTGAATTCTCATACCATCGTATTTTTCTTGAATATACCAATTACCACTAAATCCTTTTAACTCATTAATATCTTCAATCTCAAAAATACGATACATTGGTTTATTAGGAATAATAAAGTCACTAACAGATTTTTCTTCTTCCGACTTTGTTTCAGCCTTTTGCATATCAATATCCTTTAGTTCAGTCCATTCTGATTCTTCGTGCTGAGAGAAGAAAATTAACTCTAACATATCCATAGCAGCCTTTACTTTCTTTTCAACCTTCTTTGAGTCTTTTCCGTCCCCGTAATGCTCAATAATATAGAGGGGTATATCGTCCACTTCTAGGTCAAGCCCCATAAGACCCTCCGTAATTGTGTCGGGTTGCATATCTTTAATGGCTAAAACTTCTTTTGAAAGGGCTTTATTGTCCTCCCTCATAGCATAATGCACAAATTTGAGCATTGACTCAGGATTATCTAACAATTCTTCAAGAACATTCCCTTTGAACATTTCAGCGAAAGGGTCAGCAATAATCTTTGAAGTGTATCTTACAAGTTTAATTTTATCAAATAGATTCTTTGCTTTAGATGATTGAGGGTCTTTTACCTCTTTAGCAGTTATTTCTTCTTCTCTAAGAAAATTCTTTAACTCTTTACCTGCGGCATCTAATTCATCATAGGAGTCATTAATCATTTCAACCGCTTTACGCCAACGACCCGAATACTCATCGGGGTCTTGAACGGCTGATAAATAGGCAACTCTTGTCTTTTCAAAAAGGCGCATCAACTCAATAGAGGGTTGCCTATCCTTTTCAATAGAACCGAGTTTCAATAATACCACCCCAATTAGCGGTATTTATTCTGTGCAGGGAGAAGAGGAACGGCAGGGTCTTTATCAGGTTGTCCACCTAACATTTGTTGCATTTCAGTTAATCTTCTTAACATAGCACCGAATTGCTTTTGGAATCTAACTTGGTTCATATCGCCCGACCTAAACATCTGTTGCAAATCATCTAATTCTTTTTCTGTTGCTTCAAGATTAGCAATCGCTTCTCTCTTTCTTTCTTCATTTAAGAAAGGATTATCCATATCTTCTTTAAGAATAGCCTTCATTAAAACAATTGCTTTCTTAAAATGAGTCATTTCTCCTGCATAACCGTGTTCATTTGCTGGGCCTTTATTTCCTTTAAATTTGGCTTCATGGTTTTCAGCCTTTGGTCGCTTTAATTTAACTACTTCGGAATCATCATCAATAGGACTTCTGTTGTTATCATTCAAAGACAAATGAAGCATTTGTTTAACTTCTCTTGCTTTTTCAATAACCATACTAATTAATCGTTCTTCTTTTGTTACTCTTTCAGGCATTTAAATCACTCCAAGTCTGCGACCATTTTATGAATATCAGACCATTCCATATTACTTACATTATTAGGGCTTTTTGTTGCAGTTCCAACAACACCAATCATAGCAGGAGTAGGGCTATCTGCCACTACAAATCCTGATTTCATTAATAGATTATCTTTGTTATAAACTGCCTTTTCAAGACTTTCAACCTTATCAGTTAATGCCTTGATAATTTCAAGTAGTTCTTTATTAATTGAATTTTCTTCACTCATCTGCAATCCCTATCCCATTGTTCTTTTCTTTTCTTATACTCATCTTCTGAGATTTTTCCACTAAGGAGTAAATTAACTAATTGTTCTAATCTATCAGGACAACTTCCTTTAGGAGTAGTTGTTCCATAACGAGGTTTTCTTTTTCTATCTTTAGGTGGTCCACCACTAATTCCTTTTGGGGATTTAGTAATTGAATTACAATCATTACAGCCACAATCGCTTGATTTAAGGATTAATTTCCAACTCATTTCTTTTCATCTCCTTTTCCTTTAGGATAAATTAAATCTCTTAATTGACGGTAAAGGAGTTCATACTCCTTACGAAGTTTCGTAGCAGTAGCGACTATATCAACATTCCTTTCGTCCATTGACTTCATTTTCTTGTTTAACTTCTTGTCTGACTTCATTAAGTCTAATTGTCTTAAAACAGAAATTAAATCACCTAATTTAGTAAAGTCTTGTCCGAAAAATTCTGTTGGTTCTGCTGCTTGTAAAGTCTTTTTCAACTTCTTTCTTTGCTTAGAATCCATTGAATCTAAAATTTCTTTAGGAGATTCTTTTTTCTTTTCTTTAAGAATAAATCCTTCTCCATCACCATAAAAATCCCATGTCATTTTCAGCCCTCCATTAAGTTATCATACTCATTCATTATTGAATCAATGTTTTCTTTATGTTCTGCGAACTTTTCTGTTAATCCTTTCAATGAATTAACAGAAGCATTTTCAACAGTTTCTCCAACAGTTTCTCCACGCTCAAGTCTTTCCATTATATCATCGGTTTTATTTTCAACTTTATCTGTAATCTTAATTAGTTTATCTGCGGTTCTCTCTAAACGAATAATATGAACAGTTAATCTTCCTAAGATTCTTTTAACTTGACCGATTGGTTCTTTACCAGTTTCTTCTCTTAAATTATCTATCTGTCCTAGAACCTTTCTAACTCTTTGAATATGAGGACTAATCATTTCTAATTTATTAATTTCATTAGTTACGATTGTTAATCTCTCTTCTGCATCTTCAATAGAATCTTCTATTTCTTTAGTGAATTCATCAGCATATTTTTCAGGATTCTCTTGAATATCTTTAATGCTTGCTATTGCCTCTCTCATTCTTCCAACATCACGGAGATTCTTAATACCCTGTGAAATTCTCCTTACTTTATTAGCCACAATTTCTTCCGTGTTAAGAGATTTTAACCTTTTAATATTATCTTCAATTGATAATCTCTTTGCACGACTTGAAACGATTTTATTACCAATATTTTTCACTTTNTTCTTTATTTTTCTAAAAGCAGTTGCATCTCTTGGAGAATCTCCTGCAATAAATCTTTGAAGTCTTTGAAGTTCTTCTTTTCTTTGTTTATCCCTTCTATCAACAACGGGTTGTCGCCCGTGTCTTTTACGGTGCATTTCTTTTAGAATATCAGATAACTTAACACCATTATAACTTGCTTTAGTTAATCTTGCCCACCTTTCATCTAAATCATTTACAAAGATTGCTTTCTTAGGCTGTGGCATTAATTGAGTAGTTCCTTTTAATTCTTTATAAGGCATCAAAACATTTGTTTGTTTCTTTCCTTCACCAAAATCATATTCAATTAAAGACTCTTGAAATCTATCACTTAAATACTTATCATTATCTTCATAAAACATAACTAATGATATTACTTCGTTAGATTCAGTAATATTATTACCGAACTTTTGATATTCAGCCATTCTTTTTATGCTGACCTTTCCATCAGAAACAGAATAATCTAACTTTTGAACTAAATCTTCAACTTCTCCAAGCCATTGAATTGTTTTGTTTAATGACTTTTGAGCGTCCTTTTTCTTAGTTTCTTGCTCCCTTTCTTTAGATTGTTTGGCTGCTTCAAGTTTCTTTTCCCTTTTACTTTCTTGAACAATAACATCTTCTTCTGCTGAATCAACACCGATTTCTGTTTCTGTTTTTGCATCAGCAGTTAATTCTTTGATTTTTCTCTTTGCTTCTTTCTTAGTTTCTGGAATCTGTTCTTCATTAACTTCATCTTCGGAAATGCCTTCCTTTTGAGCAAGTAATTGAATTAACTTTTTCCTTTGAGCATTAGTAGTTTTTCTTTCTTCTCTTTCACGAATAGTTTCTTCTTCCTCTTCAGCCTTTTTAATAAATTTTCTATACTCAACAATATTATCTGAGTTAATATTTTCAATCAAAGACTTTTTGAGTTCAGTAGGGTTAGCCCCGCCTTTAACTAAATTGCTTGTATTTTCATCTAAATCTGCCTTGCTTAAAACTGCAAGCAAAGTTTTATCTTTAGATAATTCAAAAAGCATTTAATCGCCTCAAAATGGAATGTTTTCTTTTCGTCTCTCTTCTCTTAGGAGGAAGAAGAACAACATCAGGATTATCTGCCGATGTAGGCAGTTTCTCTTTAACTGATGTATCTTGCGGAATACCCACGCTAAAATCCTTTGTTGGCTTTAATTTAGCATCAGCATTTGCATTCATGGCTTTAACTTGAGCCAATTCTTTCTTCAACCTAATTTCTTTTTGTCGGTTATCTTCGGTCATATTTTCTCACCTAATTCGCCTCTAGTTCTAACTAGCATATTAATTAAATCTTCTTTGGACATTTGAGCGATTCTTTCCATGACGACATCCATTAAATCACTTCTTGTCATTTCAGCAAGGTTATCATCAATGTCCCTATCTTCTTGCATATCAGTAATATCTCCAGTTCTTGCTCCTTTAGGTTCTCTTGAAATATCCCCAAGAACCTTATTAGCAGTTCTTTGTTTTGCACCGCTTCTAATACCTTCTTCTCTTAATTGTCGCAAATCTTTAAAATCTCTTTTAAATTTAAGTATATCTAACCAACTCATTATCCTACTCTCCTTTCGGTTCTTTTATCATTATTTTGATTTCCCGCATCTAACGGTAATCCAGTTAGTCGCTTGTCTGGTGCTTGATTCATAGAAGGCTTATTTCTAGTTGTCGCAGGGTTCTGCTGAGGCTTGCTTCCCTGCATCGCTTGTTCCTGCATTTGTCCTAATTGGGAAGCATCAATATTTGTTCCCGCATAAGGGTCTTTTTCAGCCTGTTGTTCTTCTCCGCCACCTTCAGGACTTTCTTCGGGTTCAGGCTTTTTGAAAGTAAATTGTCCATCTTCGTCCATATCAACTTCAAATCCTAAATTCTTAACAGATGCAGCAATATTGACTTCAATCTCACGCTTACGAAGAACAGCAATTTCATCTTCTTCTTCGCTTGGTGGCAGTTTCAAATTCCAATCAGTAATACCAAATTGTTTTACAAGGAATGGGAAAACATAATTATTATAGACAGTCTGTGCTTTTTGAACTGCTCTATTTGTTACTAGAATTTGCATACCTTCATTGTTTAATCCACCGCTTGTAGTGTTGTCAGCCATGAACACTTTACTTACACCATAGAACGCTGAAATCCTATCCCTCAAATCATCTTTAACAGAAACATAATCCATTTCTTTTAGGCTATCCATGAATTTAATCCATTCAACCGCACCCTTTCCGCCTTCTGCTTCTATTCCCATAACAGGAATAAAATGTGGGTCGGCTTCCATTTTCTCTTTTACGCCTCTCCAAAAAGAACGCATTGAATCCATATTTCTAGTTTGAACTGCAAGTAATCCTCTTGGCATACGACTCTTAGTATAAGATGAATTAACATAGTTTTCCATAGCAATTAATGTCATAATTGCATTAAATAAAGTAACTACTGGAGATTGTCCATAAAGACGAGAAGGACTGTATTTGCTAAAGTGAAGCACTTCTCCTTCCAAAAAGTATTGTTCTTCTCCGTTTGCTCTATTAACATAATGAACAGGATATGTTTTTGCTCCGCAAATATCACAGTTTTCATGTGGTTCGCTATGAATAACATTTCTATGATTAACACAAGTAAATCCTTTTGTTCCTCTTTGTCCTAACTCATCAGTATAAATGAACATAGTTACTGGGTCGCCACGATATAATTCTTTTATTCTATGCATTCGTATATCCTGATTACCGTCAATAAAATACTCTTTAACCATGACAATATAAGCATCGTCCATAATATTCAAATCATCTTCCAGTTCTTGTAAAACATCAATAAATAATTGTTCGGCTTTATTTACATAACCTTCAATAAACTTTTCAGCATACTCTAATTGTTTAACATCAGGAATATCTAATTCAGTATGTCCACAACGAGCGCATTCTTGAACAGGTCTTTTATGTTCTTTTCCACAGGCTTTACACCTTGCTTCGTATGCTTTCTCCCAAATATATCCTCTTCGGAAAACTTCTTGTTTTAGTTGAGTAATACAGGTTCTTCCGATTACTGACTGATTCATTATATTATACAATAATGGCCCAGTCATCATATGACGATTTTCTCTTTCTTGAATACCCATATTAAATACGGTTCTATCAGCAGGTTTAGGAGTTTGTCGCCTAAACAAGTTAGTAAAAGAAAATCTTCTTTTTCTATCAGCCATGCTTACACCCCTATTTATCGCCTATGCTATTCTTACCTATGAACGCTTCGGTTATGGTTGCCCTCTATCCTCAATGTCATATCTTTCATTACTTGAACGAAGCATTTCTTCTAATATTCCTTGTAAATATTTTTTCCTTAATGAAGGATTCATAAATCCTGCTTTAAGATAATAAAGAACCATTTTCTTATTAATGCTAGTAAGGTTAGTAAATCTGACATACTTTGTTCTATCTCTTGGCAATTCATCTGCTAAAATGCCATTTTTAAGTTGCCTCCAACTCATACTTTTAATAATCACCATGCTTGCCCCCAATTAACTGCAAATTCAATTTGACAACTTATACATCTATCGTTTTGTTTTGTAGCCTTCTTACATTTCCTACAAACAGTTCTATATCTAATTGAATCAGGAAGTGTTTTTCTAACTTTCATTTTAAATCTATCATATCGGTTTCCCATTCAATTCTCCTCCACGAAATCATTAAAATTGTAATCTTTATTAACAGAACCTACTGCTTGACCGAATCCTATATTGATAGCAATTTGCATTATTGCTTCAGGAGTAAGTTTCTTTCTTTGTGGTATTCTTACCAATTGATTATAGAAATGAGAAGGCTTTGCTTTATCTCCATCAAAATCATCAGACTTATCATCTAAATTAACTTCTTTATCTATAATAGGAGTATTCCATGTGTAATCTAATTCTTCTTTACCAAACCTTTCTTCAATCTTGGGTATTTGTTGATTCCACCATTTTTTTCCATCAAAGTCTTTATCTTTGGTTCTTCCCTTTTTAGCAGCAATTTTTAATTCATTAAACATCTCTTCTAAATTGTCAGACTTAACAATAATTCCACCAATATTTTCTAAAGAATCCATTACAGACATTTTACAGTTGTCTTTAAACTTTTGAATATCATCAAGATAGATACCTTCCTTTAACCAGTCAAAACCCACATGGTCTTTATGATTCTCCCATTTCATTAACTTGAAAATTTCATCGCATCTTTGTTTATACCAATCAGCCTTCTTGTAAGACTTCTTCATGCGTATCAATTCAAGCAATAACTTAGCATTACCTTTCTTTAATCTAAAATGAGGCAAACACTTAGTTAATAGTTTTTTAACATCATCTTGAGAATAAAAGTTTAATCTATTAATCAAACGAGTTGCTTGTGGGGATTTTTGGTCTAAGTGCATTCGCCCAAAACCTAACGATTTTTGCATTTCTTCCATAAATGCACGACCTCTTGTTCCTGTTGCTACTAATCCTACTCTTGGATTCATATTACGGTCAAGAGTAATATATCCATCTGAATCAATAAATGCAGCAGTATAAGCCCAAATGTTTTTCTTAAGCATAGAAGGTGCTTTATAGAAACTTCCTTTGTATGAAATAATATCTAATTTCTTTACTGTTTGTGAAATAGAATTAGGAGATGAAATTTTGAATAAAGGAGTAGGCATCTTTTCATGAATCATTTTAGCACTAATTCCTGGATTTTCACAAACAGATTTAAGAATAAAATCTTGTTGTCTTTCTTTCTTTGATTTAGTGATAGATTGATTAGAAACCTTTGCTAATGAATCTCTAAACGCTTTCTTAGCAACTTTCATTTCTTTATGTAAATCACTATATTCTTTACCATAAGCCATACCTTTTTGATTTAATTCCGCTTCCCAGTATTTACAAAGAGAATCAACTACTTCTCTTCTTTCATCAATACTTTTCATTGTGTATAGTTTATGTAAATCTTTTTCGTTGTATCGCATCTTTTTTAGAGGAATGGTATAATCAGTTAGCCATGTAATTGAATCAATACACTTATTTAAATGGTCGGTATAAGCATCAATCATTGTATCAATTGCTTTAGCCATCTTTTCTCTTTGTTCTCCCTTTAATTGTCTGCGAGCCTTTCTCATCTTCTTGACTAAATCAGGAATACTTCGCTCTTGAATAACATATTTATCAGGAAAAGAGTTTAACTCTTTTCTTGCTTGAGTAGCGTTTAATCCATATACTTCAGAAATTTTTGATATTTCTTCATGCTCAGATAAAACAGGACTATCGCTAAAAATAAACTTTAATTCTATTCCTAATTGACTTTGAACAGAATCCTTCATTTGTTCTTCTTCTTCGTCTAATTCGGCTAATCTTTCCATTTGTTGAGCCGCTTGGCGGTATTTATCTGCTTGTTCTGTCATATAAACACCTCAAAAATTAAGACCTATGGCACTCTTTACCTGCCGTTTTGCGACATTTGAATCATCGTCAAACAACCCCAAATCATCAAGCAGTATGAAGGTTTCTGAGGCTTGATAAGTAGCAGCATTCGCTAAAGCAAGACTCATAACCATATCGTCATGTGCGCCTATCCCCTCAAACTTCCCTCTATCAGTAATTGCGAACATTGACAGTTCTTCAACTAATATTCCAGTTACTTTCCTACTTTCTTCATTACCGTAAGGAAAACTCATTTTACCGTTTTCAAGAGTCATTTGTAAGTTAAGAATTACTTCCTGCTTTTTCCTTCTTGTTGTATCAAAGTCATGAACATTTAAATCAGCAACTTGGCGAAGTTCTTGAGTAAAAGATTTAGCGAATGTATTTGTTTCAAAAAGAATAACTTCTGGTCTAAACAGTTGTCCTAACAGTTTTACCTTTTGTATGTTTTCTCGGAACTGAACATTCTTTGCCCTATCAACATACACAACTGATTTATTTTCTTCCTCGTCCATTTCAATAACAGTAATTACATTGTAATCTCCATCTGTTGAAATAGCAGGGTCAATACCGATAAAATACTTATATCCTTCTCTTCTTAACGGCTTTAAAACTAAATCTTTATTCTTTGCATTATCCAAATGTTCTGGACCAAATAAAGAAGTTCCAGTTGAAATCGGAACACACATATATTCTCTTGTAAACATCAATGAACCGACTTCAGCCTTTCTCGCCATTAATGCTTCATAGTTCCATCTTTCTTCCCATAAGGGTTCATTGAGGGCATTGAGGCATGGATAAGTTCTTACAGTATATGCTGGATTTTCGGCTAATTGCTGATAAATGTCAGTATAACTAAACGGAGTTCCTATTACCCTCAATGAAGCCGTGTGGTGAAGTGTTGGTATCATGTCGCCATAAAACCAATCAGTTACTTTTTGAATACCCGTCATGCTGAATTCTTTTAACGGGTCGTCAATAACAATTTCTTGAGGGTGTAATCCACGAATCTGTGAACCAACTGACCTTTCAAGAATTTGATTTCCATTTGTCAATGTAATGTTTCCAATAGCCCAACCCCTTGCAGGTTTGAATTTTTTAAGCATTGGGTGTTGAAACATCTTATCAATATCTCTCATGTGAACCAAAGTCTGTTTTTGGTTAGAAGAAATGTAAAGCATTTGATATGGGGGTTCTTCAAAAATTAATTTCCATACAACCCATGAATGCATAAATACAGATTTTCCGTGGTCCCTTGAACAAATAATTACAGTTCTTTGTGTTTCGTTCATTAACTGATGCCATTCCTGTATGTATGATGGAAAATCAAAACCGAGAACATTTTGAAAGAAATATGGAAAAGAGTTCTTAGATAACTCCATATCCATTTGATGTTCAAAATTGAACTCTTCTAATTCATTCATTAATTATCACCTTTTAATTCTATGACCTGGCTTAATGTGATTTGTTTCTTCATTTTCGTAAAATATAGGAACAACCTTTGTTTCAGCATCTCCGCTTCTAAATGTAGGCAATCCGCCTTTTTCAGTATAATGATAAAAGTTTAGTATTGCTTTAACTCCTAATCTTGAGTAATCTTTAGGAGTGCCTCTTTTGTTTCTTGGCGCACGATTAACTCTTTGGTTTCCGACTAAATATTCAACAAGAACATAAGTAAAATCATCTTCAACATCATTAACATAAGCCCACATTTCTCTTCCTCTTGAAGCAATAAGAGCATTATATACTTCGCTTGTTATAGGAACAGAAGTGGTTGCTTTTCTATCATGTCCATCTAAATAATGAGAACTAAACATAACAATAGTATCTCCAACAATTATTCCCTTTGAAGGAAAATTAAGGTCATCACCATATTTATCGGCAATACCTACATCGTCAAAACTATCATCGGGAACAAACTTCTTTAATTGTCCTTTCCAACCGCCAGTAATAGATTTCTTTTTCTTTTGATAGCGGCTAACATCTTTACCCGATTCTAAATCATCAATCATTTGAATAGCCTGTGAACGAGAAAGCCCTTTACTATTCATTCTTTTACCATCGCTGATTCTAATTACATTAAATCCTGCTTTACCTAACTGTCTTTTGTAATTGCTTTTCATTAGGCTAAACCATTGTGGAGTAGGGTCGTCAAGATAAACACACTTAGCCATCTGCCCTTCATCACGAATAGAACGAATAGCCATTCTTTCAGGATATTTAGCCAACCAGTCATTTAATACATTTTCGGGAAGTAATGTTTTCATTTGCTCAAATTCAGGGTCGTCTGGGAATCTCCATAGATTCTTTTTAGCATTAGCAATCCAACGGGTATTATCTCCATCTCTATGCCCAAATGCTGCAACTAATGGTTTTGATTGATTTAACTGCGGTTCTCTTGCATCTTGTAATGCTTTACTATTACCGCCTATATCTCTTCCTTCAGCAGTAGCATACATTCCGCCAACAACAGTATGTGATGGGTGTTCTTTCCAACCAACTGTTGAAATGGCTTTATCGTTATCATCAACCCGAATAACCCAACTATCTAATTCATAAATACCAGATTCTAAATCTTTTCTGCGAGTATAAGGGTCGTCAGGATTATCCTGAGCAAACCTTCTTTTCATATCTTCATATGAAAATATCGCAGGTAAGACTTTCATTAGCAATTCCACCTTCTTCTTGCGGCTCTTGCTTTTTCGCTATAAGTGCCATCAGCCCGTTTAAATCCTCTTGACCTAGCACAAAAAGATTTACGCCTTTTTGCTGCTTTACCGCCAGGTTTTAATTTACTTGGCTTTTTAGTAACTGGACGCTTTAAATTAGCACCAGTTTCTCTTTTGAACTTAGCACGACCTTTTGCGCTTAATCCACCAGTTTTTGCGTG
>FUFK010038921.1_pt1 | contig 27523 bp, 26 predicted proteins | sample 1021851 | NCBI WGS metagenome assembly FUFK01 (sample SAMEA51879418, study PRJEB19060) | metagenome
TAAAAGCTTTAAAATCTTAAATGAATAAAAAGTTAATAAAACAATCAATATTCGCCACAATCTTTTCTACTTTAACGATTGGTGTTTTAACTATACTTACATATAAAACAGAATATGGAGTTTTTTTAATAGCTTCTTTTGGATCCACGATGGTACTTTTATATGGCTATCCAGAAAGTCCGTTTGCTCAACCTAAAAATATTTTTTTTGGTCATTTGCTAACTGCTATTGTAGGAGTTTTTTTTTTAAATTTAATCCCACTGCCTTTATATATTTTAATTCCAATTTCTGTGGGCGTGGGTGTAGGGCTTATGATACTATTAAACGTAACCCATCCTCCTGCTGGGGGTAATCCAATAATTGTTATTATGGGAAGTGTTTCTTTAGATTATATAATTAGTCCAGTTATAACGGGTTCGGTAATAATTGTATTTTTTGGTGTAGTTTTAAATCGACTTATATTAAAAAAGAAATATCCTTCATAAATGGACATTAAGTATAAAGTTACAAAATTAAAAAATAATAACATTGATGGATTAATAGTAATTGGAGGAGATGGTACTTTCACTGGTGGATTAGTATTTAGCAAAGAATTTGACTTTCCGGTTATTGGCATACCAGCTACAATAGACAATGATATATTTGGTACTTCTCATACCATCGGATTTGATTCTGCAACAAATACCGTCATGGAAGCAATTGATAAGATTAGGGATACTGCAAGCTCACATAATAGATTATTCTTTATTGAAGTTATGGGTAGGGATGCTGGTCATATTGCCTTAAATACAGGTGTTGCTGCAGGAGCTGAAGAAATATTAATTCCTGAAGAAGATTTAGGTCTCGACAGGTTAATTCAATCACTAAAAAGAAGTCAAAAAACGGGTAAATCATCTAGTATAGTTGTTGTAGCTGAAGGAGATAAAACTGGTGATAATGTTTTTCAACTAAAAGATTATATTGAAAAACATCTGCCTGAGTATGATGCAAGAGTAGCAGTACTTGGTCACATGCAAAGAGGAGGTTCTCCAACATGTTTTGATAGAGTTCTAGCAAGTAGACTTGGAGTTAAATCTGTTGAATCTTTAATAGAGGGTAATAATTGCTCAATGGTTGGGTTACAAAATAACAAAGTAACTTTAACACCGTTCCAAAAAGCTATAAAAGGGATAACAAAAATAAACACTGAACTTTTAAAAGTAAGTGATATAATGTCAATATAAATTAAACTATAAAAATGAGTAAAATTAAGGTAGGAATTAATGGTTTTGGTAGAATAGGTAGAATAACTTTTAGAGCAATCTTAAAAAGAGATGATGTAGAGGTTTTAGCAATAAATGACTTATTAGATGTTAATCATTTAGCATATTTATTAAAATATGACTCTGTTCATGGAAAACTTGACGATGAAATTAATGTAATTGGTAATGATTTAGTCGTTAATGGTAATAAAATTAGGGTTACTGCTGAAAAAAATCCTTTAGATATTAACTGGGGTGATTTAGAAATTGATGTAGTTGCTGAATGTACGGGAATATTTACAACAATGGATAAAGCAGCTTTACATATTGATGCTGGAGCAAAAAAAGTTGCGGTATCAGCACCTTCTAAAGATATTCCTATGTTTGTTATGGGTGTTAATTGTGAATCAATAACAAGTGATCATAAAATTGTTTCAAATGCTTCTTGTACAACAAATTGTTTAGCACCTGTTGCAAAAGTATTAAACGACAATTTTAAGATTAAAGAAGGATTAATGACAACTGTTCATGCAGCTACAGCTACTCAAATGACTGTTGATGGACCAGCTAAGAATTATCGATTAGGAAGATCATCATTAAATAATATTATTCCTTCATCAACTGGTGCTGCCATTGCAGTTGGTAAGGTTATTCCGGAGTTAAATGGAAAATTAACTGGAATGGCGTTTAGAATTCCAACAGCTAACGTTTCTGTTGTAGATTTAACAGTGATTCTTGAAAAAGAAACATCATATGAACAAATTAAAGAAACGTTTAAAAAAGCTAGCGAAGACGAATTAAAAGGAATTCTTGGATANACAGAGGAGGCTGTAGTTTCACAAGACTATGTAGGTTGTCCATTAACAAGTAATTTTGATGCCAATGCTGGAATTGAGCTAAGTCCAACATTTTTTAAGATAATATCGTGGTATGATAATGAATATGGTTATTCCACAAAGCTTGTAGAATTAATTTATAAAATACACAATAGCTAACCCACAAAAAACTAACAAACTAACTAACCTAAATTCAAATGATATTAATTGTAGACAGTGGATCAACAAAAACAGATTGGATCGCTATAGATAAANNAGGAAAGGTTTTATTTGAAACACAGACACTAGGCCTAAACCCACAAGTTTTAACTAATCACATTTTAAAAGAAAGAATCGTTAATAATTTTGAACTTTATAAATTTAGAAAAGAAGTTGAAGAAATTTACTTTTATGGAGCTGGTTGCGGAACGGAGCCCCCTAGGNTACTCATAAAAAACGTGTTTAGTGATATTTTTAAAAATTGTAATAAGTTTTCAATAAAAGAGGATACTTATGCTGCAATTTATTCGACAGCAGATGAAAACTCTAAATCTATAGTTTGTATTCTTGGAACAGGTTCAAATTGTACTTATTATGATGGGGAAAATATCGATCAAAGAGTAATTTCATTAGGGTATATACTGATGGATGATGCAAGTGGAAATTATTTTGGTAGACAATTATTGAGAGATTATTATTTTAATAGAATTCCTGATGAAACTTCAAAAAAATTCAACGAAGAATTTGACTTAGATGCGGAAACAATAAAAAATAATTTATACAAACAACCTAATCCAAATACATATCTTGCAACCTTTGCAAAATTTTTAATTAACAATAAAGACTCTGATTATGGACAATCATTAATAAAAAGAGGTTTTAATCTTTTCATTGAAAGACAAATCTTACAATTCAGTGATGCAAAAGAAATCCCAATTCATTTTGTAGGGTCAATATCATTTTATCTCAAAAAAGAACTTGAACAATGTTTAAATGCATATGGACTAAAAGCTGGAAATGTAATAAGGAAACCAATTGATGGTTTATTGCAATACCATCAAAAGAAACTACAGCATAGCTATCATTGATATTTCAACATTTACTCCAACAGGTAATTTACTAACCTGAACTGTTTCCCTAGCAGGTGCAGTGGAATTATTTAAATAAGACCCATAAATTTCATTAACACTGGAAAAATCATTCATATCTGATAAAAAAATTGTGGTTTTCACAACATTTTCAAATGTAAGTGATGCTTCACTTAATATGGCTTTAAGATTTTCCATAACTTGAGTTGTTTCTTTTTTAATTTCACTAGTGATTAACTCACCGTTTTTAGGGTTTAGAGCAATTTGTCCAGATATAAACATGTAATTACCAGCTATTACTGCCTGATTGTATGGTCCAATAGGTTTTGGTGCATTTNCTGTTTTTATTATTTTTTTCATAGTATAAATTTAATTATAAAATTTTATCCCTCTGTCTTCTCTTATCATATTTTATATCACTTAACATACCACTTTTAATTCCAATAAAGAAATTCCATGATTTATTAGCNCTAAAAGGAATCCAGCTAAAATTCATTCTCCANCTAAGTAGATCTCTTTCAAATCTTAATTGGGTGTAAGTTATACCTTGATTTTTAAAGTCATATCCCGATGATATACCAGCGCTCCATTTAGGTGATAACTCAACGTCTCCTGAAAACATTAAAGAATGTGAGGAAATTTCATTTTGACCTACAGAATTATTGTAATTAACTGCATATGCCATCCTTAATGACCATGGAATCTTGTAGTTATATAGGTTATTAGGAACTTTTTCTTTTTTTTCGTCATCTGCTCTTGAAAATTCCTCAGTTGAGGTATCCATAGCTCTTCCAAATAAATCATCATCTCTACCTCCGTTTCGAACTGATTCGTCTATTGATGCCTGATTTCTGTCAGACTTTTTTTCGGAACTATCNCTGCTGAATGCATAATTAAAAGTTAGATTTGCACTGGTTAATCTAAATAGTCCTCCGCCACTGTTTATTTGAAATTCATCAATNCTATTATTATTTTCATCCAATGTNTAAGGATCTANTGTTGCTCCAAAATTAACATTCATTTTATTTTTAAATAGTTGAGTTCCACCATTCATTCGAATAGGGGACAGCCTTAAAGAGTCCGCAGCAAGATTATAAGAAGTTGAGAAATTAAGATTATTTAAAATAACTACTTTTTTCAGTTCATTTTCTTCACTTTCCTTATCAACAACCTTAGCTTCAACATTATTATTTAATGATAAAGCAATTGAGCTTGCATAGTTTTTATTTGGTAAACCAAAAATTGATCCTTCAAATCTAGAGTATTCTATATCTGAAGTTGTCAATCCATCAGCACTTACAACCTCATAACTATCATAATATTTATCAAAAGATGGTGAAATTCCATAACTAATTGAAGGCCTCATTACGTGTCTTAATGCTCGTATCTTATTTTTTTCTGAAAAAATTTATTTACTCTAATACTTAAATTGCATGTTGGTAAATGGTAAGGCCAATAAACATAGTGGGATGTATTTTGATCTAAAGAAGTAAACCATGATAATCTTCCATCTAAGAATTCCCAAAAATTAAATTTTTTAAAATTTGAAGAGGGTAATACTGGACCTCCCACTACGAATAAGCTTGAATTTTGATTATGTGATTTTATGTGATTTTCAACAAGATTTTTTTGAGGAATAATGTCTGAATCTAAAAACAGTAATATCTCAAATTTATTTTTTTTTGCATATCTTAATGCAACATTTCTGTTTATTGAAATTGAATATTTTCGTTTTGGCTGATTAATAAACCTTATTTTTTCAAAATTTTTTTTTTTGAAATTGTAATCTATTCCGTCATTAATTATTAAAATTCTTCCAACAAAATTGAGTTGAATTTTATTTAAGAGTTTTTCTAAATTGATTTTTTTATTATGATATAAAATACATAATAAAATTTTTTTTTTTAGGGCTTTTTTTGATAAATCAAGTTTGGCCATTTTTTTGGATTAAATAAAATTGATGTAATTAAAGCACAGTTATGTGTGCAATGGCATTCCTTATTTATTATACTCTTAACTTGTTTTTTAAATTTCTCACCATTTACAATATCTTTAAAATCATTCTTTGCAACATTCCCAACTGCCGGAAGCATTTCGCATGATGATACATCACCATTTCCCCAAACCACTAAATGGCTCTGCCCTGCTAAACAAGGAACTACTTGGGTTTTTTGCTTAAGAGTTTTAATTGAAGTTTTCCACATATATCTGTGATAATTTCTAAGTATTTTTGCTGATAAATTTCCAGTCCCGTAATTATAATTTTCGAGAATATTAAAAATATCTTTTGATATTTTATCTAATATCTCAAAACTTGGCAGTTTAATTTTTGGATCTAAAGGGTCTCCTCTTAGCAAAATTACTGAGTGAAAATCTGCTCCTCTTTTTTGAACTAGTTTCATTAATTCAATTATTTCGTGATAGTTATCTTGGTGAATAACTGAAATAAATCTTATCTTAATATGTTCTATTTTTTTTAACGATTCAAAAGTATCCCAAACTTTTTCCCAACTTTGGTTATTTTTCCTAATTATATTGTGGTTTTTTTCAAGACCATCTAAACTCAAATTAATAACTATCTCACAATCTTTGTTCATTTGCTGAATTTGGTCTAAAATATTTTGTTTTAACCAGCCATTTGTAGGAATTGTAACTATCTGTTTTTTAAATAAATTTACGATTTCAAATAAATTTTTTTTTAAAAAAGGTTCTCCTCCAGCAATATCAAGCCAAAAAAGATCATTAACATTTTTTGAAATTTTTTCATAATTATCTGTTTTAAGGTCTTTTGGTGGATTGGTAAAATCAACAAAGCAATGTGCACACCTAAAATTACAATGGTTTGTTACATGAAGGATTAAATGTTTAAATTCCTTCTTAAAAAAATAATTACCATAATGATATAAAAATTTTTGAAAATTTTGCATAAATAATAATTATACCAATTTATTTTTTAATTTAAAACATTTAAAAACCCGTAAACATACTCTCATCATATTTAAGAAATTTAAAAATCTTTTTCCCATTTTACTCTCACCTTGTACTCTTTCATAATATCTTACTGGAAGATCAATAATTTTTTCACCAATAAAAGAGGATGCAAAAATAATATTAAAATCTCCCCATATATCATTAATTTCGAATTTATCTCTAAATTCCTCATATTTTGTCCAGCTTTTTCTTTTAAAACATTTGGTACCACATAATACATCTGAGACATATTTTTCGGAAATATAGCTAACCAAAATTGAAAAGAAAATATTACCAAAAAAATTTAAAGTTCTCATTGATTTTTTTTCAACTTTATAAATCATTCTACTACCGTTAATTAAATCAGCATTGTTATTTTTTATAGCATTATAAAATAAATCCAAATCCTCTACCCTGACCGTAATATCGGCATCTAAAATCATACAATAATCACCAATAGAATTTTTTACACCAACATCAACTGCTCTTGATTTTCCTTTACCCTCGCCTTTAATAATTTTAATTTTAATATCTAAATTATTTTTTTTCTCTTCCTGCATAATTAATAAAGTGCCATCGGAACTTTTATCATCTACAAAAATAACCTCATAATTAAAGCTTAGTTTATTCTTAAAATTTTCTTTAATAATATTTCTTATATTTCCTTCTTCATTTTTACACGGAATTATTATTGAAATTAATTTTTCTTTTAAAGTAACCTTTTTTTTTCTTAAATAATATAATTGTGAAAAACTAAAAATAGATAAAAATGGTAATAACGAAAATATTAAATTTATCAAATTTGATACAAAAGGAATTTTAAAAGGCATGGATATATTCTTTATTTTTTTAGAAACCTCAAAGTTTGATGCTTCTAAAAAAATTTTAAAAATATTTTCAGAAAAAAAAAGGGATTCTTCATAATTCTTTATTAAAGAAATTTTTGAAAAAACTTTAAATATTGGCAGCCAAGATTTAGAAAAAAAATTTACTACTAAAATTACATCATCATTAGTTATCTCATCAACTTTTTTCATGAATTTTACCACATCGTAAAAATTATTTAGAGGTGGTAGAATTACAATCTTCTCTATATTATCTTTTGATTTCCAGTTTTCTTTAAGAAAATTTTCAATATCTGTTTTGTCCTTAAGTATTATTTTTCTTTTATCACTTTTTAATTGATTCGTTTCTATATGATTGATTAAAACATCCTCCCATTTTTGTCTTAAAAAACTTTTCTTATCATTTTCAAATAATATCATTTTCTTATAGTTATTTTTGAACTGAGAGAATATCTTTTATAATTTTGGTTACATTATGTTTGATGTTCCAATCTGGATAGTGTTTTTTAAATTTTTGTATATTTGAAATCCACCATTTATGATCACCCACTCTGTTGTTTTTTAAAATCCTATAATTTGCCTTAATATTTGTTAAATTTTCGATAATTTCTATTGCTTCCAATATAGAACAATTTGATTTTCTAGAGCCTCCTATATTGTAAATTTCTCCGTATCTTGGAGATTTATAAAAACTCCAAAAAGCATTTACTAAATCAATCGAGTGCAAGTTATCTCTGACTTGCTTTCCTTTATAGCCAAAAATATTATATTTTTTTTTATTAACTATTTGCTTTACTAAGAATGATAAAAAACCATGCAACTCTGCTCCACTATGCATTGGCCCAGTCAGACAGCCTGCTCTGAAAGAAACAGTTTTTAGTCCAAAATTTTTCCCATATTCTTGCACCATTAGATCACCAGATAATTTTGAAACTCCAAATAAACTATGAACACAATTTTGAATACTCATTTTTTCATCTATACCATAAAAAAATTCGTGATTTTTAGGCAAGTCATATCTTAACTTTTTCTCAACAAATTTTAAATTGTTCGGATTATCTCCATAAACTTTATTTGTTGATAAATTTATAAAAACAGCTTTTGGAGAATATTTTTTAAAATTTTGTAAAAGATTTAATGTACCGTTTGCATTTACCTCAAAATCAAGTGATGGATTTTTATAAGCCCAGTCGTGAGATGGTTGACCAGCACAATGAACTACTATTTTTACATCATTAGAAAACTTTTTGAATATATTTGTGATTTTTTTTTTATCTCTGACATCACAATTATAATGGTTAAAATTTTTTAATTTTTCCTTTAATTGATTTTTTACCCATGAAGTATCACCATTTTTCCCAAAAAAATGTGCCCTGAAATTATTATCAATCCCTATTACTTTAAAACCTTTTGCAGAAAAAAACCTTACTGTCTCTGATCCAATTAATCCACTAGATCCAGTTACTATACAAATGTTCATAATTATATATATATTAAGAAACTTTTAATTATATAATAATTCAAAATGATCAAGAACAAAGATTATTTTATAGGTTTATTGTTTGTATTAATAGTTTTTCAGTATATTTTCATAAGATACCCCGGTAGTGTCCACTCACTCTTCATGTACAATATCAAATATTATTCTTATAATATTTTTGAAAATAATTTTTACTTACAGAACTCATTAAGTCTCAAAACTAGTATTTTGTATCCAATATTAAGGTTTTTAAATTTAAATCTAGAAAATGATTTTATTGGCTTCTCAGTTCATTTTATTTTTTCAATATTTAACGGTTATTTAATTTTCAAAATTATTAAAAAACATTTGCAAATTAAAGATTTTAGAAATATTTTATTGATTTGTTTAGTTCTAATATCCTGTGATAATTTTTTTATTGAGGCTAATCGAGGAAGTTGGATAATATCTCATACGAATTCACCAACCTATTTTGCAAAAACTTTAATATTATTAAGTATTTATTTGTTACTTGAAAAAAGGATTATTTTTTCTTTTATTTCACTAACAGCGACCCTTTCAATGCACATTAAAGTTGGGTGGATACTTATACCAATTTTCTTTTTATTCTTAATGCTTGAAAAAAAGTTAAGAAAACAAATTTTTTGGTTAATAATTCCACTTATCTTAATGTATTTTTTATCAAGTAAAGAAAGTTTAAATGAAACATTTGAAATTAAAAAGTTTATGTTTGATATTGCAGTGGAAAGAGATGGTATTGAAGGTTCTTTTAAGTTTCAGCCTTTATATAAAAATATTGCGTTATTTTTTTCTTTTGTGCTTTTTTATTATTTAAATAAAAAAGAGAATAGTCTAAAGAATTTTAATAATATAATTTTATTAATTGCAAGTTATTTATATTTTTTTAATATTTTTTACGTTCAATTTATTAGTAAATTTTATCCTGACCCAAGGGTAATAATAATGGGAATTCCAAGAGCTTTGGAAATATATGAAACCTTTTTTTGGCTATTAGTATTAAAAAATATAATAAATAGTAAATATGAAAATGAATTTAAAATTTTATCAATTACATTTCTATTTTTTTTCTTAATATTTACTTTTAAGTCAATATTATTTAGTGTTTTTATAATAATTTTTTCAATATTAATTTATTTTCTTTTCAAAAATGATAATTATAAAAAATTAAATCTCTTATTAAAAGATAATATCTATATATACTGTTTTTTGATTATTTTTGTGGCATCGAGTTTTTCATTTTACAAAAATATCAAAAATAATTTCAATTTACATTCTTTTAAAAATATAAAAAAGTGGACTATCCAATATTTGATAAGAGAAAATTCGGATAGATTTGATACAGCCCTCAGTTTAAAAAAATGTGACGATTTTCTATTAGAAGATATAGATGTCTCAAGAAAGGCAACAAATTATGTATCCAATAAATCAAATTTCTTTGGCAATGTTCATTATAATTATTTAAATTATTCTTTTTTAAATGAACATTTCAAAAGAGAAAAAATTAAGTTGGAATTATATAATAATATTAAAGAAAGAAAGAAAATATCCAGCGAACTGATTGATAATTTAAAAAATTACAAATTAACAATCTTATCAAAAAAGCATAACTCTCAACTTTTAGAGTACAAAAATAAAATTATTTTCAGTAATGGCGATGTATTGACAGTGTTTGACGATAAGATTTTTGAAAAAATCAAGCTGTGTCAAAATATTACCTCGTAATTTTTTTCCATTTTGCAAAAAATTTTTTATTAAAATAAAAATTATAATTTAATCTTTTTATATTTTTAATATTTCTAATTTTTTCGCTCAACTCTATTTCATCTGTAAAATTAAAATTATTTTTGTATTTATTGCCTTTTTTAAATGGTGACAAATCTAAATTAGACTTATCTAAAAATATTAAAATTTTTTTATCTGTAATTGATAATTCTGCAGATGCAGCGGTTGAATTAGTTGAAACTATAACATCATAATTATGAATTATATTTTTTAAATTATCATCAACTATTTTAACTTGCTTATTAAAATTGATTTCTTTGTAATGAGTGGAAGGATGAGGCTTATAAGATAAAAAATAATTTTTTTTAAAATAAATGTCTTGACTAAAATTATTAATTATTTTCACAAAATTCTTAGTTATTGTTTTTTCATAATCTCCCAAAAATAGAATGTTAATCTTTTTTGAAATTTTTTTTTTTTTAACTTTTGTTGTCCATTTGAATCTTTCAGCCGAGACGTTAAAAATTANTTTTTTTGGGAATCCTTGATCTAATAAGAAATTTCTACAATTTTGAGAATGACACAATATTTTTTCAGGCAAATTATTGTTTTTATAATTTTTATTTTCAATTAATGAATGAAAATAATTTAAATGCCAATAATTAATTGTGGTATGTGAATAACCATAAACTGCATTTACTTTTTTTTTTCTTAACAAAAAATTGAATGATCTTTCCCATGGTTGATTTTCAAAAAGATAAAAAAATTTTTTTTTAACTAAAGAATTTTTTTCAAATATTTTTTTTAAAGAAAAATGATAACTTAAATTTTGTAATAAGTGAAAACAAGTTAGAGACCTTTTAATTTCTTTATGTAAAAAAAGACTATAATCATCTCTCAAATTTATATGTATAAAATATTTAATATTAAATTTAAAATATATTCTGATAATCCTAAAAAAACTTGAATAATCTAAATAATTATTAATAAAATTAACGTTTTCCATTTTATTCTTATTTATGTATTTGTTTATCGAATTAAGACTTTTAAAATTCTTATTGGGTAAAAAAATATTTAACCAATAAACGTTGCTTTTATTTGATATAAATTTTGGCCATTGATTAGGTTTGAATTTTTTTCTCTTTAACTCTTTTTGGTCATATTGTGTAAAATAATTTATAAAAATACAATTATATTTATCTTTAATTTTTTTATTATAATAAAAATTAAAGTTTTTAAATACATAAAATATAAAATAAATTAAGCTTAATAATGATGAGTAACTTATAATATCAACTAATATTTCTTTAAAACTTTTATCTTTTTTTTTTACATCTAAAATTTTTATTTCTCCTTGATGTAAGAGATACTCTGAACATTTTTTGAAAATTTTAATAAAATCTATTTCAAAATTTAATAAAATGATATTATTTTTTTTTTCTCTATTTATAATTTTTTTTAATGCTATAAACTTTGTAAGATTATAAAAACAATTAGATTTATAAACATTTTTTTCATTTATAAGACTTAAATCCCATGCACTAAAATAATCATCAAATACAAAAAGTTTTTTAAAATTTCCAGATTTCTTTTTCCCATTTTTTAATTCTGTTACAAACAAAATTATTTCATTCTTTATTTCATCAGAATTTTCTTCATAATATTTTTTTAAATTATAAGTTTTTATAATCTTTAAGCCATTAACTACTTCTATAGTTTCGGCATCTTTGTACATTTTTATTTCGAGAATTTATTTTGATACCAGTGTGCAAGTGAATGGTTTATTATTAGTTGAATATCCTCAACTATACCATACTCAGATTTATTTGTTTTAATATGAATTGAATTGTCAGAAATTTTTTTTATTTTTCCACCATCAAAACCAACCACTGATAATATAGTTCCACTATTTCTTTTCACCCATTTAGCTGCTTGAACTAGATTTTTAGAGTTCCCAGATGCTGACAATATTAGTATTGCATCTTTATGTGGTCTAAAATGAATTTTTAATTGATTTAAAAAAATATTTTCAAAACCCACATCATTTCCTATAGCTGTTAAAACTGACTGATTTTCATTTAAACAAACAAATTTGAATGGTTTTTTTTGTGTTTTTTTTAAGATATCAAATCCTAAATCATTAGATATTGTTATGGCAGTTGAGGCAGCACCACCATTACCAAACACGAATATATTACAGCCAGAACTTCTTAATCTGTATAATTTTTTTTCAAAAGCTATGATTTCTTTTTTATCAATATTTCTTAAAACTTCGTCTAAATACTTAGTATAGCCTTTATAATAATCAAAAAAGTTTGTATTTTTATTAAAAATTTTCTTTAATCTTGTCATTAATAATTAATTATCTGAGTTATAAATTTTACTCACTACTTCCATTGCCCTCAAAGCTTGCAAACTTGAACCTATTTTAACTTTTTTGTTATTTTTAATCAAATATGCAAATTCATCAATTTCTTTCTTCCACGAATTATCTCTTTTAAATGTATAATGTTTTTTTTTAATACCTTTGCTTAATTTATTGATTAAAATTAATTGTTCTTTTCCATAAGTTTTAGTACTCGAGAGGATTCCAGATAAAATCAACATACCTTTTTCACATGTTATTTCTATACTAAACTTATGTTCCCATTGTGTCGCCGTTGAATGAATTGAAGCAATAACCCCTTTCTTATCTCTCATTATACTAAACGCATTATCCTCAACATCATATTTCCAAAATTTTTTCGATATAAAACTTTTATATTCTGTGAATTCTCCATGGAAAAATAAAATTAAATCAATCAAATGTATTCCTTGATCAAGAAGGATACCTCCTCCTGCATATCTTTTTTTTGCTCTCCATTCGTTTTGATTAAAAGTTACTATTTTACTTTTTCCGTAAACCGCTCTGATATTTAAAATATTTCCCAAAATTTTTTTTGCTAAAATTTCTTTAGCTTTCTGAGCAGAACCATGATACCTGTGATTGAATCCGTACTTTAGTTTAAGGTTTTTATTTTTTTTTTCTACACTAATTACTTTTTTTAAATCATTTGAATTTTTAGCTGGTGGTTTTTCACAAAAAACATGTAATTTTTTTTTTAATGATTTTTGTGTGACAATAGGTGCTAAATAATTTGGTAATGTGACAAAAACAACATCTAAATCTTTTTGTTTAAGCACATCATTATAGTATTTAAAATAATCAATATTTTTTTTTGTGAAATTATTTTTAAATTTAATATCAGATATATATTTAAGATTATAGTATTTATTTTTTTCTATAAAAAATTTTCTTCTTTTTCCTACTACACCAAATCCGATAATGGCTGTGTTAATTTTTTTCATTATTTGTAAAGTTTATAAATCTTATCTTTTTTTAAAAAATTTTCGACAATTCGAATATCAGATTTACAATCTACTGACTGAGTATTTAAATACTTTTGAAAAGCCACAAATTGACCACCATTATTTTCACAGATTCTATTGGAGTCACATGACTCAATAATTTCCAAACTACTTTCTTTAGATTTAAAAAATTTTTCTAGTTCAAACATTCTGAACGCAAATATCCCATGAATTCTTTTTGCATTTCTAATTTTGTTATCAGGCTGATAAGGTATTGGGCTTCTCGAGGTATAAAGAACCTCACCATGTATATTGTTAACAATCTTCACAATATTTTTGTCATAGAATTGTTTTTTACTAATTATTTCCATTGCTAGAACTGATGAACTTACTTTTTTTTTAAATAATATATCTACAACCTTTTTAATCATGGATGGATAAAGTAATGGTTCATCTCCTTGAACACATACCACTATATCATTTCTTCTAACATTAATTTTTTTTGCTGCTTCATATACTCTATCTAAAGCTCGTTTATGATCTTTAGATGTTAAAATAATTGGGTAATTTTTTTCATTTGAAAATGTAACTATTTTTTTATCACATGTAGTTACTATCAATTTTTCCCATTTTTTATACATTTTTGCTCTTTCAAATACATGCTCTAACATTGTTTTATTTAATATTTTTATTAAAGGTTTTCCTGGTAATCTTGAAGCTTTCATTCTTACGGGAATAAAACCATAAATTTTCGTTTTTGATCTATCACCTATAGAGCTTTGATATTTTTTCATTTTTTTTTCCTAAATTTTTTGACCCTTTGATTTTTTTAAAAAAGATTTCTTTTGATTTTTCATTTGACTCATAAAAACTATGTAAAAAATTTATACTCTCCAAACAATCTTTATTGCTTATTGGAAACTTTTTTTTCAAAATTAAAGAGTGATAGAGATCTTTATAAAAATCATAATGTCCAAAACCATATGCATCTGGAATTTTTTCTGAAAAAACCTTACATTTTTTTGGATCTGGAGTGAAAATTTCTAGTTCATTTGCAGCAATACCACCTATTTGAGCAAACCCTTTTGATCCTAAAATTGATATTGAGGCCTCGATGTCATTAGGTCTTGTGCATGTAGTGACTTCTACATTGGCTAAAATTTTCCTTTCAAATTTAACTAGTCCAATAGCAGTATCTTCAACTTCAATATCTGCACCTAAAGTATCCATTTTACAAAATGTTGAAATTGGTTTTCCAGCTAAGAATTTTAAAAGGTCAATGTAATGAATACCTTGATTTGTGAGCGCACCCCCATCATGGGAGAATGTTCCACGCCATTCGGACATATTGTAATATCTTTGTGGTCTACACCATCTTAATCTTAATGAAATAATATTTATTTTACCCAATAATTTTTTTTTCAATGAACTTTGAATCATTCGAACTGCTTTGTTATATCTATTCTGAAAGATTGGGAATATTTTAAGATTATTTTTTTTTGCTATTTTGAATAATTTACTAACATGATTAATTTTAAGCGCAATCGGCTTCTCAATCACAACATTTTTTTTATAATTATCTAAAATTTCATACGAGTGCTCATAGTGCATACCAGATGGAGTTATAATTACCACAACATCACAATTAATTTCCTCTAACATTTGTCTATAGTTTGAAAAAGTTGGTATCTTGTATTTTTTTCCATAAAAATTTGCTTTTGAAATATCTAAATCACAAATACCTGTAATTGAATATTTTCCAAATTCATTAATTGCTCTGATATGATGATTTGCAACTCTTCCACACCCAATTATAGATATATTTAGTTTTCTAGGTTTTTTTTTCATCTGTGATTTAGTACTTTTAAAATATTTATAAAATTTTTTTTCGTTGTGAGTGATAAGCGAATATAGTCTTTTAAAATCGGATGTTTTTGTCTTTTTTTAAATACACATATGTCATTTATCTTTTTTATTATCTTATTTTTATCTTTTAGAATTTTAAGGTGTATAAAATTTGCATGAGTATCAAGAAATTCTATATTGGAATTTTTTTTTAGATTTTTAAGAAAAAATTTCTTTCCTTCAATCAGTCTATTAACAGAATTTTTTACTTCTTTTATTCCTTTTTTCGTTAAAATTTTATTCAACATATAGGCTGCAATATTATTTATCTCATACATGCCTCTATATGATCTGAAAAAATCTATGTTAATTTTATTTGAAACAATAAAACCTACACGTAAACCAGCAACGCCAAATGCTTTACCCATACTTCTTATAATCGCTAAATTTTTATATTTATTGATTTCATTTATATAAGTTTTTTCACTGAATAAATAATATGCCTCATCGATCAAAACAAAAATATTATTTTTTTTAGAAAATTCTAAAATTTTTTTTACCTGTGTCTGATTGAAAAAAAATCCTGTTGGACTATCAGGTGAGGCAAAACAAATTAATTTTGGCTTAAATTCTTTTAATGTTTTGAATAATCTTGAAAAATTTAGATAAATTTTTTTATCTTTTATTGAATAATTTATAGTTTTGTATTTAGCTTGGTATAATTTACAATAAACATCATACATTTCAAAAGTTGGAGAGAAAATTATTACTTTATCATTTTGTTTCACTATGCTTTCAAATATAGTTTTAATTCCCCCATCTGATCCATGAGTTAATAAAATCTGATTTTTGTTTTTTTTACAAAACTTAGAAACTTTAGCATATGTTTCGGCAAGAGATGGGTAAGAATACAAGTATCTAGGAGGAATTTGATTTAAAAATTTTTTTTTAAAGAAATTATTAATTACCTCATCTGTGTTTTCATTTTTATCTAACCAAATCTTTTTTATATTTCTTTCATAATCTTTGTAAGAGTAAGGCCTAAAAATAGGTTTTTTAATTTTAAAGTTTTTTTTCATATTTTTAAATATGATAAACCTTGTCAGTAGATTTATTTTTGAAAATACCTCTGGTATCGATTATTTTTTTTGAATATTTATAAATCAAACTATAATTAAGATTTGTGTGATCAGTTAAAATTATAATCACATCATAATTTAATAATTTTTTATAGTTTAAGTTAATTGACTTAAATTTTTTTTTATTTATCAAAATACTCGCTACATAAGAATCACAATAGTCAAATTTAAAATTTTTAGATTTAATTAATTTCTCAAATATTTTTAGTGAAGCAGACTCTCTTAAATCATTTACATCTTTTTTATAAGTCAAGCCAAAGATTAAAATTTTACTGTTTTTTTTTATTTTTTTTNAATAATTCTTAATTTTAGAAATTGTCCACAAAGACACTTGTTTGTTTACATTAGTACTTAAATCTATAAATTTTGTTTTAAAATCAAATTTTTTTGCTGTCCAAGATATAAAAATTGGATCTATTGGTATACAATGGCCACCTGTGCCAGGGCCTGGTATAAACTTTGTATAGCCAAATGGTTTAGTGCCAGCAGCCTCAATTACATTATGAAAATTTATATCCATTTTACTGGCGAACATCTTAATTTCATTGACTAAACTTATATTTACAGATCTGTAGGTATTTTCAAAAAGCTTTGCAAATTCAGCAACTTCTAAACTTTCACAATCATGTAACTTTTTAAAAATTTTTTTGTAAAAATCCCTGACTTTTTTCAAGCAATTAGAGGAATATCCAGAAATTAGTTTCGGTATATACTCAAGTGTTGTTTTTTTATACTTTTTTGATTTACCCGGATCTAATCTTTCGGGAGAATGTGACAAATAAAAATTTTTTCCTAATTCAAATTTCTTTGAAAGTGTTTGATAAAAAATTTCTCTTGTTGCACCTGGATATACACTGCTTTCTAATATTATTGATTGTCCGAATCTCAAATATGGAATAATTAATTTAAGCGCAGATTTAATAGGATCCATATTTGGAGAATTGCCCCTGAGAGGTGTTGGTAAACAAATAATAATAAAATCTACTTTATTTATATATCTTATATCTTTTAAATTATAAAAATTTTCATTTTTAAGACTGGAAACTTCTTTATTCGTGAGATCTGAGATATAAGAATGACCTTTTTTAATTTTAGAAATATTTTTTTCATTAGAGTCAAATCCAAAAACTTTAATTTTTTTTTTTTTTAAAAGAACCGCAAGTGGTAAACCAACATAACCCAATCCAATAATAGCTGCAGAGATCTTTTTCATTAATTTAATCTTTTAAAACCAACTTGAGATGGTTCAGTTTCTAGTGCATTATCTAAATCTTTTGATTTGTTTTCAAAATCTGAAATTTTTTTAAAAATTTCATCCAATTTACTAAAATAATCATCTAATTTTCTTTTTGTATGTTTTGTACATACAAAAATTGCGTTTGAAGCTAGTATATTAGATTTAAGCATTTCTTGAGTAATAAATGTTTTATACTTTATCCAATCTTTTGATTTAATTGAAAAACTTGACAGAGCTGGAATACCAGATATTTCGATATCCAAATTATTTCTTTTTGCAATTTTTTGCCAACTTTTTCTAATTTGATTTCCTGTGCTTGTTATAATTTTCCAAGAATTAATTTTTTCCATTTCTTCTAATGTTTTAATTGCAGCAGTTGGGCCAATTCTCTCAGTCCAAAAGGTACTACTTATGAAAGTATCCTGAGCAATATCCATTACCTCTTTTTTTCCAATTATAGCTGTTATTGCATAACCATTTCCCAAAGCCTTTCCAAACCAAGCAATATCAGGATTTACACCATATATTTTATGGAGACCTCCAAATGTCTGCCTAAAACCAGATGTGCACTCGTCAAAGATTAAAATTATACCTTTTTTATTACACAATGTTCGAATTTTTTGTAAAAAATTATTTTTAGGAGGAAAATTTCTCTGAACTTCCATTTTTATAGCTGCTAAATCATGTCTATCTGTAATTTTTTTTAATTGATCAAAATCGTTATAATTAAATGGAATTGAGGTACCTTTTAGTTCATTAGGAACTCCTTTTGGATTTAAACCACTCATTAAATGGGTATTTAAATTATTTTTATCCTTAATATTTGCAGATAAATACCAATCGTGCCAACCATGATATCCACAAAATGCTACTTTTGATCTACCTGTAACTGCTCTTGCAATTCTAATAGATGCTGCACTCGCCTCACCACCAGTTCTAAAAAGTCTAACCTTATCTGCCCAAGTATGAAGCTCCAAAAGTTTTTCACTTAACAGAACTTCTTCAGGACAATTTAATGTAGTCAAATTTCCCAGTTTTAAAACTTTTTTTACAGCTTCGTCCACCTTTGGGTGCGAGTAACCCAAAATATTCGTACCAACACCCATTAAANATAAGTCTGTATATTTTTTCGAATCTAAATCCCAAACATGACAACCTTTAGATTTACTAAAATATGCTGGCCACTTATCTGGCAAAAAAAGTTCAGGTCGCTTTGATAATAACATATTTCCACCTGGAATAATTTGTTTTGCTCTTTTCCATAATTTCAAGGTCTTTCCCATTGATGCTCCTTCATTTCTAATTATTTTATTATTATTATTATAAATTTTTTTATTAGATTGTATTAATTTTAAGACTTTTTCCCATGAAAAGTAATTATTAATATCGAAATTTTTTATTATTCTTTTTAGAACTTGTAAATCCTCTTCCTGATCTAAAGACCATCTTATATGAGAATAATCAACTTTATTTTTTAAATTAATCTTTTTAATTTTTTTTTGTGATCTCATCAATGGAGTTACATGTTCCTTATCATAAAAAGATTTGGCTAATTTATATGTTTTATTCAAACATTTTTTAGAAAAAATTTCGATGTCTAACCCATCAGGGTAAGAAGCGGGTAAGGAATTACTTGCATAATCAACATTATTTTTATTAAAAATTTTTAAAACCTTTTCTACCAACTTATGATCTATTAAAATACTATCGCCTGTAATTCTAATTATAATATCAGCTTTGAATTTTTTACTTGCATCATAATATCTTTTTAAAACATTATTTTCAGAACCTCTAAAATAATTAATTTTTTTCTCTATTAAAAAATTGATTAATTTTTGATTTATTTTGTTTTTAGAAGTAGCAACAACAATATCATTAATTTTTTTTGAAAATGAAAGTCTTTTATGGAGTATTTCTATAGCTGGAACACCAGAAAACTTCTTCATTACCTTATTTGGAAGTCTATAGGAATTACACCTTGCCTGAACTATAGCTACTACTCTTTTATTCCTTTTCTTATATTTGGCCATTTAGATGGATTAATTAAGTTTATTTCTTTACTTGAGTTTAAATTACTTATATTTGGATATAAAACTCCTCTAGTGGAAACAAGTTCTTTAAACTGCTTAAAATTATTGGTTCCTACAACTACCTTATCTATGTAAGGATTTGATAACACGTACCTTAAGCAGATCTGATATTTTTTTAATTTTAATTTTTTTGATAACTTGTCAAAATTTTTGAATTTTTCAATCCATCTATTAAATCTTGTTGGCAAATTATCATAATTCATCATAAGAAGACCCTGTAAAAAAGTTGACCTAGAATGAATTTCGATTTTCAATTTGTCTAATTTTTCTAAAATTTTTGTTTGGATTGGTCTTTGATCAAAAACATTAAATGGTAACATTATAATATCAAATTTTTTATATTTGGAAATTATAGTTTTAATTTCACTAATTGTGTAAGTTGAAGCTCCAATTTTTCTAACTAGTCCTTTTTTTTGAGCTTCAACCAGCCCTCTATAAATTTTATAGCCATTTTTATCGTATAAATAGTTAGTGTTGTGAACAAAAACTGCGTAGAAAGACTTTAGTTTCAATGCTTTAAGTGATTTCTTGATACTTTTAATGACCCATTTTTCTCTGTTTTTATCTGGTTTAGTAACGGGTAATTTAGAAAGAGTAATAAATTCGTCAATTCCAACTTTAGCAAGTCTTTTTTCTCCATCAAAGTATGACTTAGCAGTATCTATCATTCTAACACCTTTTGAAAGGGCAAGTCTTTTGATTTTTCTTATGTCATTCATTTTAACTATACCCGTCTTATTGGCTATTCCATAATGAGAACCAAATTGAGCAGATCCAATACATAATTTACTTAAAAAATAATCCCTAACCATCAAATTTCTTTTTTTATTTACAAAAACAAATCCTGTTTTTAAATAAGCACCAACAGCATTTTTATTTTTATTATCAACACCTAAAAAAATTTTTTCTATTCTAAAATGTTTAAATAAATATTTAGAAATTTTATGTATAACTTCTTGTGCAACACCTTTATTCCAAAATTTTTTATCCCCAATAAGAATGCCAAGAAATGCTGAAGATTTCTTTAAATTTATATTATGTATCCTAATATTACCTATATGATGCTTATTTAATGTTTGTATTTTTATAAATAAGGTATCTTTTTTATTTAGATAATTTTTTAAAATAAATTTTTTTAAATCATTGACGTTACTAAAATTAGAATTAATTATATTTTTTTTTATTTCTTTATTTTTAAACCAATTNAAATATTTGAGATTTACATCNGCTAATTTAAAGTTATCTAAAATATAGTTTTTTGAATAAATTTTTTTAAACTTTTTCATTTTTTTAATAAATTTTTAATACCTTCATCTAAACTTATTCTAGGTACAAAGCCAGTATCTTTTTTGATTTTTTTTAAATCGGGATATCTTTTAAAAATTTCTCTTTCTTTGGTTCTGTCGCTATTTTTAAAATTTGTTTTAATTATTTTGACATTACTTTTTGCTAAATTTTTTATCTTTTTGGCCAATTCGTTTATAGAGATTACTTCTTTATTATTTCCGATATTATAAACCTGATTTTTTTTTCCTTTCCTGAGAACTGAATAAAGTCCATAAACTGCATCATTAATATTACAAAAAGCCCTTACCTGATTTCCTTTACCATAAACTAACAAATTTTTTGATTTTGACAAAAGATCTATAAATTTCGGTATAACAAAATTTTTTTTTTGATCTTCACCGTATACATTAAAAAATCTAACAATGTTACAATTTAAATTAAATTTTTTTGAATATGATCTGACATAGAATTCTGAAGTGATTTTACTTAGAGCATAAGTTGACTTAACTCTAAACTCATAATCTTCTCTTAAAGGAAATTTTTTTTGATCGCCGTATACTTCAGATGATGAGGAAAAAATAAATTTTTTAATCTTATTTTTTTTAACAACATTCAAAATTTTTTTTGTACCCAAGATATTTATATCTAAACAATCTAGCGAATTCTTCTCTGTGTTTTGAACACCTAATGATGCAGCTAGATGAATTATGCAATCAACATCAGAGAAAAAAGATAACAAAGTTTTCTCATCATAAATATCAATTTTTTTAAATATAAAATTTTTGTTATTTAATATTATATTTTTAGGATTTATAAGATCACAAGATTTAATTTTATAATTTTTTTTTAACAAATATTTTATTAAATGTTGACCTATAAAGCCTGAACCACCTGTAACACCTATCTTTTTCATGAAAATCTGATAATAAAAAATTAATGTCTTTTAACTATAAATTTTTAAAAAGAAAGCTTAAATATAAAAATTTTTCATTAGAAAATTTAAACAATTTTGACATTGAAAAGATAAGAATTTGGCGAAATTCTCAAAGAAAAGTACTAAGGCAAAATAACATTATTTCAAAAAAAAAACAGATATCCTACTTTAACAATTATATACTCGATCAAACTAAGAAAAAATTTCCAGAAGTAATTCTTTTTGGTTTTAAAAAAGATGGAATATTAATCGGATACGGTGGTCTGGTTTATATATCTTGGGAAAATAAAAGAGCAGAGTTATCTTATCTGCTTAAAACTGAATTAAATAAAAATCAAAAAATTTATGAAAATTACTCTACCAAATATTTCAAGTTGGCAAAAAAGTTTGGATTTGAAAGACTTAAATTAAATAGACTTTATACAGAAACATTTATTTATAGAAAAAAACATATTATAAATCTTGAATCTTCTGGTTTTAAAAAAGAAGGTGTGCTTAGAAAACATAATATTAAAAACAATAAAACAATTAATGTTATAGTTCATTCTATCATCAAGTAGCTAATAATATCCAACAGCTTCATTTAAAAATTTCTTCCTTAAATTTTTTATTTTAGCTGAATTATACCATTTATAAGGATCTTGATAGATTCTATTAAGATGTTTCGACGCTTCCTCAGTATTAAAAAAAATGATCTTATTTTTTTTCATTTCATTTATAAGTTTTTTGCAGATATTATGTCTTTTATAAATTTTACTATCATAAACTAATATTGTTGGTTTGTTAGATAACATACACTCTGTAAAAGTGGTCTCAGGTGTTGTGCAAATTAAAATTTTTGCTTTGTTAATAGTACTTATTACGCTTTCAAATAATAACTTTTCTTGACCAAATATTTTTTCAAATTCTGGCAAAGTATTAATATAGAGATTTGAATTATTTGAGGGGTGAGGTTTAAACATCACATTTTTTTTTTGCTCATTGTTCATGTTTTCGAAAAGAGATCTGATCATTTTTGTTTTTGAAAGTATATTTGAAGGTGTTCTTGAAAATATTATTTTATGTAAGTACCTTGGGGTAACACTTCCAAAAATGATTATTTTGTCTCCAGGATCAAATTCTTTTAAATACTTTTGAAATAAATTAAAATTTTGAAATTGTTTATGATTTTTAAAATATTTTTTATACCATGTATATTTTTTATCAAAAAAATTTTCTTCAAAATTAAAGTTCATTCTATAATGAGGAAAGCTTCCTCCATGTTCAAGACAAATAATTTTATCTTTCTTAATTTTTCTTTCTGCCAAATATAGCTTGAGACTATAATTATCAAAATGAGAATACATTGAGTAAGTATAATGAGACTTTATTAAATTTATTCTAGTATTTTTGTGAATATTATATCCCTCAATTATTTCACCTGGAACATCTAAAAACAACCTAGAATAAAAATAGTTTTCAAAATTTCTTTTTTTATTTTTTGAAATACTAGCAGTTATTTTTGTTCTAAGGCCAAAGTCATATTTATATGTTTTAAAAGCTAAATTATTAATTTTTGTAACAAATCTTATATATACCTTTCTCAATATATCTAAAAAAATATTTTTTTTTTTATTAAAGTTTACATCTAAATAAAAATTTGTGACTTTAAACTTGTCGGTAGAAAAAAGAATTTTACAAATCTTTATCAAATAATAAATTAAGAGGGATTTTTTTTTATTTTTAAGATTATAAAAATTTTTTCTATTTTCTTTTTTTTTGAAATCTAAAATATCTTCAAATATGTGTTGGTTAAAATAGTTAGATTGTGAAAGTGCAAAAAAATCATTTGAGTTATTTATGGGTGTAATACTTTCTTCACACATAAGTCTGATGAAATTGGTTTTTTTCTTTTCTAGATCACTTAATATTTTCCATCTATCATACAAAACTGATATGTAATTTTGTAACCAAGGTGAAAGTAAAATTGCCCAATATTTATAGTTTAAATTTGTTTTATGAATTTTATTCAAATTAATTGATATTTTACGAATAGTTTTATAATAAAAGTTTTCAAGAAAGAAATATGTTTGTGATAAGTCACTAGGATTTAATTGATAAGAATTTAAAATTTTTTTATTTTTTTTTTTATCAAAAATTTCTGTATCATTAAGGCCCCAAACTCCAGCAAAATAACAATTTTTTATGTTTTTATTTTTTAATCTCAATGAGGTTAAATATATATTTTTTTTCACAAAATAAACTTTACCTAAATTTCAAATATTTTATTTAATTTTTTAATTAATCTTCGATTTTTAAAATCATAACTGATTACATCATTGATATATTTTTTTTTTATAATTGACCATTTTGTTGAATTCATTAAAAACAAATTCTTTAAAATTTTTTCCATTTCTTTTTTTTCTGTAGAATTTGTCCAAAATGGACCATTAATTTTATAATTTTTTGGCCAACCGAATCTATGTTTTTTTCCATTTTTAAAATTACTTACCAAATATCTGTTATTAAAAAAGGCTACTCTTTTACCTCTTGCTAAACACTCATAACCCATAGTTGAGTCTATTGTTACAAAATAGTCAAATTGTGATATTAATTTATATCCATGTATTATGTTATGTTTTCTTAAAAACTTAACTTTAAAATTTAATATTAAATTATAGTAATTTATCTCTTTTTTTACTAAATCTGATTTTGTATTTCTTAAAAAAATTAATAATATTTTATTATTCTTAATACAATAATTATTTAAAAAATTTAATATAATCTGATCTGATTTAATATAGCTTTCCTTCAAGTTAATTATTTTATTATTTTCGCCTAAAGTTGATTCGTCATTATCCCAATTCTTAAATTGCGAAATATAAATAAGTTTTTCCTTTTTGTTTGTAAAATTCTTTGCTATTAAATTATTCTCAATTGAGCCTGCGCTAAAATATTCACACTTTATTTTTTTTTTATATTCAGATTTGACAGCATTACAATAAGTGATAAATAAATCACATTTACCTTTAGTTCTTAATTTGTTTTTGAATACATTTCCAAAGTCCCAACCATTTCTATAATTATTTTGAAAAATGATAATTTTTTTTTGGGGGAAATATTTTTTTAACTCCCAAAAAAAAGTATTCACATCATTTGCTGTAAGAATAAATTTGGGATTAGCAATTTTTATATAAANAAGAATATAATGCTGAGTTAATTTGAGAGAAGGATGAATTATTTTTTTTAAAAAAGCTAAAACTAATACTAAAATAAAAATTTCATTAAATCTGATATCAAGAATATTAATTTTTTTATTTTTAATCAATCTTATTAATTTAAAACCTGTCAACTTATCAATTATTAAAAAATCTTTTTTTTTTGGATAAAATAAGTTTTTTTTAGCATAGAATATTAAACTTAAAACTCGGAGCATTATTTTATTTAAATTTAAATTAAATTAGTTTAATTATTTTATTAATATAATTTATGTATACTAAATTCTCTAAACCTTTTAATGATATTTTAAAAATAAAGTCAGATTTTTTTTCAAATAATGATTTATTGCTTAAAAATAATGACAAATTATTAAAGATCTACAAAACCCAACCAATAAGAATTAATTGTAAAAATTGCGGATACAAACTTGGTAAAAGACATGATTTTATTAATCATAAAATCAAATATAAAGTCTGCAAAAAATGTTCTCACATAAATGGAAACTTCGAAGATACCCAAAAATATAATGAATTTTGCTACAATCCAAAAAATAATAATTATATAAAATTTTACGAGAAATCCTTTAATGATAGAGTAAAAAAAATATATTCTCCCAAAACACAATTTTTAATAGATTTTTTCAAAACTCAAAAAGTGAAGAACATAAAAGTACTAGATATAGGATGTGGNCTAGGTCATTTTTTAAAATCTTTAGAGAATAAAAATATAAAAGCAATTGGTGTAGAAACTAACCCTATGATGGTAAAATTGGGAAATTCTAAACTTAAGAAAAATAAAATATTTTTTTCTAAGGACCTAGAGACTCTCAATATGATTAAAGAAACTGACTCTAACATTATTTCTATGATCTCAGTACTAGAACATCTAAATAATCCAAATGAGTTTTTAAAGTGTATAAAAAAATCAAAAGCAAAATTTTTGTACGCCTCAATTCCAATGATGAGCCTTTCAGTATTAATGGAAAATTTATTCCAAAATGTTTTTCCAAGACATTTAGCAGCAACACACACACATATTTATACTGAAAAATCAATTAAGTATCTACTTTCGAAATTTAAAATGAAAATTGTTGCTGAATGGTGGTTTGGAACGGATTTTTTAGATATGTATAGATCAATGCAGTTAAATTTAAAAAAAAATAAATCAGAATTAAATCTTTACCTAAAAAATTATATATTAAAAAATATTGATTCTTTTCAAAGAATTATAGATAAAAATAAGGTTTCTTCTGAATTGCATTTTATAGCAAAAATTAAAAATTGAGATGGATATTACGCTTGCAATTTTAAACTTTAATAGATCTAAATTTTTAGATAGGTCTTTACGATCTTGTTTGGATCAAGTTTTATCTAATAAAAGTATTGAGGTAATTGTAATAGATGATGCCTCAACAGATGAGTCATTAAAATATCTTAAAGGATTTGAAAAATATATTAAAATATATAGAAATAAAAAAAATATGGGTGCCGGTTATAGCTCTAAATTAGCTGTAAAAAAATCAAGAGGAAAATATTTCATAAGAGTAGACTCTGATGACTACTTAAACAAATATTCGGTTCAAATAATGTCGGAAATTCTTGATTTTAATAGAAATTTAGCATTTGTTTATGCAGACCATTACAGAGTTGATGAATATGGTTTTAAACAAAAAATAATTAAATTGAATAGTAAAAACAAAATTTTATCTCATGGAGCAGGTATTATGTTTAGAACTCAAATGATAAAAAAAATTGGAAATTATAATCCTAAATTAAGAGAAGCTGAAGATCATGACTTAATAAATAGATTAATGAAAAAATACCAAACATTTCATCTTCCAATTCCGTTATATCGATACTATATTCATGGCAAAAATATTTCTTTCTCCGGAAATAGAAAACAAATAATTAATAAATTAAAAAAATGAAAAATTTGCAAGTAGGAAATATAAAAATTGGTAAAAACAAGTGTGTTATAATAGCTGAAGCTGGTGTTAATCATAACTGTAACCTAAGAATGGCAAGAAGACTTATAAAAGAAGCAAAAGAAAATGGTGCGGATATTATTAAGTTTCAAACTTACAAAGCCGATAAATTATCAGTAAGAAATACACCTCGTTTTTGGAACTGGGATGGAGAATTAGTCAAAGAGGGTTCTCAATACGACTCTTACAAAAGATTAGATAGTTTTAATGAGCCCGAATACAAAATTTTAGTTCAATTATGCAAAAAATCCAAAATACAATTTATGTCAACCCCTTTTG
>FUFK010064895.1_pt1 | contig 27522 bp, 36 predicted proteins | sample 1021851 | NCBI WGS metagenome assembly FUFK01 (sample SAMEA51879418, study PRJEB19060) | metagenome
GAATCCGATGAAGAAGTGATCGAGAGAATGCGTAAACGTTTCGCGATATTGGACGACATGACTAAGGCAACCAAGCGAGGAGATGTGAGAGCCATGATCGTGAGTGGCCCACCCGGAGTTGGCAAGAGTTATGGAGTGGAGACTGTGCTGGATAGATATGGCACTGTCAGCACTCTGGGGAACACAGCACCCAAGTACGAAGTATGCAAAGGTGCTATGAGTCCTATCGGTCTGTATTGCAAGTTGTACAAGTTAGCGGCGAAGGACAACGTTATCGTGTTCGACGACTGTGATAGCATACTGTTGGATGACTTGAGTTTGAACATATTGAAAGCGGCATTGGACAGCAAGAAGACTAGAAGGATATGCTGGAACACTGACTCGCATATGTTACGTAGGGAGGGAGTGCCCGACACGTTTGAGTTCGCTGGCTCAGTCATATTCATCACCAACATCAAGTTCGACAATGTGAGATCCAAGAAGTTGCGTGATCACCTGGAAGCATTGGAGAGCAGATGTCACTACATAGACTTGACNATNGANACGTTGCGTGAGAAACTGTTACGTATACAGCAGATCGTCAAGGATGGTATGCTGAACTCGTATGCATTACCTGATGCCACACAGCAGGAAGTTGTGCAGTACATATGGGACAACAAACGTAGACTGAGAGAGATCAGTCTNCGNACTGTGTTGAAGATTGCAGACTTGGCCAAGGCCTTTCCGGACACATGGAAGGACATGGCATCAAGCACGGTGCTGAAGCCAGTATAGGCATACAGCGCCTTGGGGTGTGTCGCACGTGCCCTCGTTAGCACACACCCCGACCCGAAAACTTTTTCAAAAAATATTTCATCGGCTCGACATATAAAACTAAAATTATAAACTGTAATTTAACAACGCATAGGTGGAAAATCACCACCTCGAAATGAAAAGTACTTCTTTTTAATTTTTCGTAGTTTGATTTTTTGGTATACAGAACCCTTTTGGGTAATCTGTAAGTACCCTAGCAAATTTTTTTACAGCAGTATTTTTTGGTGTTATATACCCAGTTATCCACAGCCAAACCTGTCACACCGATTGAACCTAACCGACCGATGCTACCAAAATGCTATTCTTTGGAGTCTTCTGCNAGTTTGTGGTATTTGTTCAGTANTTTTTGGAAATGTGCAACTGTGGGCTCGTTCCATGAGTTGCCTCTTTTGGTATTCTTGCTTACGAATGGGTGCAATGAACCGCCTCTGTATGCCAATAAATCCTTAACAATTTCTTCGTATATCTTTTTGCTCATTGTATCAATATATGTTATTTGGTGCTAATTGTCAAGTGAATTCTCCACATCGTTCCAATACAGTGGAATCCACCATTCCTCGAACCAATGCTGGAAATAGGCAGGATCCTTGCGTTCCAAAAGTATCACTTCTGCACCATTACGCAGTTCCTTCAATGCCAAATTCAATTCCTTCATATAATATAGATACTTATTGACAAATTGTGTGAAATGTGCTAAACTGGAGATAGTGTTGACCACTTCAGACACGGTCATCACCTTCCTTAGGCGTTCCGGAACAGGCTCGTACGCATTTAGACTGTGTGTGCGAGCCACTACAATCTACACGCAAAACTTGTATAGACACACCCATTCATCTTGTGCTACAATGCAGATATGAAAAATAAAGTTTACTTCGGCGCAGGGATATTTGCTGTTATACTGGCAGTTGTGTCCGTGGTAGCATTCACCTTAATGTAGGATTAACCAGCACTTATTTTCACAGTGCCGTTGTCGTTCCACAGTTGTCCTTGATTGTTGGGATCACTTGTGGGCAGATCAGTTGCCATCACCTTGCCACTGTCGTTCACCATCACTTCACCGTTGGAATCAGGGAAGTTGATGTTTCTCTTGGTTGTGGAAGCACCTTTAATTCTTGTGGTCTTACCATCAGCACTCTTCAACACCAATGGCATATCGTTGAACAGGAACACACCATCCGACTGCATGATTACGAATGCTTTGTGCTGTCCACCCTTCCTTGCCACGAACTCCAATGCTGAATCGTCCTCACCGTTCCTTACGTCCTTGATCTTTGCATTGATGCTACCATATCTTATTGTGGCACCAGAACTGTCATTGCCCTTGAATTGAATCTTGCCCAACACATCATTGTTCGCTGGAGATTGGCTGTCTCTGTGCAGGGTCATGTGTGGACCACCCGCACTGGTGTCTGCCTTGGTCACCAACAATATGTTGTTCTCGCTTGTGGATGCGTTCCTTACTACCAGTTTGTGGAGTATCTGTTTCTTGTGGAAATCTGCATCGTTGTCTGTTACCGGTTTGTTTTCGACGTCTGTTTCTTCCACTTTCAATAGACTGTAATATTTCTTTGACATTATTCCCCCTTGATGTATTTCTTACCTGTTAACTGTTCGATGTCCTTGATCATTTCTTCCATGTCGATCCTTACCACCTTGCCAGTCTTNACGTTNCTTGAATAGTATTCCCAGTTGCCCAATTGGTTGTGTGGTGAAAGTTTAGTAACGTTACCCGCTTCGTCCTGCACAAATACCTCGGCACTAGATGCATCGTCCTTGGCATACACATGAGCATAGTTTGGAACGTTTGTTGGATCACCTGCCTGCACCGCCATCTTGATACTGCTGGACACTGTCATTGCACCTTCGACCGATACAGCAGTGTTGGCATTACCGATCTTTACAGGATTTATTGACGATCCNGTNTTACCTATCTTGACCTGTCCGTTGCCTATTCCGTAGATGTCAACAGTGTATCCTGTGATTGCACCAGTTGCCTCGAAAGTTATATTGCCGTCGATAGTCACTCCAGGTGCACCGTCATTAGTGAAACTGGTTGGTGTCTGTATAGATAATTGTGTAGAGTCTGAGGACTTGATGTTGTTGTCTATCAATTGTATGGAACCGATAGTGGATGATGTTGCAGTGATGTTTCCTAACACTGCCAAATCGCCTGTGATCTGTGATCCAGTTACTCCTGTTCTTATTCGTTCAACATTGCCGTATGCAGATATGATTAAATCATTGACTGTGCCACCTGTACCGTCCATACCAATAGTTGCACCATTGCTTCCAGCCGCGCCTTGGAAACGTATTAATGGCACATTGGCATTGTCGGTTCTTCTTATTGTGACATAAGGAGTCGCACCCTGTACCATGAGGTCATCAACTGCTAATACACCTGTTGATGTTGTTTCAAACTTTTTAGTATTATCGTGATATAATTCAACGGCTCCATCAGCAATACCCTTGACCATGATTTCTGTATCACTATCCTTGGAAAGTATAACATTGTCGTTACTCTGTAGATATAGGTTTCCTGTTCCTGTTTCTCTTACAATTGAATGGTTTCCATTGTGGAATATCTTAAGGTCATCAGCATTACCAAATCCNGCATAGTTGCTACTAGCACCACCATCGGGGAATTGTAACTTTCCTTTTATGGANACATCACCCGTGTCNGCNANCTTGAAAATGTTGTTGGCTTCTGTTACTGTGCCATCTGGATCTGTGGTGTCAAAGATTCTAAATGCTGTGTCCCCACTGACATCCGCACTTGCTGAGTCTAGGAAAAAGTTGATGCTTCCCACACTGCTCAACACGGTGTTGTTGCCTACACTGTATTGTGTGACAGTGAAGTCCAACATACTTCCGCCAGCGGAGTTGTATTTGATCCTGTTGTTTAATAGTAAAATATCTTTGCCGTTTGTGTCTAGATCGCCACCCAGTTCTGGAGTGGTATCTTCAACCACATTGTTTAGTCCACCACCACCGCCACCTGACTGTGCCACCCATGCATAATCCGATCCATTCCAAGATAATACATAACCTGAAGTTGGATTAGATTGATTTAGATGTGTGTCTACATCTGTGTTTGTGTAACTGTCTGTGATTCCGTAACCTGCTATTGTGGTTGGTTTACCTGTTAAACTTGCGAAACTCTGTGCAGGGACCGATGTCAAGTAACCTGGATCTGCAACAAATTCTAATGCTGTGGCTCCTGCGTTTACTTTTACAAAACGGCTTCCAAGACCTGTGAATTCTGNTGGAGTATCTGTNAGTGCNAGGAANGTNGTTGNNCCACCACCGCCACCGCCACCTGCTANGGCAACNCCTCCAGGTGTGCTACCGTCACCTACTTTNANTTCGTTNGTGTCCGGATCNACAANNAGTGTGCCATCACTAGGCACTAGTCCACTTGCTGGGCCAGTAAATCTATGTCCCTTAATTAATATTGTGCTCGGCATAATATAGGTATTTATTTAAATACGTTTATGTTTAGTAGTACACCATTTCACTTTGATTCGGACAAAATATTCAAAACTCTACGGGATATAGTGGTTGCACAGGACACACATGATAACATGGGTAAATGGGATATCAATGAACCCACTGGCAACTTCTTTTACGATCCTTGGAGATTGAAGAAACAGTATTGGGATACCAGCATAATAGAACTGTTCGATCAACTGGGACCTGTGGGACAGGCAAAGGTGATTATCATAAAGCCTGGACAGAATTATCTAGGACATGGTGACATTGAAGACAGATATCATATCACATTGCAGGGAGAAGAAAGTTATCTTATTGATTTAGAGGACTTTAAAATGTACCCAACCGTTGCAGACAATATATGCTATCACATGGACACATCACGCATACACACTGCCGCAAACTTTGGATACAAGGACAGGATACAGTTAGTNATAAGNAAACTGTTGACNAGACANANANTGAAAGATCCTGTNTTGATAAAAATCAGACCAGTGGATAAACCGCACAACCTAAGATACTTGTTCGACAAACACTTCCTNATATGGCTGAACAAAGCCAANAAGAAAGGCATAATCAACGATGTCAAGTCAACATCNGAGCATGAGATCGATTTCGAACTGGAAAGAGATTATGTTAAAGAACTACAAAAAATTGTTGACAACTGCGGATTCAAGGTTAACCTAATTCAACACAACAACTAAACTTTTCCATCAAGAAGTAATGATATATTAGCAGTCCTATTATGATTCCTTCCAACCAGGCTATGTAGGCAGATATTATTGGGTACTTGCGAATGAAGTTGATTTTAAAACGCCACAGTGCTTTGAAAAGTCTTTTTATTACGTCCATGGTCTACTGGCATCCAACGGAGAGTTGTTGTTTTGAACCAACGCAGTATTGTTGCCAGCGGCGTATAGTGTAGGCAATCTATTTTTTGTTTTTGTGTTCAATGCTCTNTAGTAGACNGCATTGGTATCACCAGCCGCCAAACCTTTTCTTTTTGTGGTAGCAATTCTTAATTTTTCTTCCTGTCTCTGTCTTTTGAAACCGTCTGCTCCTGAGTATCTAGGAATGCAATGAACGGAATCACCGTCAACCAAACCTGCGGCTGTTAATGTGTCACTGCCGTTGTTGGTTTGATTTATTGAAGGATCTTTTGTTGCGTGAATTTCTGCATACATGGCAGTTGTGATCTCTTGACCTTCCACAGCCTGAGCCAATGCAGTCAAACCATTCATAGTGGTTGAACCCATTGTGACCGTTAGATCAAATTGTACACCTGTTAAACCTTTACACTTGATTGTTGCCATATACTGTATTTATTAAACTGGCTTTACAGGTTGTACAGCAGTTTTATTTTGTGTTGGTGTTGGTGTTGGTGTTGGTTGTTGTGCAGGCATTTTTGTTTGAGGTTGTTTAGGTTTTATTTGAGCCTGAGGCTTTGGCACTGGTTGTGCTGGTTGTTTTTTTGCTGGTTGTACAACATTCATTTTTTGATCCACTATAAGAGCGTTCTTCACTCTTTGATAGTATGAGGCCTGCACTTTTGTTCCTGGATATAATCCTCTGTTTCGAGCCTGTGAATTCCTAATATGTAAGTATGGTTGCATACGGTCTGGTATATCTTCAACAGTCTTTATAATGACATCAGCGGTCACTGTTAAATTATTTGCCTTCAATACATAGTGTTCATCTTCGAATGTTTCCTTGACTACTCCTCCACCTTGGGCCAATATGTCTGAACCAAACACAACATCTAATACATTTTTTTTAGATAGTTTCATTGCTACTTCAGGACTTATCTTGACTTTTTGTGTACCTTTTGCCGTTCCTCCTTTTGCTGTAGAATCTTTTGGAGTATAAGCATCTACAGGAGTTAATGTAACTAATTTTTTTTGTTTAAGATTAGTAATAATTTTATCTGCTGTTGGACCAAGGAGTGTGTCCGCACTCTCCCAATAATCTGCAGTTCTAGATTTAATGCTAACAGGAATTAATTTACCTTCAGACATTAAATTCACATCGCTTTTTTTTCTTGCTTTTGTGTCTTGTCCTGCACCCCTGGCTTCAGTGACACTAGTTGCAGTAATACTTTTTTTATTATCCCCAACAAATGTAATGTCCAGTGGGCCTACTTCTTTAACGAATTGATTAATTTTTTGTATTAGGTGCTGTTCATTTCTTAGTCCCGCGGCATTTACACCTTGTTTATCTGCAGGTCTTACATTAATTTTTGTTCCATTAGGATGAACTACTGCTCCTATGCTTGATGCATCGGTCATATCTTTTTTAGAACCTTTAAAGGCAGAAAGTATTTTACTCTGTGCTTTTACTCTATTTTGATTTGGAACAAAAACCGCAACCTTTTTGCCAGATATTTTTTTGACGTCATTGAATCCTAATTTTTCTAGGCCTCTAATTACATCGTTAGTAGTAACTTTAAGTTCTGTTAATATACTAATATCTTTGAATTCTCTGTATCTCATGCTAATATTTATCGGTTGGATAAATATACTTTTAGTATGCGAACCACCCGTAAAACTAAAAAAACTGTCCGTTGGACACTAGACGGCGGTGATGCCTTTCAAGTAGTGGAACTTGTCAAGTTCATGGAAGACGCTCTCAAAAAACCCAAACAACGTTATCAGATTAAGATCGCCATTGAGAAATGGGATCATCGTGCTTGTAGAAGTTTTGAGAAGGAAATACTGGGAGAGCGGCACTGGAATGAACTAGAATTCCGATACAGCAAACCCAGTAGAAGTTTCCTTTTTAGCCGGAGAACTAAACGTTCTTAGACTTGACTGTTAAATGTCCGCGTACTTTGCCTTTGTTGGCACCTTGCTTGATCAAGTAGCCTGTAGTTCCGTTTGCGTAAGCCTCAACAGATACAACATTGCTTTTTAAAGCCTTTTCTCTTTTTTCTAATTGTCTCTGCTTTCGTACTTGTAGCAATTGGTACGTTATGCGATTTTCCATAACACTCTCCTTTTTAAAGTTAAGTGCGTTCCTTCGCTTTCGCTACTTCCGTCCCTGTGGGATGAACGTATGTGTATTTAGCATATCAGTTATGCAATAATCTACTATGTTCCTATTATAAGGAAGTGGCACCATCTAGGTGGTAACCATTGTAATAACCATGCTCTATTTTTTAATGGAGTGTACACATGATCCAGACTCAATCTGTCCAAATCTCTGTGTTGTACTCTGAAATAAGGGTAGTCATTAGATGTGAAAATCAGATCGTAATTGTCCTCATCACCTTGGTAAACTCTTATCTGTAAATGTCTGAATCTGACGCTGTGTATCAACTGCTTCACACACTTCTCCTTTTTTCTTAAAAAAAAATGTGCGTTGCTTCGGTTGTCCTACTTCCGTCCCCGCGGGATCAACGAAAAGTATTTATTATACCTTTCGAAGACCTAATTATTAATGCTTATTCTGAGTAAATTTCACCTTCGATACGCCATTTAGAATCTTTGGGTACCCAATCTTTTGGTGGATCCTCGAACTCTTCCGTAGGAATTTTGTGCCACATGATGTCGAATATTGTACTAGAATCAATCACTTCGTCATCACCGAGGACCTTCAAGTCCTCACAAATCTTCATGCATTTCTCACGATTCCATTCCACTTTGCGTTGATAATCGTAGTATGCTTTCTTGTCCAAATATTCTTCTTTGCTTATCATAGAATTATTTAAAGCAAAATCCGAAGTCATTATCTGCTAGGTGTTTATTCTTTGTCCTTGAGTTTCTGCAGAGTGGATTGTACTTGTCGCTCGTAACTGTCGTTGCTGATTGTGACCAGCATGGATATCATGAAACCCAATGTAAATGATATCAGACTTACAGTGAAGTCTGCTTTCCAAATGTACATTAGTACTGCAAATGCAACCCCAACTCCTAATTGTTTAGGGTACATCTTGATAGGACTGATAAACATATCATTCAATATAAATTTTAATCTGTAAAACATAACTCACTTTAACACAATATAAAGCCAAAGTCAACCATGAAATAAAGTGCGTATTTAATAAATACACACAACTAGGAGAATATATGGCCAAGGAAAGAATATTTAAATTTACAGACAATACTGCTCCAGAGGAAGAGCAAGTGAAAGAAGTTACTGCTATGAGTTATAAAAAAGCAGTAAAAAGTTATCAAGGCGGAAGTAAAGCCAAACAAGTTGAAGTAGAATGGACAACAAAACGTGGCGAGGAGTTCTACACAGTCCAAAAACTACCAATGGGTAGAAGCAAGAAGATAGGAAAGTAGTATGGCAAAGTTAGCAAAAAGTTATGTTGCACATATTCCAATGCCTAAGAAAACTAGTCAGGCACCAAGAAAAAGAAAGTGCAAATTGAGTTCCATGAACAAGTCCAAGAAAAGAAGTCTGAAGTTTTACAAAGGACAAGGTAGATAGAAATGGGTGCTCCTAAGGCAAGAGGTGTAGTAACTGCCCACAGCGCCAGATATCACAAAGACAGAGAAATCAAACCATGCAGATACATTGGACCTAAAGGCGGAAAAGGTTTAATGGTTGCACAATACAAGGACACTGGCGATCTAGTTGTTGACGAACAGGGCAAACCGATTTCTTGGTCCAGAGCGTAATTACAATGATTAAAGTTGGCACAAGGGGATCGCCTCTAGCCACTAGACAGGCAGATGGCGCCACATCAAATTTAGTACAACCGTACGAACTAATCACAATAAAAAGTCAAGGAGATATTGATCAAAAAACTCCAATCAATGAGATGGGAGGCAAACACGTTTTTTGTTCTGCACTTGAAGAAAGTTTAATAAAACAGGAAGTAGATTGTTGTGTGCATAGTGCCAAAGATATGGCTACCGAGCGTACCGAAGGTACGGAAGTTCTTGGGGTTGTTTGGGAAGTTGGAGATAGACGTGACGCACTTGTAGGGCCTTTTGAAAATTTTGATTCTATTCCGTCAGGACAAAGGATAGGTACAAGTTCTCCAAGGAGAGCAGATATGTTACAGGACCAAAGAAAAGATTTGCGTTTTGTTCCTATAAGGGGAAATATTGAAACAAGATTAAAACTTGTTGGCAAAGAAGTTGATGCAATCATAATGGCAAAGTGTGCATTGGACAGATTAAAATTAAATCCACAACACACTGTTATACCTGAAGAAGAATTATTACCAGCGGCAGGACAAGGCAAAGTTGTTGTACAAGTAAGGTCAGACGATACTAAAATGAAAAACATATGGGCACCAGAAATATTAGAATGGCCCACGTTTGAATATCAGGCAGAAAAATATCTTTTAGAACTTGTTGGTGGAGATTGTCACACAGCGATAGGCGTCACTGCTGATGCCAGACCTGAAAAAGGTTTACTACAAATACGTTGCAGTTATCATAACGGAAAAAACGCAAAACATATTCAGGAAATTGGACCAATAGCAGAATGGAAAAAAGTTGTACATAATACCGTTGTACAATTAGAATTACAATAACAGCACATAAGTTTTGACAAAGCAAGTGTAAATATCATTGTATTAAGGCACATTAAACAACTAAAAAGGGAGAATAGGCAATGAACACAATCAAACAAAAGATCGCATTCGCGGTACTATATGTTCAAGCATTTTTCATGAGACTATACAACAAATTAGAATTATTTGTTGAGAGACAAGTGAAAAGATTTGAAAATCATCAATAATAGGTTAGTATTCTAACCAACTATTAATCAAGTACTTACACCCACTACGCGGAGGGTTACCTCTGTGCAGGTGGGTGTAATTGCCCGGATATATTAGGAGTGTTCCTTCGACTGCTGGAACTAATCTGTTCATGTATAAAAATTCTGTTGAGCCGCCATCTTCAACGGTGTTCAAAAATAATTGTACGTTTAATATTCTGTTACAATTAGATTTTCCTTCCTGTTCCCAATGCCATACGTGATAACCGCCACCTACTTCAGTCTTTTGTATTTTTAATTCAAACATACCCAAAGGGTTTTGTGTTTTAAGACTTGAAAATTTTTCTGCGTAAATGTTAAAGCAACTCCACGCTCTTTCTAAAAAATAATCTTGTATGTCTGGCACGCCTGTAATTTGTTGTTCCGCAACACCGTTAGCAACACCTCTTGATGTGTTGTAAGAAATAGTGTCTTTGAGATGTGATGGTGCATTTTCTAACTGGACCCTAGAATAACCAAAACCCATTTCATCCATTCTTTCAAAATATTTTATTGCTCTTTGACAGTATTCTGGTTCAAAGGCATTTTTGAAAGTTCCAATAAATTGGTCAAGGTTAACTTCTAAATTTTTCGGCAAAGGTTTCTGTGATTCCATATAATCATAGTTAGTGATACGTAATAAATCAAACCTTAATAGTGATACCTAAAACACCATTTTAACAGCCTTTTAAGGCGTCAAAGACGTCGTTATACGGGCCTATCACAGCAAAAAGTATATGTGCCTACCAGTACCATAAATGTGCCTTTTTCAGTCAATTCAAAAGGACCAATCCATAAATATTTTTACCCCTATGAATAAAAACATATACCACAGATATTTAAAGTTGCCTTTCGAATATTCCAAACCTATCGAATTCGAAAAAGATTTGGAGAACGATTTTATTTCTTATTTTCCAAAAGACAAAGTGCAAAATAATTTTTTGGAATGGCTAGACAAACACAATTTAAAAATTAGTAACATCATAGAAGGCTTCTTTACCAAAACACAAGGAAGCATACCTATCCACAACGATACGCCAATCAAACCAAACGTAAATGACGTGTGCAAATTAAATTTTACTTGGGGTCCTGAAGACAGCACCACAAGATGGTGGCAAGTAAAGGACGAATCCAAATACATAGAAATTAATCATGATCAAACCGATGTCAATAAAAGTTTTGAGGAAGCAGGCATTGTGCCTGACATAGATTGTTACAAGTGTTATAGTGCTGATAGGAAGGATGTTGAATTAGTATATGAGGCAGTAATTAACAAACCAAGTATATTAAATGTAGGACAACTGCATGATACATTCAATCCTGATCCTAACAAAAGTAGATGGACCTTAAGTTTTACATTGTTGCACAAAGACGGCAAACATTGCACTTTTGCTGATGCTATGAATATATTTTCGGAGTCAATCGATGCGTAAAGTTTTTGCTGTACATTGTCCAAAGGAAGAAGATAAAAGATATTTTTCTAAAGCGTTGCACAAATACAAAAACAATATTACTGTCAAATTCAATGACGATGTATTGTTTGACAAAATAGATGATGCAGAAGAAAATTTGCCCATCAACAAACATTGTGTACTTGATATTATGGAAGAAGTGCCAAGCACTGTCAGTTTGGATTATGATATAACGATAGGTGATATCAAAGAACAAAGCACTGTTGAATTTGTGATTGATCCTATAGTTGATATGATACACGCAAAAATACACAGAAAAAATTTTGTTGAAGGCACACAAAATTTAAGTGACGATTATTGTGTGACCCTAACGGTAAATGAACACGAACAAAAATTTGGCAAGGATTTCCATATGGGAGAAACAAAAACTTTAAAATTTAGTTTGCCTGTTGATGTCAAGGACGTGATCAATATTAAATTGGAAAGCAAGAAAGTATTCAAAGATGATCCTTCAATCACATATGATACTATAGAATTAATTTTTGTATGAAACATTTAAAAGGACTAATACCAGGTATACAACAACTGACCAATGTCGCTAAACCACATTGGCAGTATGGATANATCAAAGACGGAAAGAAAATTATAGATCCGTTGTTGCACTATGGCTGTTTTGTTTTAGGATTTCAAAGAGATGACATATTGGATTATGTGTTCAATAATATGAAAGTCAAGCCAGAGATAGCGGAAAGCATTGTGAAAAATGAAGATCTATATCTTAATAATGCCACGTACAAATTAAGCGACACCTTACACAGCATGACTGGTTATAAAAATATTTTTGCTCTCAGTGGCAGTGATGCCAACGAGGGAGCAATCAAACTGGCATCTGCCTATCAGAAGATAGTTGGACAAAACAAGAGGACCAAGATTGTTTGTTTTGAAAACAGTTATCACGGCAGTACATTCTTGAACTACAACATGGGTGACAGTTTGTTTGAGGATCCTTTGTACACAATGAAACCTTACAATGAAGTGATCCGATTAAAACGAGACTTCGATCCTTCCAGTGTCAACTGGGACGAAGTGATGTGCATCATGGTTGAAACTTGTTCGTACGGACAACAGTTACGACCTAACTCCCAAGACTTTTGGGACAAGATTACTCAAATACAACACGGTGGTGTTGTGTTAATCTTAGATGACATCTTTATAGGGGGAGGCAAGACAGGTACGTTCGTCGGTTGGCGCAATTTGCCTGTCATGCCCGATATATTCACAATGGGCAAAGCCATCACAGCAGGATTTTTTCCGTTGAGTGCTACCATGTATGGACCAAAGATTGCGGAGGTTCTTCCTGATAATTTTAATTGGGAACATGGATTCACATACAATTTTAGTCAGGCGGGTATATTGAGTTGTATCAAATATCTTGAAATACTGAATGACGAGAGACCATTTGAATTGCACAACAAGATCACAATGACTGCAAGGACCATAATGACAGAAGCGGGATTCAAGATACTGGGCGAGTTCGGCACACACTTCGATATACAGCGTGGTGACGATCATAGATTCTTCATAATACCCATCAATGCCACAGAAGAATATTTCACTGTGTTGAAGGAGCAACTGAAATGAAATGGATGCTGATAATATATTTTTTCGTTGCTGGTCCGGGAGGCGGCTGGATAGAAGTGGACAGAGAATATTACATAAACAAACAACAATGCATGGCGGAACAGCACAACTGGAGCCAGACGATTTATGTGCAACAGGCAGGATACATGACGAGGTGCAAGGAGATAGATGAGAATACTTGATAACTTTTTACCGGCGGATACCTACACAGAACTGTGGAATCATCTACAGAAACTTGACACGCCTCTGGAATGTCCTAGGGATGAACAGGATCATCAAGGTCTGCAGAACTGTGACAGATTTGCCATAGAGGGAGAAGCCAAGCAACTGTTCATGAGCGAATTGGTCAATCAAGATGTGTGCAGGATTAATTGGTTGGATCCCAAGTACGAGATGACCTATCACAGAATGAAAGCACCATACTGGAGTCACTTCCATTGTGACAGATTGAGCGATTGGCACAGCGACGAGATAGATTACGTGGGCATATCGTTCTTCATGAACGAGGATTGGAAATACAACGACGGAGGATTGTTTGCATGGAAACAATCTTGGGACAGCGACAGGGGAGAGTTTGTTGAACCCATACAGAACAGATTGATAATAAATCCAAACGACTATCCACACGCAGTCACACAGATAACCAATCCAGATGTGATGAGACACAGCATACAGATTTTCATTGCGAAGGAGTACGTGTTATGATATACACAGAATACGATCCATTGCAGTCAGTGATAGTGGGAGACACATACGCTCCGGGCGATGTGGATCACCTGTTGCACAAGGGCAACACCTCACAGTTCAACAAGATACTGGAAGAGACCAAACAGGATCTTGATCTGTTGTCTGACTTCCTCAAGCAGGGCAACATAGAAGTTATGCGTCCTCACATACACAACTACGACAGTGTGAAGATGCCACAGTTCGATGTGCAACTGCCTATCGCTCCCGTTGTGCCTAGAGATGCANTGATGGTGATGGGCAAAACAATCATACAGACTTACACCAGTTACACGGACAGATATTTCGATGCAATCAGTTACTATCCTATATTTGAAAAAATGTTTAAGGAAGGATACCGTTGGATAAGCCAACCAGCACCCATGCTGATAAATCTAAACACNAAGGANGATTGGTTTGTGAACGACAGGACATACAAGGACACACTGCACGACAGAGTGCTGTGGCACACAGCCACAATGTACAAGGCGGGAGATGCATTCATTGTGAATCACGAAGGTCCCGGTAGCAAGACAGGATTGGAATGGTGCAAACGTGAACTGCCGGAGTTCGCTTTCTATCCAAACACAGGCACACGCTTCAACGGATTTGGACACATTGACCATGGATTCATAATGATAGATGATGACACTGTGATACACGCAGGCATGGATTGGGTGCCACAGTGTTTGCACAACAAGAAGTTGATAGATGTCAGCGACTGTCTGCCGGAACTGAAGATGGATAGATACGTGCAGGATTATGCAGAAGCACAGAACAAGATGGACGTTGCTTGGTTGGACAAGTATCTAGAGAACTGGAGAGGTTACAGCCAGGAAGTCTGTTTTGATCTGAACGTGTTGATCATAGACAGGAATAACATTGTGTTTGCTAGACACATACCCAAACTGTTCGAAAGACTGAAGTCCTTGCATATAGACTGCCACGTAGTGGAACAGCGCCATTATTTGTTTTGGGACGGTGGTATACATTGTAGCACACTAGACGTGAAACGTAAAGGCGTCAAAAGAAAAATCATATAAAAAACCTGCTTACCGAATCGCTTTGCTGTCCGCTTCGCGGTTTAAAAATTGCGTACCGCTTCGCGGAAATTTGGCTTTCCGCCTGCGGGTCCTACTTCTTCAACCACTGCTCGAATGAATGCAGTTTGACATCTGTGCATTCGACATAATCGGAATTGTTGTGATGTCTCACTTTGCCTCTGCCTGATATTATATCACCATCTCTATAGCCGAATGGCTTCTTGACTGTGATGTCTATGTACTCACCTGGACCTATACCCAGTGTTACAAATGTGATATATTTTCCATTGTTGCCTCTAAAAACTCTACCATTAGCAACAACTCCTGCAAATTCTACATAATCTAAATATTGTGTCGCAACCTTACATTTAGGAATGAATCCTCTTTTCCACCAACCATATTCGCTGTCCACTCCTACTCTTTGTGCTTCTGTGTTGTACACCCAACGTCTATATGAACCTTCGCAGTGTTTCAAACAAGCCTCCCAAAACTTCTTAGGATTGTGTGCTTTCTGATATGCTAAGGCCCAAATCAATCTTCCAAGATTTACTGCGTGTGCCCTACACAATCCAAATCCTGAGAGTGTCATTAGTGTGTCAATTGCTTCTTGTTTCTTAGGATGATTTCCTAATCTTTCAACAAACTCTAAAATCTTTTCGTCTTTCTTTTTTGCAAATGCTCTACGATACATATCTGCTTCATACATATCGATTCCAATTATATCTGAAATAATCTCAATGGCGTCATCTTCAAACACAATACTATCTTGTACACCGTCTTTAGTCCAGTCATTGAACATTGATGCTTTTTGCCTTCCTGTAAGTGCCACAGGTCTAATCATGGCTGTTGCGAAGACACAGTCGTATACACTTTTAGGTTGTATCGCTCTAAACAATCTACGCATTGCCGGAGACTCTCCTTGTGTTACTCCTAGCACATCACCTCTGCTTAAAAGTTTTGCTGTTGCTTCGTCTTGTTCTGGATAGTCTGTTAAATTTTTATCAGGATCTATTTCTAATAACTGACTCAAACCTCTGTTTGCAAGTATGTCGACCTTCAAATGTTCCAGGTCTTCTACTTCATATTTGTCTAAAAGAATTTGATTGTCTTCACTGATTAAACTTTTAGGAAGTTGTCTGTCGAACATGATTACTCCACCACAGTGTTTGGATATACATCTTTTCTTTCCTAACAATTTTTGTTCAATACGTTTTGCTTCTTTAGGATCTATGTCATAATCTTCGTACTTAAAATTACGTGGTAGGTTTCCTTTGACTCCTAATCGTTTAGCCGCTTCGCGTCTTGCCGACTTGGGTTGATAAGTTACGTAATTTGAAATACGTGCAGTCTTACCAGGCCATTTCTTAAAAATACGTTCCATGATATCTTTTTGTCGCCAATGCTCAAAGTCTATATCTACATCTGGTAAGTCATCACGTAATGGGTTTAAGAAACGTGCAACAGGTATGTTCCATTTGACTGGATCAACATCTGTTATTCCTAACAAGTAACACACAAGAGATGATCCTGCTGATCCTCTTGTCATGTGTTTTACGTCTTGTGTTAAATCTATAATATCGCAAATTTTAAAGAAGTATTCTGTGAATCTTTGTTTTAGTATTAATTCAAATTCTTCTGCGAGTCTTCGTTGGTACACTTCACCGTCGGGCATTTGCCTTTTAAAACGTTCAGTGAGCCTTTGTATGTTTTCTAAATCATTCATTGTTTGCCTCTCTGCCTAAAACAATATTTATGATTTCTAAAAGTTGTGATTGACTATTTTGGTAAAATTTTGATGCCGTAGTAATCGCACATTGTTTCTAGTGCTTCCCCATCGACAAGTTCTTGATTAGTAAATTGTATATTTGTTAGACAGTTGAATAATTTTCCACGTTCTGTATCACTAGGGTAATACAAATTGTTTATTTGTGATATCTTGTTACAACTATAATTTTTAAGCACACCCGGGTGCATTGAAATTACAGGTATACCTTCTCTCAGCACTTCAGTTACTGCCATGGTATGAAGACTTATCACACAATAGATATTATCTAATGTGTCACAAAAACCTCTTGATCCTCTTGCTTTCTTAGGGACCTTTCTTCTAATCTTAATAGGTCTATCTGTATATTTTTTTACTTCGGTAACTGTTTGTTCAATCCAATCATCAACTTTTATAGGCAAATCATATATGTCAAATCCATTCTGGCTTGGGGCAACAATATAAACTTGTTCTCCATCTTTCTTCATAGGACGCATAGGCATATTGAATGCTGTGAATCTTTTATTATCCCATTGTCCTTTTATTTCAGTTACTTGATTTTCGTTAAATGTAAGTCTCCAAAATTTAGGTTTCCACCAATTACAATAACCTTTTTCAACATTAAAATAATCTATTTTACGTTCATTAAGAATTTGATGCAGTCTTGCTCCGGTATCATGTCCACCAACTCCACCAAGTATCACCAAATCACCTTCTTTAAATTCTTTTTGTTCATCGGTGTGTCCATAAACTACAGGTATACCCGTTCTAGCAAATATTGAATTGGCTACCCATACAGCAGTTCTGTATGAAGTGCCTTTGTCTAAACTTTTTGGAAGTATAATTCTATTGTAGTCTTTATCCATCTTCTCCAAGATCCTTTAAGAATTCTCTCAATTTAGTTCCATCTGTATCAGTTTTTATTCTGCCTACTGTGTCACCTTTTGTTGGATCTGGGGGAGTAAGTGCCTTAGGGTCTGTGTCATCTGTGACTGTTGAAGTCTTCTTGAGTGAATTGTATATTGTGCTTTTACGTTTATCAAATTCTTGATATTCAGAATCTTCTGCAAGGTCTCTTATTCTTAAACTGTCTACGTCAAACTCCAAATCAATCTTCATGCCTACGCCACTTGAACTTCTAGTCTTCATAAGTTGTATTTGATATCTGCCACGTTCTCTCATTGCTCTACTTGTGAATATACCAAACACGTTGTCAGCAGTTTGTATCTTACTCAAACCGCCTGCTATGTGCGAATGATCAAATTCTATTTCTTCAACTGCACCTCTGTTCAACTGTGATGCTGTGACAAATATAACATTTAACTCCATAGCCAAATTTCTTAATTCTTCAGATACAAATTTATCTTTAACAAATAAATCACTTGGACTTACTTTTTTATTGATAGGCATCATTAAATCTAAATAATCAACAAGTATGACATCTAATTTTGTGCCTGTTTTAATTTCATATTCTTTAATATAACTTCTCAAGTCATTTGCTGTTTTACCACTTGGCATATATTTTATTTGGAACTTACCTGCTTTTTTACCAAGCAATTTAACTTTCATCTCAACACCATCTAAGTCTTTAAAAATTTCTTTTGTAGGAATGTCAGTCAACATAGAATCAATCCTCATACTAACTAACGGCTCGCTCAATTCAAAAGTGATATACGCAACGTTCATACCATTGAGCACCCAATTACAACCCATATTAGCCAAGAATAAAGATTTACCTGCACCAGAACCACCAGCAAATATATTAAGTTCACCTTTGTTGAATCCACCGAACAATCTTTTATCTAATGTTGTCCAACCAGTGCTTACCTGACCATTCTGATTTTTAAGTCCCATTAATCTTTGTTTCGGATCATCAAAATAATCTGTGCCTAAGTCTTTGTGTAATCCTATCTGTACTGCCTTCTTGACCAAGTCTTCAACTGGACCATATTCACCTTTTTCAAGCATATCTGCCGATTTCAATATTGCTCTTTCTAAACTTTTATGTCTTACAAAAGTTTCAAAATCATTCAACAACCAGTCGAAATGTTCTTCAGTCAATTGTTCAGTTTGTTTTAAATCTACGTTACAAGATTTGTTGACCATCTCATATGTCGGAAGAGTATTGTATTCAGTTACATACTTGTTAACAAATTGTGCTGTGTCTTGAAGTTTTCTATCAAACAACGAAAAATCAAATATAGACTGACAACGCACAAACGTTTCTGCGTTTGCTAACATCATCTCCAGATACAACTTCTGGATGTCATAACCATAATCTTTATTCTGTTTTGCCATGTTCCTTATTATACCACATTTCATTTGAATTGTCAATGTGTCTATTGTATTTGGCGGCAACTGCTCCTATACAACTACCAGGATCTCCAGGATTTTTAGGAACCCATATGTCGTCCCAAACAGATTCTAATTTGGTACGTGCTGTTTTGTTCAAAGCACAACCACCTACCAAAACAATATTTGATGTTTTGATATGCATTTGTATCCATGAACTAGCACACATTAATACCTGTTCAAAAATATGTTGTGTAGTTGCGGCGATGTCGGCTTTGTCTTGTTCCGAATTTAGTTCAGGTCTCCACCAATTGCAACCTCTATGGAAATTGAAATGTGTTTTGAATGGAAATCTTTTATCAACAAGTTCTTCCATAAACAATCTATAATTTTTTCTCCAATAACCTTTCTGTGCAAGTTGCTCAAATTTATGTTCCTCTGCATTTGCTTTAAGTCCAACTCTTTGTGTCATTGCTGAATAAAATAATCCTATGCTATGTGGATACCCTTGCGAATAAACTTTTTTGAGACTGTTATTGTGTCCATGCCAAATTGTAAATGTTTCAAACTCTCCAATGCTATCTAGCACAACGACTGCCGCGTCGCGGAAAGGTGAACTATAATAACCATATGCCGCATGACTGTGATGATGGTCCACATATTCTATTGGAATGTTATGCACTCCTGATTTAGCCAAAAACTTTTTAATATTATTTTCTTTCCATTTCCACCCTTGCCCAGATTTTAATTGTCGCAAAGTCTTTTTGAAAGGTTTTTCATAAAAATATATTTTTGCAGGGTAGGCCCATTTTGGATTTGCTCTTACGTGTGCCATCATTTTAGGACACAAAGTAGGATCGCCTGGTATGTTGCTAAAGTCCTTAGACATACCCGCCCATTTTAAGTTGAGATGATAGTGGTCAGTTAACCCTTGTACTCGCCATTCCATGACTGCCAGACTGGCATCATGATTGTTACCTGTTACTCCCCATACTATCATTTGTATATAAACGGATCTCTTTTTTGTAGTTCTTTAATTTTCTTCTTGTATTTTATGTGATCTATAAGTTTGATTATAGGGTAAAAAATAAAAGAGAATATCTTCTTCACGTAAACCATTTCTTCATCCTCAGTTTAATTTTTAGTTGTGATTCCTCAGCATTCTTCACTATTGAATACAATGTGTGCAATCTACCATATTTACGCACGGCGTCATTTGCATCTCCAATATCCTGACTCCAATCAGGCATACTAACACTCCAGCCAGCCTCCATGGCATCATACACTAATTTTTGTCCTGCTTCATCTCTATCTGGAACAACTATCACGTGTTTGCCAAGGCTGTTTAGTAACGCAGTCTGCTGTTCCTTGATTTCGCTTCCTAGTAAGGCAACGCCATCGATTGCAATAGCATCAATAGGGCCTTCTACAGCCACCACATATTTTCTGTCATCTGTCTGTTCATCTATGTTGAAAACATATCCTGGTTGTTGCTCTGACAAGTATTTTACTTTGCTCTCGACAACTTTCCTTGCTGTGTATCCTACTACTTTCTCTCTATAATAAAAAGGAATAATCAATCTATCTCTGTATCCTGCTTCTGGTGTCCAATGAAAATCATAGTCATTGAGATTCAGTTTCCTTGCGGCAATGTATTCTAAAACTTTGAACAAGTCTTTGTCTATCCCGCCTGGTTCCAATGCTTTGTAGTCTGCCCATTCATGTATAGGCTTCGACTTGGGTGGCAACTCTTTGGATACAAATTTCGGAAGTGTGATGAATGTTTTGTGACCTGTGCTATCAGTTTTCGTTTGCAATACTTGTAGTGCTAGTTTTGTGATTGTATCATCAGGAACGTTCAACCATCTCATAAATTTTTTCATTTTAAAAGATAGATTACGACCATTCCTCCAACTTGTTTTAAAGCCACAATTGAAGCAATGGAAACTTACACCTTCATCTGCATTTGCAATCAAACCGCCTCTTTGTCTTGTGTCCGGAGTAGTACCATTATGCTCACAACAAGGAGCATTGAAAGCCAACCATCCACTAGGAGTTTGTTTGCGTTTTGCAGGCAAGTAAACTTGTAATGCATCAAACACAATATTCATGTGTTTATAATATAACCTTTTGGTTAAAAAGTCAATTAATTTCGAACGAGGATTTTGGTTATGCTACCAGATGTGAGTGTGTGTTTAAATCTTAAATGACTGAACACGCCATTGAAGTTTCTGTATACCAAACTGTCACTTGACGAGGCTGTAAATGTATCTATGTCACTCCAGTTGCTTGTTCCTGCATTGGTATCTAATGTTCCTTGAACAACAATATCACCAACAGCACTGCTCAAATAATATGCGGCTGTGTGCAAAGCGGAGTTTCCATTTATAGCCGGTTGAGCATCAACTGTGGATGATATGAAAATACCACTTGAAGGATTGTCTTCTGTAAATGTGCTGATAGAGACACTATCAATTGGCCCAGGAAATTCTTCTGCTTGGATTTGTATTGTACCTCTATTGTTGAAGTTTGTTCCTGAACTTAAGATAGTTTTTGCATTTGTGCTTGAATTTTCTAAAAATACGGTGTAAGATAGATATTGTGCAGGTAAATTTAACAGGTCGTTTTCAGTGATAGTCACTGTGAAATGACCTTTTTTAGTGGTTGCTGTTTCGATTACAGTGCCATCTCTTTCCACCACTAATCTGTTGTTTTCGTCGTATGCTTTGAATTTAGGCGTGTAAGTGTTAAGGATAGACACTGCTTTCTGATCAGCATTCAGTACATTAAACTGAATCGTGTTATCTATTCCTCTTACAACATTAATATTTCTTGTGTACACTGGTCTATACTCCGTTACTTCGCCTGCCAGATTCGCTATCAGGCTTACACTGTTATTTAATAAATATTTTGGCACAAGTTGCATAATCTTTAATAATTTTATTGTATTTATTTGTATTAGAATGCTGTTAGACGACATAGAGAAAAACTATCCTTTTATATCCGTAGTAGAATACGGGGGTCAGGAGTATGTTGGTGTGATAAACAACCAGGACAATGCAATTACCAGTATGTTCATATTCACGGACATACGAAGTTCAGAAAACAAAGAAAAATTTATAGAACTATGTAAAACCTGGTGGTTTGAATCCAACAGAATGATTCCTATTGGTATATTCCTAAGACAGGAAATGGCACAGTTTAAGCCGATAATGATGATGATGAATACAAAAGATGTGTCTGTGAAAATTGGACCTGTAACCAGTTTGTCTAATCTTTCGATTAAACGTAGTAAAAGAAAATCAGTTCAATTAGTGCGAAAACCTAAGTAATCAATCAAATAAAAGTTTTGCAAGTCGTTTGTTACCTTTTTTATCAAGGTAATTTTTTACCCTTTTGACTTTCCAATCTTCATATGGGAAAACGTATGTAGGATGATCTGTTTTGTCTTTGCCCCATTTTATCTTATTCCAGACTCTTTCGTGCCCGTAATACAAAAACATTTTTGTTATTACTTCTATACCTGCTATGGCTCCAGCCATGCTTACCGTTCCTGTGATCAACCAAGAAATTAGGAACGTATCGCTTGTTGCCAAGATACGCCATGATAATGTTTTTGCTAAACTTCTACGTGCTTTGCTTTTCATTTTGTTCTAATTGTTCACAAATTAAATTCATATGAACAACTACCGCGACTGCGTAAGATGTTGCGTGAGACTTCTTAAAAAAGTATTTGTCATCAGTTGGTTTAACCCAAACTTCTTGCATGATTTTATCCCATGACTCATTTAACAAATACCTTTTGCTTGGTCTTATTATTGCTAACACCGCCGCTAGTTGTTCAATGTTCCTTGGTTTTAATTTATTTAATATTTCTGAATGACCATTTATATGAAAAATTTTATCCACAAAATCTTTTGCTTCTAGTAATTCCCATACTGGTTCCTTGTTCATAAGATTAACTAGATGTTGTTCATCTTTTATATCCTTGTAGATGCTAACATTCAAACAGTCTATTTTAAAATATTTTCTGTTTTCTGCTGTATCATAATCCAGTGTGCTTATGTTAGTAGCAGGATCATGAGGAACTTCTGTGAAGTAAACTCCAGTGTTGTGTTTCTTGCCATTATCTAATTTTGCTATTCTATGTTTCAATTTGTCTAACAAATCATTTCTATCTGCAAAATCTATATCTATATCAGGCATTTACAACCTCTCTTAATTTTGATTTAGGAACATCTACGTGTCTTTTATCACAAACTTTATCAATTACACAAATATGGCACTTAGGTTTTTTACTTGTACAAACTCTTTTTGCATGAGTGATTAGTTGCATATGTGCCGCGTATTTGTATTGATCTGGTGTTGTGTCATTTACTGTAATTGCACTTTTGCTTTCATCTAATGTGTCTGTCCAACCTAATCTCCATAACAACCTAAACACGTGAGTATCAACTGCTATGTTAGGTGCTCCCCAAACAAATCTCATCATGATGTCTGAACTTTTTCTACCGATGCCAGGCAAGTCCATAAGTTCTTTTTGTGTTTGTGGAACTTTGCCATCATACTCCATTAATAATTTGTAACTTGTTGCTAGTATATTTTTTGATTTTGCATTATGCAATCCTGCAGGACGTATTGCTTCAATAATTTGTTCTCTGGTAAGTTTGATCATTTTTTCAGGAGTATCTGCTAAAGAGAATAATTGTTTGCAGGCTATCGCTGTTCGCTTGTCTTGGCTTTGTGCCGAAAGCATGACACCTATCAAACTAGTGTAGGCTTCTTTGTGTATTTTTGCCGCTGGCTTCCTGTTAGAATATTTGGGCCAGTAGTTGCCTAGTTGTTTATAAATGTATTCAATTTGTGTTTGTGTCTTCATCTAATTTCTTCACTCGCCTTGTATGCCTACCTTTTAAAAATTTTGTTTCAAAAAATGCCTCTATCATATATTTTGCCGTATCAAAATCTGTGTAGTCTGCACCAATACATAATACATTCATATCGTTGTGTTGTCTAGCCTGTTCTACATCAAAGACATCAAAACATACTACCGCTCTTGCGCCTTTGAATCTATTTGCCTGTATAGCCATACCAAAACCACTACCACAAAATAAAATTACCCTATCATCTTTGTCTAAAAATCTGCAGGCTTTTTTGGCTATGTCGTTGTAGTCAGTTCTTTTATTTTCATATATTCCTATATCGTGAAAGGTCACAATGTCTCCCATGCACTCATCGATCGGACATAACCATTTTGATACTTTATCTTTTAGTTCCATTCCTCTATGGTCAGCACCTATTGTTAAATCAATCATAATGTTAATTTACTATGTCCTCCACCTATTTCACCTTTAACCCAAACATTGAAAGACAGTGTGTATCTTTTTTCGCTTGGATTTGTGTTAACATTCACACTGTGATTTAAGAAACTAGGAAACATAATTAGATCCCATTTCTTAGGACACACAGCCATCTGTGGTTGATGATATAGATAACTTCTTTTATTTGTGTAATCAAATTCGTCTTTGTGATCTAATCTTACAGTATCGGTAAAAATATTGTTGTGATTTTTATCTTTGTGGAATACTATATTTGCTGTATCTTTACAATCAGTTAAAAATAAAACTCCGGAGAACAAACTGTTACTGTGATAATGTTGATCGATAAAGTGATTTTGTTCATACCTATTACTCCAACTTGTAGTCATAATAAAATTGTGTTTAGGATGTATGTCTAGGTAACCATGCAAAAATTCGCTTACTTTTTCCATTACTTCCGTCTTTAATGGTAATAAATTTTCTTTGTCTAACAAATAGTCGTCTTCGGAGATGTAACAAACTTTGTGAGATCTTTCTATGTAATTGATTTTATTTTTTATAAAGTCTTCACTTTCTTTGTATTCCTTTAATTGTGTTTGACATAAAGGTATACCAAACAGTGGCACTACATTATTTTCTGTGATCATAGTTTTGCCTCCTTTGTAACTTCTTTCACCATCTCTACATCTGCTGGTAGTCTTTTAAACCTTAATGACCAATGACTGGGATCCATTATTGGATACACAATTTGTAATTGTTCATCATTCAATCTCTTTACCATGTCCTTACCAGACTTACAGTTTAGTATTAACCATGGACTAACTTTACCATCTTTGATATCCATTACTGCCCTGTTAAGACTTACGTATTTAAAATAATCATGCCATGGCGCTTCTTTTTCATCACCCCAATCCATCATTGTTTTTATTGATCTTTCCATTGCCGCTTCTACTTTTTCACGTAAAATTAAATCAATAGCATACTTCTGATACATTTCTTCCCTGCACCAATGATCCAACTTTACTCCACTTGTAACAACGTAATCAATGTATTTGCTTGGATACAATGGCTTTACGTTGCTTAAGAAACTTCCAAACTTCACAAATGCTGTGTAGTAAGGACTCTTACAAAACTCTTCATAAGTTTTAGGCTTTGTTGCTTTCTGACATAGTTCATAGAAACGCATGAAAGTCTGATAGCCTAGTTGCACTCTTCTTTCATCTTTTTGTAGAAATCTTCTTTTTTGTTCACACATATGAACTGCTAAAGTTTTTTCTTTGGTAAATTTAGCACCGCAGTATGGACAAGTATACAACTTTTCTATCATAATTGTTTCTTAATTTGCTCTCTTGTCATGCCAAAGTCTTCAGCCAATTGTTTTAAGTCTTTCGAACTATTAATTTTTGCAAGTAAATTTATTTCATCTGCTTTCTTTGTAGGATATAATTTTTCTAAAAACTTTATTGCCTTTGCTGTGCCTGGACTTGCTTTAAATTTATATCCAATCCATTCATGATATCTTATATTTTTCTTTGCGTTTGCAGTCATGCATAGTAGATACCATAAAAGTTTTTTGTGTTTTGTCAGTGTAAAGAAGTTCTTGTTGTAATATTGATTTGTTTTTAGTATTTGTAATTCTTTGTCTTGTTTGCTACCTTTTACGGCACTTACATATCTGTTCAACAAATAAAAAGAAACTTGTTTCCTTTCATCATCTGACAGTTCGTCCCACACATTCTTTGCGTTCATATCTATAGCCGCCAACACATCTTTTAAGGGTAGTTTGTTTACTTTGTTTACCATCTGTTCTCTTTTATTAAATTGTACATTAATTTTAACTTCTTTAATTGTATTTGTAAAGACTTGTTTCCTTCGTTTGCATAATCCACTATTTCGGAAATTTCAACTTCATTCATATACCAATCTGGAAAATTTGGTTGTTCAATCAATACACGTTCACCTTTACCATCCACAGGTCTTGCGTACACAGTCGCACCACCATCTGGACTCTCGTAAATCATTGCAGGTTCTTTTTTCTTTCTGGGCATTACAATAGTTCAGTATATTCTATACTTTCACATTGCCTTGAAATATCTTTCACAAAGAACGCACACTCTGGATTTTTAGTTTGTGTCAAAGGTGTGCTAATCAGTTGATTATTTTTCATCTTAGGGAAATACCATTTCACTTCATTGTAAAAATTAATCACGTTCACAGGTGCGAACTGTGCCTTGAAACTACTCAAAGGATTGAATATAAATGCTTCAAAACCTCTGTCTGCGATACTGGTTAATGGCACAACGTCAACAGTATTGCTGTCTTCTAAATCGCCAACTGCTATGCTCCAATCCAAAGGCATTGTAATTTCTCTTCCACCTATCTCTAACACAATCGCCGGCGCACTGAATGACTCTATGTATATCAAAGGTATAAAAAAGAAATCGGGCTCTTTAGGATTGCTGTTATCCAACACACTGAAAGCCATGTCGTCTGATACAGTTTCAGGCAACTTGTTCAAGTCATATGCTAGATTGTCTACTGTTAGTATTCTCATTAATTCTCTCCGAAACTGTTATCTTTTGTATCATAATAAAAATATTTTGTGCCTGTTGTAGGAGCCTTGTATATACTTTCTAATGGTAAATGTATTCCTGATGTAAATGATGTGCCTTGATGATTCTGACTGCCGTCTATGTTAATGGGATTATCAACGCTAACAATTGGACAGTTTGTTCCGAACGCCGCCATTCGCAACATGGCATTGTGCATATCATCATACATTGGCTTAATATTATCTCCTTGATCTTTTGCTGAATTACTTGCAAATAAAATTAAGTCGACGTTTTCTTTTCTTAATTTCCTTGCACAGTTATCTCCACCGTCCCACCAATTTCCAGGAAGGTCATTACACAAAAGCACACCCACGTTTAACTCTTCACCATCGATTTTAATTTTGATTGTTTGTGATCTATCCTCTGGCTCAATATTGTAGTCACAGTGTGCCACGTTGTGTTTTCCCACATAACCAATTACTTCTCCTTCTTGAATGAAAGTTAATTGGTTTCTGTGGACACCATTGTTAAAATTGCCGTCAACTTTCTTATCTTTATCATGTATCCAAAGAGTTCCTACCGCTATTCCTAACCCGGTCTTCTTACTATACTCTTTCAATTTTTCCATTGCTTCTTCTGTTGGACCACAAGTGTTTAAGTTCCAAGACATTGTATCGTAACCACTTAATGCACACTCCGGAGTCAGTAGAAAATCCAGATTGTTTGTTACTGCCCAATCGCAGGCTTCTAATATATTTTTTAAAT
>FUFK010747411.1_pt1 | contig 27507 bp, 20 predicted proteins | sample 1021851 | NCBI WGS metagenome assembly FUFK01 (sample SAMEA51879418, study PRJEB19060) | metagenome
GCAGAAGCAGAAGCAGAAGCAGAAGAGAGTATAGAGCTACAAGAAGATGACGTTACTATTAAACATGACGAGTCAAACACAACAAGCAAGAATAACAAGTAAAGATAACAAGAGCACTGGTAAGCAGGCAGCGGTTAGGTACTCATGTATAATGCTATGAGTTACTAGCGTAGCGACACTAAAACCGTAACGCTAAAAACCTCCAGATCGACGATAAGACTTTTACTCATGGTAAAAGTCTTACTCATTATTAAGGCTTAAAAACGATTAGTCCGATAAAACATCCAGCCAAGCCGAAGCTGTCTTGTCAGCTTCTTGTTCAGCACTATCGGCACTGACTAGCGTTAAGCTTATCTTATGCGGAAACACTTGTTGACCCTGTATTTGTTGACTCGAAGTAGCAGTAGTAGCAGTATCGGCGCTTTGTTTTGGCAGTACCGTCATTGTCATAAGCTCGTCGCGGCGGAACAAATGACAGCTTACCGGTTGGTTAAGAGGACTAAATACTGCTAATTGCTTACGGGTAGCCTTAATACCGTCAATAGCGACGATGATATCATTGGCTGAGATACCAGCCGTTGCCGCTATGCTACCGCGCTGCACGCGATTCACTTTTAGCCCCGTAGCCGTCTCGCTACAGCGCATACCCCAAGGGATGTTTTTATCCGCCGTTTCTACCTCGTTTTCATGCCAGCCGATACCATTAGCACGCAGCAGCGACTCAATAGGCAGCTCTTCCACTCCATTGATATAGCGCTGCTCAAAATCCTGCCACTGCGCCTTTGGCATAAACTCGCTAATCACTGCTCCCATATCGGCGCTACTGATACCGATACGCTGCTTGTCGTTTTGCTTAGCCCGCGCATAAAAGGCTTTAACCACATCGAATAAGCGATAACGGCCATTGGTGCTTTGTAGCAGCGTTAGATCCAAACACAGCGCCACTAAAGCGCCTTTATTATAGTAGCTGATACCTGCATTACCGGTATTTTCATCGCTACGATAGAGCTTAATCCAAGCATCGAAGCTCGATTCGGCGACGCTTTGATTGGCGCGGCCGTCGGTTTGATAGTAGCGGTTGATCTGCTCCGCCAATAGTTTTAAATAACTGGGCTTATCGATGACGCCTGAAGCTTGTAGCATAAAATCGTCAATATAAGAGGTAAAACCCTCAAACACCCAAAGCAGGGGGGTGAAAGCTTCACGGCGTAAATCCACCTCCATCATCACATCAGGGCGCACGGTCTTCACCCACCACGCATGAAAATACTCGTGGCTACATAGTCCCAAAAAGCGCTGATAATCAGGGCTTGGCAATACTGGCTCATCACCACTTGGCAGATCGTTACGCGGCGTAATTAAGCTCGTGGAATTAATATGCTCAAGGCCGCCATAATCTTGACCGCTAGCATATGTCATAAAGGTATAATCACTAAAGGGCGCGTCCCCTAACCAGTCCAGATAAGTCTGACAAATCTGGGTGACATCATGTTGCAAACGCCCCATATTGGCATTATGTCTGCCTGAGAGATAAAAGCTATGCGGCAAGGTTTGATGCTCATCGTCTTGAATAATAAAATCAAAGGACTGCTGCAGCGCAATCTCAAACGGATGATCAATCAGCTGATAATAGTCATCTGCCTGCAGACCGTAGCCATGATGATGATCTAGCTGCAAATGGCTCGCTTTAAGACCACAAGCTAATTTGACATCATCCTCACTTTTATCTGCTAAAAAAGTAGCGGGTACTAATAGATTCACTTGTACAGNAGAGTGCTCTTGCCCTGTCACAGCTAGCGCTAGCGAGGTAAAATTACCATAGAGGCGCTGCTGATCGACATAAGCGGTACGTACGGACAAGTCATAGCAGTAGACTTCATATTGTACTTTTATCGCCTGCCCTGTCATTGCCTTCGGTAGCTGCCAGCTGTGCTTATCTATTTTTTGTGCGCGGTAAGCGCTAGCTGGTTCAGCTGCTACTATCTCATAATGGACCGCAGTAATATTACGCGCAAACTCACGCATCAAATAACTACCCGGAATCCATGCTGGCAGCCACAGCTCAGGGCAATCCGTAGTCGCTGTAAAGTTAAGAGTCACATCGACTAAGTGCTCATTAAAACGGGCAAAATCTAGACTGTAGCTAATGGTAGCGGTATGATCACTTGCAGTCGTGTTATTANTGTCCAAGCTTTTGAAGGGATTAAAAGTAGTCACGGTCATTATCTCTGCTTATTATCTTGATAGTATTTATCATTATGGTAGAAGTCCTTGCACAAAAACGCAACGGCTAAAGCGTATGCTGGCGCTAGCAATATAGTCAATCAATATTAAAAGTGGTACAAGGCAGACGAGTGCAAGTACTACAGTAGTAGGCTAAACGAGTCTAACGCTGTAACACTTTAATAGTGGTTCGACTATAGTATAAATTAAGAGTGGTACAGACTATAAATCCCATGAATATACGATAAATCCGCTTTTTTTGTGTTTTATACCTTGAAAGTTATCAAAACCATCTCAATTAAAGAGGCTAACTGCTACAGTTACTCTAATTAATAGTGAAATTAACAGTTTCTATTTAACAGTTACCTTAATAAACTGATGATAATTGATTATTGATATGGCTCTTTAGCTGATCGACCTTTTTAGGTTTATTACCTCCAAATTTAATTTTATAATGATATTCAATTTAGGATAATTTATGACTACTATCGCAAAAGATACCGCCGTCAAATTCAACTATACGCTAAAAGACGATGAAGGTAACATCCTTGATCAGTCGCCAGAAGGTCAGCCTCTTGCTTATCTTCATGGTCATAGCAACATCATTCCAGGCCTTGAGCAGCAACTAGAAGGCAAATCTGCTGGCGAAAAAGTCAATGCAGTGGTTGAGCCTGCTGATGGCTACGGNGAATACCAAGAGCAAGCAGTACAAAAGGTACCTCGTGAGAACTTCCAAGGCGTTGATGATATCCAGCCTGGTATGCAGTTTCAGTCAGAAGCTGGCGGCCAAGTCATGCTAGTGACAGTAACTGATGTCAACGATCAAGAAGTGACTGTTGATGCTAACCACCCTCTAGCNGGTAAGCGTTTGACTTTTGATGTTGAGATTCAAGAAGTACGCGCAGCGACCGAAGACGAGCTAAACCACGGCCATGTCCACGGTGCAGGCGGCGTTGAGCACTAATCTGCTATCAGATTTTTATCGCTGAGTTGTTTTATCACTCAGTCATAAAGCGCAAGAGCCAGTAGTCTAATAGCTACTGGCTCTTTTTCGTTGTAGAGCTTATTCAAGGTTTTTTTATTTAAACGTAAAAAGACCGCATAGTGACAAGCACTATGCGGTCTTTATTACTTAACATCCTTGTTAATATAACGTTATATCTAATCCCGAGATATATCGCTACTTAGGCTTAAAGCGGCTTAAAGCCCTATCTTCCTTGATCAGCAGTCCATCCCTGACGCAATTCATAAACCATCTATCTTATAACACCAATCCCTAGTGTAAATAAACAGTATCAATAAACTGTGCAGTGACACTATAATCGCAAATTAGACGATGATAAGTAAGACGTCTAAGCGTCAACGNATGTAAGCATATGCTTACAGACTATAGATGAGCTTATAACTCCTCCGCAGGACTCGCAATCATAGTAGGCTCAGCGTCTAGCATGAGACGCGCTGCTTCAAAGATATACACTTCGTCTTCTGGCAGCTCTGGACGCTCGCTCTCCTTCATTTTACTACGCTCTTCAAACTTAGCATCCATCGCAGCTTGATAGGTGTTCCAGTTGGCATAAGGGCTAGAGCCTGTAGCGATTCGTCTTCTATTCTCAGCCTCTAAAGAGCGCTGCTCGATCAGCTTCATTTTGGCGCGGCGCTTATTGATATCTAAGGCGATAGGTTTTTTCTCGTCATCCATATCTCGAATGTCATTGAGCGTAGATAAGTAGACAAACTGCGGATTTTGTTCTTGACGAATTTTAGACTGCTGATTTAAGGTCTTGAGCATATCAGTGCTAAACTTGCCTTCAGGTTTATAAGCAGCGGTCTTGATAGTATCCCATGGCAGCGCATTCTTTTGCGCGCGCTCACCAAAGGTGGCATCATCGTAGATATTGACAAGCTCTACATCTGGTACTACGCCTTTATTCTGCGTACTACCGCCGGTAATGCGATAAAACTTACGCTGAGTCAAAGTTGCNGACCCTAACGCTAGACTGTCTAATTGAATCTGCGCTGAGCCCTTACCAGTCGTNGTGCTACCCACGACCAAACCGCGACCGTAATCTTGAATCGCTGCGGCAAAGATTTCACTAGCTGAGGCGGAAGCTAAGTTGGTAATCACGACTAGCTTGCCATCATAGAGCTGCTTGCCANCATCATCGTCGCGATAGACTTGAATATTACCACGGTTATCCCTGATCTGGACTAAAGGACCACTCTTGATAAATAAGCCAAGCATTTTAGCTACTTCGTCTAAAGAGCCGCCTGGATCATTACGTAAGTCAATCACTAAGCCGTCGATGTTTTGCTTATTAAGCTCCTTGATAGCATTTTCAGTATCTAAGCTGACGCTGCGGTAGTCCTCGCCATTGCGGCGCGCTCTATAGTTTAAATAAAAGCTCGGTATCTCTAGCACACCAATACGTTTTAAGGTGCTATCGCTATCCTCTGCGTCACTTGCGTGCGGTACCTCAACGATGCGATGGTTCACGCCCGACTCTTCTTGTTCGATGATATCGCGTACTACCGTAACCGTGCGAGCGCTGGCATCAGGGGCGTTTGGCTGACGCAGCTTTATGGTAACTGGTGTACCGCGCTTGCCGCGAATGAGGCTGACAATCTCACGAGTGGACCAACCGACCACATCAGTCATGGTCTTGCCGTCTTTAGCGATAGCGATAATCAAGTCGTTTGGCTTGATTTGTCCTGTCTTGGCAGCAGGACCGCCATCGACTAGTGTGACAATACGAGTATAGTTTGGGTTTTTGCGATCAGGGCGAATAGAGACACCGATACCTTCTAGTTGCAGGCTCGATTGAATTTGCATCTCATTAGCTTGAATTGGCGCATAGTAGTTGCTATGCGGATCATAAGTGAGCATCGCGGTATTTAAGATCGTCTCCATGATNTCATCATCTTTGAGACGCTCCATCTGCCCTTGCTGTCTGGATAAACGATTGAGTAAGATCTCATTTGGCGTGCGCTGATCATCACGAACCAGATCTTGACCCAAAGTGATATCAGGATCATCCAAAAAGACTTTTTCTTTGGCCNTTTCGCTCTCTTGACCCAAAGTAATACTCATCAGCTGAAACTTTAGCTGACGCGCCCAGTAATCGCGCTGCGCTTTTTTACTTGTGAAATGAGGCAGCTCTTCACGGTCGAGAATAATCGTCTCATCACTGGTCAAATCGATATCTGTTTTGAGCATTTTTTTTGCCATCTCAAAATACTCATTGGAGCGTTTGCGGTAGCGCTCAAAGACATCGACACCAGCAGATAGATCTCCGCGCTTNAGCCTGTTACCGAAGTCATCGGCATATTTTTTCTTAAACTCATCCACATCCGCTTGCAAAAATAGCGTATGGTTTGGGTCTAAGCTATCGATATACATATCTAAGATATCGCTACCCATCTGAGTATCGAGCGGCTGATTCAGATAGTGACTACGATCTAATAAGGCGGCTACTTGCCTAGTGGTAATTTTTTGCTCAGGGGTTTGTACAAAGCTTCCTGTATCCGTGTTTGCCACTGCGGTGCCGTAGCTTTGCGTCATGATAGCGCCGACCACGCCAATTGAAGCAATACTTAATAACCATTGTGCGGGTTGTTTTTTCATTATATCTACCTAGTTGTCTTAGAGAGTATCTGAAGAGCTGTATAGTGAAAGTATAAAGAGCAGTCCATTTTGTATCGATGCTTTATGATAATGGTGTTTTATGGCTATTTTGCATAGCACTTTTTCGATAGCCATCTATGAACAGCAATGCTAGCGAGTCGCCTATTACAATGACTAGCAGCTGACAGCCCAGCGACCACCACCATCAGTTTATTATTAAAAATCAATCAATATTATCACGATTTATTGACCTGCGCTGTCTCAATCTGTATGAGCAAACTTTCTGTTATATTTATGCGCTCATTCATAAGCATTGTAGTGACAATAACTGAGTGGTTAAATTATAACTGCAGAGTAATTACTGGCATAATGGTCTCACAGTTAACTTTTACACTTATCTATAGAGCTTCATATATCAAGTAGCCTATATCACTTCAACCTAAAGGCGTAGTCATTACATTCAGNATNAGCTTGAAAGGACTGAGCTTAGAGTAATTGAGGATGATNGATATAGCGATGAACACTATTTTGTNGAGCAAATTTGGAGAGCAAACCATGTATGGCGTAATAATGACGGATGTTGGCGGTAGTACCTTAACGGCTGATGATGTCAGCTTGATTGAACAAGCTCAGGTAGGCGGGATTATTTTGTTTGCTCGTAACGTCGTCGATGCGGCGCAAGTACGGCAGCTATGTGATGATATTCGCTATTATAATCCTGATATCTTAATCGGTGTTGATCAAGAAGGTGGCCGAGTCGCACGGCTGCGTGATGGCTTTACACCGCTGCCCGCAATGGGAAGGCTGGGCGAATTATTTGATCAAAACCCTAGTGAGGCGCTCAGCTGTGCCTATGATTGTGGCTACTTGATGGCTGCTGAAGTGCTAGCCGTCGGTATCGATTTGAGCTTTGCCCCGGTGTTAGATACCAATAGCGTGAGTGAGGTTATTGGAGATCGCAGCTTTCATAAAGACCCACAAGTGATCACGGCTTTAGCGACTCAGTTTATGCGCGGGATGCGCGCAGCCGGTATGGCAACGACTGGTAAGCACTTCCCAGGTCACGGCGGCGTTGCCCCAGACTCACACGTTGCTGAAGCTATCGATACGCGCGCGCTCGATGAGATTATGGGTCATGATATGCAGCCTTTTGCCCAGACGCTACCTTGGCTCGATGCGTTGATGCCAGCACATGTGATCTTCTCGCAGGTGGATAATAAACCTGCAGGGTTTTCTAAGGTTTGGTTAAAAGACATCATTCGCGATCAGCTGCAGTTCGATGGCGTGTTATTCTCCGATGACTTATCGATGGCAGGCGCGCAGGCTGCAGGTGATGTCAGCGACCGAGTACACGCCGCGATCCATGCTGGCTGCGATATTGCTTTGGTCTGTAATGACCGAGTAGCCGCGCACGAAGCGGCAGAAGCGGCCCAAGACTTGCCCTACCCTGACCAGCAGCGTATTAAAACAATGCGTGGCCAAATTCCGGAATGGCGCGGCGACCTCACTTCTACTTGTCAGCAGTTTGAGCATTGGCAACAAGCTCGGCACCGTGTTATACAGACCTTTTTTAATATGCAGACAGCAAACTCAAATGGTAATCAGGTGCAAAATAGCCATACTTTAGACCACTCCGATGACCTAAGCGATCTAAAAGATCCTACTGATTATAAATAACCTTGTGGCTGAGTGCCTAATAGACCGTCCGTTCTACATAAAAAGAACCGCTCCTAATTAAAGGGGCGGTTCTTTTATTATTATCAAAATAAGACGTATCTATTAATTCGTTGGATCTAAATCAATTCCCTGACTTGGATCATCACTATCAGGTAAGATATCATCATTATTATTATCTAATGGATTTAGATCTGGATCCGCCAGTGTGCCATCAGCATCTAACATACGATCATCACCATCTGGTAATACATCATCATTGTTATTATCAAGTGGGTTTAGATCTGGATCTGGCATNTTCATATCGGCATCTATATCATTATTCATGTCGATATCACCTTCATTACCGGCGGTCAAAGAGATACCATTATTATCCTCTGTTGCCATGCTNTCNTCATANACNNTAAATTCGATACGNCGGTTACGGAAACGACCTTGTTCAGTAGCATTAGTTGCTACCGGATCCGTCTCACCCATACCTTTGGTTGAAAGCTTACTTGCATCGACGCCTTTAGAAACTAAGTACTCTTTTACAGCATTGGCGCGCTCTTGCGATAGCTCCATATTGTAAGCGTTAGAGGCGAGTTTATCTGTATGTCCAATGATCATCAGCTCCACATCTGGGGTGTTTGTAATCAATTGAGCAGCGCGGTCAAGATAAGGTTTATTAACATCCGGAATGATTGCTTTATCAAGCTCAAAGTTAATAACTTGCAAGCTTAAAGCGCGAGCGACATCTCTTGGATCTGGGTTTTCACTTAGATTATTCATCGCAGTATCAGTAGCGACTAAGCTACCATCAATCTCGCCTTGCAGATCTAGCGGACCTTCGGCGCTCACTGTCATACCAGGCGCAGCAGCTTGCAGATCATTCACTAACTGGTCAAGTACCCCTTCATCTGCGGCGTTCACGATAATCTCGTCACCTTTGATGACCATATTGGCATCTGGTACGCTTTGGAAAATAGGCAATATCGAAGACAATTGCGCAGCGGCTGGCATATCAGCGGCAAAGCTATCATCAACATCAGCGCGGCACTTGTCAGCCTCAGCGCCAAAGGTATTAGATAGCGCATTCATAACATTCGTCTGTAGCGCTTCGTCACCTACATTCATGCGGCAAGCATATAGAGTGTTTGCTTCACCAGTAGATAACGTTAGTGAAGCTGGCTCAATATCAGCGGCTACAACGGTTTGCTCATCAGTTGCCACCTCTTCAGTCGCCACTGGCGTCGCTACTGGAGCTGGGTCTTCTTGACACCCTCTGAGTAGCGCCCAAGCTAGAGCACCTAGAATAATCAAACCTATGATAGGCAGTAGCGCTTTCATAAAGCTACCGCTCTTTTTTTCTTCACGAACCAATGGCGCAGTACTTGTGGTATTAGAGATACGCTCACCGGCCGGCGCACTAGCGACCATACCTGCCGGAACGACACCTGCCGCCCACGCTGGAATATGATGCTGATAATTTGACAAATTATCATTCAAAAACTGTGGTACAGGCGTATTACCAGCTAAGCTTTTGATTTCATGAAAAGCGAGCGGTGCCGCCATAGCGATTAGGCCACGAGACGCTGTTGCGTCAACGTTATGCTGACTTGCAAGCTCACGAGAGATTTGNTCNCGGTGNCTACCNTCCGTCCATACTCTATCGTAAAAGCCTTGATCGTCTTGAGCGATGTTTTCATTAGCAAAACGCCCATAAGTGTCTTTATCCGCTAGACGCGCGGCAAAGATGGCGTAAAACTGCTCTAATAAGTTTCTCTTCGCAGGGTTGTTGTCATCCCCAAGTACTGCAGGAGTGACCGTGCGGGTTAAATGACTGATAATATCCATAANAAGCTCTCTCCAATTATTATGATCTCATTTATAAAAATTACATGATTTGACTTATNTTTAATGAGCTAATCTCTATTAAGCCAACTGTCCTTAAAATTTATCGTATTACTGTTTNNCACATCGTTGATGTTTTAATCTTAGACATTCTTAATCTTAGTAGTTCGATTAACGATATAGAACATGACGATATGGCTATTTATTTTTACTAAAGACAGTATAGAAGTAGGCGCCTAAATATCACAATAAATGTGCTGTTGTACAAATGATACATTAAGTAATGTTTCAAGTATGANGCGTAACTTTGGTGACTATTTGGCCTGAATATTTTACATTGTAACGATTAAAATAAGCCTCAATATCAGTTAGAACCAATATCTGTCTCAACTCGAGACTCATTATCTAAGCGCTCAGCGACGATAATGCTGTTAGCCAGGTCGTCCACTTCTGCTGCAGACATGCCATCTATCGCTTGAGTATTGGCTATAGGTCTGGGTGGCAAGTTATTATTTTGATTAGAATGAATACCCGTATAAGTACTATTGCTTGCGTTCTTGTTCGTGTTGCTGCTGACAGTGTTATTGATATTGTTCGCGTCATCAGGGATAAGGTTAGTATTATCATTACTTGAGCTATTACTGTCATTGACTACAGATGGAGTATTGTAGCTATCATTGTCCTGCGTTTCGTTTTGCCACTCAGCATTATTCGCGAATAATGTCCCTTCCTCGCCTGCTGTTACTGGGTTCTCTACCGCGTTAAAGCCGGTATTAGTCGTGATGTTAGCCTTCGGTGCTAAAGCGCGCATATCGGTGAGCAGACGCTGTGATAAGCGATTATCAGGCGACTCTATGGTGATGATGTCGTTTTGTAGCTGTAATCGNGCAAATGGCGCCGACGTCAGCAAGGTAAAAAGACTCGGTAGCAGCTCTATATCAACGGCAGTCAGGCTATCTGCGACACTTGGTTGTTGCTGTAATTCACAAATACTCGCTTGCTCGCCAAAGCTTCTCACTAGCGCTTGACTCAGCGCTTCTTGTAGCGCCGCACTGCCAGCGACACCCTTACAAGTATACAGCTGACCACTATTATCAACAGCAATCAGTAGCTCGGCTGGCATCAATGGCGCAGCGACGGGTTCAGTGANTGTCTCATTAACTGTATCAGTAACTGCCGCGTCCGGCTCTACGCTTATTGACTCATCTGTACTGGCTGAGCTGATATAATTTGGCTGAATTACCAACACCCANATGAGTGCCAAAGCTGCTATCGCAGCGACTAATAACAGCAAACGCCATAATAAATCACGTCTGTTATTACGCTTATGAGTCTGCCTAAATTGACTGANGNTATGACTATGAGCGCTGTTATCNATCGCTATAGACGGTGGTACGCTGCTTGCCTCACTAGGGTCTNCTGTAGCCGTTGCAGCTATTGTAGATGCAGGCTTGCTAGATTCTATCGTTGTAGTAGCGACTTTATCAGAGTTTGACTCACTACTNACGCTGTNAGAGTCNGAGCTCCANCCTAAATTAGAATCCAAAATCGAATCAGAGNCACTATCTGCCCTCTCCTCTAGCAATACTGACTCTGCCCAAACTGGCAAATAATGACGAATCTCTACCTGCCGCTGCTGCANAAACGCCGGTAAATACTGACCATCAGCTAATATTTTGAGCTCATGGTAAGACAAAACGCTCGCGCTTGTGATCAGTGCTATCGTGGTACTCTCATCAAGNTGATGNGTNGCAGCTAATTGGTCGATAATACGCTTGCGCTGGTCTGGGTCTTGCCATAGCTCATGGAATAAAGAGCTCGCTGCTGTATCGGCTGTCGATAACTCAGTGGTTGTCAAGGCTACTGGAGNTGGCAGCTCAGCCGCTTGTAGCAGCTGGGTATAAACCTGCGGTTGAGCCAGACGCGCAATCAGTAGTGCATAAAACTGCTCTAATAAGCTGATATGAGCAATGTTTTGCTCTGCTCCTAATAAGGGCAAACTGACACTCTGCTCAAGCTGTTCGATAATAGTCATAAAGTCATCTTTACTAAGGTTAAAAAAGAGTGATAGAAGTTTAATTTAGGAACCACTAGGTATCGTTACTAGGTAACATTACTAGGTCATCACAATACTATTATTATGTGCCGCGCNTATAAAACATAATTTGTATAGCTATGTAAATTCATCTGACAGGTAATTGTGATTTATCGTCAAAGACCTTAAGATGAGGTATATATAAGCGATAGCTAGTACGAACATGAAAANATNAAAAACTTTAAGAAAACGTTACTGCGCTTTTATAGTCAATGAAGAGTTTTTTATATGGTGACGACTATATACTTTGTGATATAACTTGTGCTGCCCAGCCTGAACAAGCAGATGCCTGTCATTACTATTCAATCATTATTAAAGCATAATTTTTGGCCTCTATTCGTTTTTTGCTGAGCCATTTTGGTATTGATTTTAGTGTCATCTATTTGCCACTTATTTATATTTTTATCCATCAGGCGTTGCCTAAGGATTGTCTTTTGCTAAATCATACCACTCTTATTATCATCGTTACGGTCATTGTCAGCTTGTTAGCTTGGCAAAATAAAGCCCTATTTAATCGGCTTATTTTTTATCCGCCAGCGATCACTGATGGTCAATGGGACCGTTTTGTCACTCATGGTTTCATTCATGCAGATAGCATGCATTTGCTGTTTAACATGTTTACCTTGTACTTTTTTGGGCGTGCCATTGAGGGCTTATATCAACCTTTTTTAGGCGGCTTTGGGTTTATCGCTTTTTATATCTTGGCTATCATAGTGGCAATGATACCAAGCTANCTGAAGAATAAGAACAGCGCTAGTTATTTNAGNNTAGGAGCTTCGGGCGGGGTGTCAGCGGTGCTGTTTGCCTATATTTTATTAGCGCCATGGGATATGATTTATTTGTTTGCCATCGTCCCTATCCCTGCTATTTTGTTTGCTGTGGCTTATGTGGCGTATAGCATTTATGCCAACAAGCGCGGCGGCTCTAATATCAATCACATGGCACATATGTGGGGCGGCGCTTTTGGGGTGGTTGCGACTATTATCTTAGAGCCGCGGATACTACCTCACTTTATAAACGCTCTTCTCTCGCCTGGGTTTTAGAGTGGATCACTTTTACACACTTTATAGTAGTAGACGCTTTTAGTTGAGTCTTATACAGATTAGATAAGTTAGATTAGCCGTTATGATTATAGATATTATTGGTGATATTCATGGTTATGCAGATAAACTTGCTGGGTTATTGACTCAGTTGGGTTATGTGCATAATGGTGAGTATTACGTACCACCTGCCAACCACCGCGCCTTATTTATTGGTGATTTGATTGACCGTGGCTCGCAGCAACTACGGACGCTCGAGATCGTCTTTGCGATGCTCGATGCTGATGTTGCTGACGCTGTCATGGGTAATCATGAATACAATGCACTGGCTTATGCAACGCTTGATCCTTATAACGAGGCTCAGTATTTGCGCTCGCATACTGAGCTGCATACTCGCCAGCATGAGGCATTTTTGGCAGAAGCGCCGTTTAACTCTGCCAGCCACCACTATTGGCTTGAGCGCCTCTATGAGATTCCGCTTTGGCTTGAGACTGACTACGCCTGTTTTGTCCATGCTTGCTGGGATGTTGATAGTATGGCGATACTCAAACCCTTGCTGACCGCTGATAATTGCCTAACAAAAAATGCGTTGGTCATGACCTCGCAGCAGCCTAGTGTACATTTTGACGCCCTAGAGCGGGTGTTAAAAGGGGTAGAGACGCCGCTACCCGAGGGTTTAGTCATGGTTGATAAAGANGGCACTGAGCGCTCACGAGTGCGCGTACGTTGGTGGCTTGATGAGCTGAATAAAAAAACCCTTCATGAAGTAGCACGGGCGCCCCAATCAGGCTTGGCGCAAATCCCAAAAGATGCGCTAGCTGAAAATATCGACTTCGCCCTCAAGACCGATAAGCCTGTATTTGTGGGTCACTACTGGCTAACCGGTGAGCCGCAGCTGCTGAGCCCGCAGGTAGTCTGTATCGATTATTCAGCGGCGGTCGATAGTGGCTACTTGACGTGTTATCAGCTCGATACTGAGCAGCCATTGCCGCTAGATAATGCTAATTTTGTGCAATACCGTCATGAGTAGATGATTTATAGTTCATTACTAAGTCTACTAGCGTTAATAAAGCCGAAAACCTTATCATTTACATCTATCAGCTTATTATAAAAACTTGTCTTTACGGCAGTAGGGAAACTTTTGTATGATGGGCTTTTTGAGGATATTGCATCATGAGCACACCACCTGTCGAACAACCAAGCCCTATTGCCTCCCCAGCTGGTCAGCCAAAAGTCGGTATCATTATGGGCTCGCAGTCTGATTGGGCCACTATGAGCGCGGCCGCGCAGCTATTAGCGGATTTCGATATTGCCTTTGCTTGTGAAGTGGTCTCCGCTCATCGTACGCCAGATAGGTTATTTGACTACGCTAAAAGTGCCAAAGACCAAGGCTTACAGGTGATCATTGCAGGCGCAGGCGGCGCAGCGCATCTGCCTGGTATGTGCGCTAGTCAAACCTCCCTACCCGTATTGGGCGTACCGGTGAAGTCCTCTATGCTCAGCGGCTGGGATAGTCTGCTCTCTATCGTACAAATGCCAAAGGGNGTCGCTGTCGGCACTTTAGCCATTGGTACCGCGGGCGCTTATAACGCTGCGTTATTAGCTATTCAAATACTAGCGCTACATGATGAAGCAATCGCTAATAAATTACATGAGCTTAGAGAGCAGCAAACACAGACTATCTTAGCTAGCCCAACGCCTGGTATCATTAATAGCTGATAGTTAGTGTACAAAGCAGCTAAATGATTAGAAAATCGCTTTTTCAGTCGTTTCACTTGATATTTATTATCAGATGCGTTTAACTAAACCTAAGGTGCCTATAACGATAGCGCACCTTTTCTTATTTTTACTCTGTTCCAAATCGCTTATTTTAAATCCCTAGAAAACCCAACTCACTGTACCCATTGCTAAATAAAAGAGCCTGTTATGACCACCGCCAATGCCTATCCTACTTCTCAAACTATTCGTACCATCGGTATCTTAGGTGGTGGCCAGCTCGGCATGATGCTCGCTGAAGCTGCTCTGCCGCTTGGCTATCAGTGTGTGTTTTTGGAGGACAATGCCGCTTGTCCAGCCAGCCTTTACGGTACGGTTTATCATAGCGAACAGCTAGAGGACTTTATCGCCGCCGCTGACGTCTTTACTCTCGAGTTTGAGAACACACCGGCACAAACCGTACAGAAGCTCGCCAATCTAGCAAAATCAGGCAAAAACAAAGGCATGTTCCCGCCTCCTATCGCTCTAGATGTCGCGCAAGATCGCCTAAAAGAAAAGCAGATGTTCAATGAGCTAGATATCGCCACAGTACCGTTTAGGGCCGTGCATTCATTGGCCGAGCTGCAGCAAGCTTGCCAAGACTTAGGGCTGCCTATCGTTTTGAAGACCAGCCGCGGCGGCTATGATGGCAAAGGTCAATATGTCATCAAAGAAGACAGCGACATTAAAGCNGCTTGGCAAGCGCTCAAAGACGCGGTATCGGGTAAAGGTAGTCTCACCCCTACTCCTGCACCGCTGATCGCTGAAGGCTTTATCAACTTTAGCCGCGAGGTGTCCATCATTGCAGCGCGTGGACAAGCAGGAGAGGTGCGCTGTTATGAGCTGGTAGAAAACCATCATCATCACGGTATACTCGCCAAGACTCGAGCGCCAGCTGTCGGCACAAGCCACTTATTTCCTAAGGCAAAAGCGGCGATGACTACGCTGATGAATCATCTCGACTATGTCGGCGTCATGGCGCTTGAGCTTTTCGTCAGTAAAGACGCGCAAGGTCACGACTATCTGCTAGCCAATGAGATCGCGCCGCGCGTGCACAACTCTGGACACTGGAGCATTGAGGGGGCGATTACTAGTCAATTTGAGAATCATATCCGTGCAGTCGTAGGTTTGCCATTGGGCGATACTGACAATATTCATCCAGCGATTATGGTCAATGTTTTAGGACAATACCCTGATATCAAGGACGCGCTCGCTATCGATGGCGCGCACTATCACAGCTATCATAAAGAAGAGCGTGAAGATCGTAAAATCGCTCATATTACCTTGATGCCAAACGACGTGGCTGATCTAGACCCTGCTTTAGCTAAGCTTGTCACAGTATTGCCAAACAAAGTCGGATTAGATAAAACCACCGAACTAGCCGCTAACACTAAAGACGCAAACTCTGAGGCTAGCGCTATAAGTGAGGATAAGACGCAAACCACTTCAGCAGCTAGCGAAACCGCTGCTACTAATAGCAGTCCTACAGTTAAAGAAACCAATCACAAGGTCAAAAAATAATGCAGATCTGGGTGGATGCTGATGCGGTGCCAATCGTTGCCAAAGACTTGATTATCAAGACCGCTGAGCGCACGCAAACCATGGCGATATTTGTCGCCAACCAACCCATTAAGCTGCGTAAATCACCNCTGCTTTTNATGACGGTCGTGCCGCATGGTTTTGATAAAGCCGATGACTATATCGTTGAGCAGATTCAGGCAGGTGATTTGGCTATCACTAGCGACATTCCTTTAGCGAATGACATACTCGAGAAAGGCGGAATGGTTTTGACCCCGCGCGGGATGGTTTATGATAAAAACAACATCAAGCAAAAGCTCAATATGCGCGACTTTATGGATACCATGCGCGGTACGGGAATGTTAGAGCTACAAGAGATGAGTGGTCAAAAACCTTATGGCGAGCGCGACAAAAAAGCTTTTGCCGACGGTCTGAATCGTTTGGTACGCTAAAGCTCCAAGCAAGTTTTTACATGACTTGCTTGTTTTGCAAAGCGTATACACTCTGCTACCAAACACTATGTAATAGGCACTTACGCTCACCCAAGATACTATCTATTTTTGTTATGCTAGTTTTAATTTCTTAAAACATGTAAACAAAGTAAACACTTAAACAAGATTCAAAATTTTAAGAAAATTAATCAATAAAAATAGGATAGTATATGAAAATTTTAGTAATAGGCGCTAGTGGCCGTGTTGGTAATGATTTAGTCAAACAACTGCTAGCCGAGAATCATCAAGTCATCGGTACCACTCGTCAAGAAGAGCAGCTGTTCTCTGATGATAATTACACTCAGCTAGATTTAGATATTATGGCTGAGAAAGATAGCATCCAGCAGCAGCTAGAGGATGATATAGAAGCGGTATACTTTGTGGCAGGTTCCGGCGGCAAAGAGATATTAGAAGTGGATCTGCATGGTGCGGTAAAGACAATGCAAGCGGTGCAAGACAAAGGTATTAAGCGCTATATCATGCTCAGCACTGTGTTTTCTTTAGACACCAGCAAGTGGGATAACGAAGGCATTAAAGATCTAAAAGGCTATTATATCGGTAAGCACTACGCCGATCAGTGGTTGGTCAATGATAGCAGCCTTGATTATACTATCGTGCAGGCAGGTGCGCTAAAAGAGCGAGCTGGCACAGGCAAAATCGCTATNGACAAAGATGAAGCCGGNGAAAATGCTATCGAAGATGTCGCAGCGACTTTGGTTGCGGTATTAAATGCCGATAATACTAGCAAAAAGGTCTTTAACATCCAAAATGGCGAGACCGCTATCAAAGAAGCGATTGCCAGTGTATAAACGCTAGCGTTTGTNTAAAACAAGAGCAATTNGATAAAGNAGGATAAGTTATTGAACTTATCCTTTTCTTATTTACGCCAAACCACTTGGCAACGCGATCACCTCTGAGAGCTTGTCAGCGCCAGTGAGCACCATAAGCAGTCTATCTACTCCTAACGCTATGCCGCTACACGGCGGCAAATCATCGCAAGCTGCTAGTAAGTACTCATCTATCGGCATCTGCGCCAAACCATGCGCTACGCGCTGCCTATTATCCGCCTCAAAACGCTCCCTCAAAGCTTGCCCATCTGCTAGCTCATCATAAGCATTCGCAATCTCAATACCGTCTATATAAAGCTCAAAGCGTTTGGCAATCAGGTTACCTTCTTTATCGAGACAGGTTTTGGCTAGCGCCGCTGTAGCGGGCGGATAATCGATAATCAGTGTGGGCAAATCATGACCGAGCTTAGGCTCCACGAGATGACTAAACAACAGATCAAGCCAGCCTTGCCGCATCTCTTCGCTATCTACCGCAAGTGGCTCTGGCGGCGCGATATCTATATTCGCCAGCCCCTTATCTTCTGCTACCGCTTTTAGCGCCTCAAGGCTAGCGCTTAGCGGATGAATACCGACATGATCCATAAACGCATCAATGTAACGGTAATGATTCATAATAACCGGATAGCCATACAGCGCTTCTAGCAGCTTGCCCAACTCTTCAGCCAAATCGTTCAAGCTATAGTGCGGCTGATACCACTCTAGCATCGTAAACTCGATATTGTGCCGCGAGCCGATTTCGTTGTCCCGAAATACCGAGCAAATCTGATAAATCGCCACTTGCCAGCTGGCAAGTAAACGCTTCNTCGCAAATTCAGGAGAAGTATGCAAATAAAAGGGTCGCGGTTTATCTTGATAAGTGACCCGAGCAGCAACCGACTGCAAAAAAGTATCGGTGTTTGCCGCTTGTGAGAGGAGCGGTGTCTGTACTTCTAACACTTGGCGCTGAGCAAAAAACTGACGAATCGCCACTAGCATCTGCCCACGCCTACGCGCCATCTCTAAGGTCATGGTTGGGGCGTAAGCGGGCTTATCAGTGCGCCTATCATCTGACATAGTGATACTCATTATTGTTTACTACTAATCGGCTATTTTCAATGCTCATTGAATGTTAACTGGTTACTATTTTATGGCGACTTTACTTGGGCTATGACTGCCATTCACGGCGCAGATGATAGTCGCGCCTGAGCTGGTCAAAGTCATGACCATTTACTTGCCCATCCTTAACTGTCGCGCGCAGCTGCTCATCGTCTTGTTTGATATCGTAGAATCTATTTAGTTTATCAGGATTGGCTTTTAGCTCTGACCACAGATATAGGTTATCTGGCAGCAAATTGTGCATAGACTGAGAAGGTGTAATTTTGAGCTCATCGCATAGCGCATCGTAGATCATTTGCGTACCGCGTAGTTTACCTTCTAGGCTATAGCCAGCGATGTGCGGTGTGGCGATAGCAAGCTTGCCGAGTAATGACTCAGCCACCTGCGGCTCATGCTCGAATACATCGAGCACCACTTGCCGATGGCTACGCTCGATATCCGCTGCTANCGCTGNCGCTTCAACTACCGGTCCACGGGCACTATTGATAAGTAACGTATCGGTAGGCATCTTCTGCAAAGCTGCCATATCGATCATATGGTAGGTGGGATAGTCGCTAGTCTTTTTATCCGTTAAAGGCACATGCAAGCTGACAACATTGCTTTGTAGCACCTGCTCAAAGCTTGNATTATTGAACTTCGACGGCGGCAATAAAGGGTCATAGCCGAGCACTTGCCAGCCTAAGTCAGTNGCGTATTGCGCCAATGTGTTGCCGATATTACCTAAACCGATAATCCCTAAGGTTATGCTCTTAGACCAGTACTCTGGCCGCAAAGTCAAAATCGCAGTGAGCACATATTGGGCCACTGAATGCTTGCTGGAGCCTGCTGCATTCGCAAAATGAATATTACGCGCGCTCAGATAGGCCTGATCAACATGATCAGTGCCGATAGTAGCCGAACCGATAAATGTCACGCTACGATTATCCGCTAATAGCGACTCATTGATAGGCGTGACAGAGCGGATTAACAGCACGTCGGGCTGATGGGCAGCGAGCAATTGCGCGTCAATCTCACGCCCTGCTACGCGAATGATGTTGACCGTTTGCTGAGTGTTTTTGCCAAGCGTCTGCGCATTAAAAAACTCATCAAGGCTTGCGATGTTGCTATCGGCAATGATAGTCAAAGTAGCCGTTTTATCAGCTTTAGCATTAGACATCGTTAGGCTTCTTTTAAGATAGGGAGTATAAGTTTACCGCGCGTTTTAGCTTTTGCTATCCGGCTTATCTATTAGCGCGACAATGCCATCACCTGACAGTACCACATCTTGCGAGGCAAAGATCTCATTTTTATGATTAGAAATCCACTCTCGCCACACAGCCAAACCGATAGCTAGCACGACTGGGCCAATAAACAGACCAACAAAACCAAAAGCAGTCAAGCCGCCTAATACGCCAATAAAAATAATAATAAAAGGAATCTTAGTCGCGCCGCTAATAACAATCGGCCGAATCAAATTATCGACCCAGCTGATGACCAGTATGCCCCACAGCGCTAGCCCAATACCCTCTGTCGTGTGACCTTGGCTTAACAGCCAAATCGACACCGCTCCCCACGCAAATGGTGTACCAAAAGGAATCAAAGCTACGATAAAGGTGATAATCGTTAATAAGATAGGGCTCGGAGAATTAGAGAAGTAATAACCAATACCGGCGAGCAAAGCCTGCGCCAATGCCGTCAAGCCAATGCCATAGACTACTGCCTGTGTCGTGGTACCGACAGAGTCGATATAGCCNTCGATACGGTTACCGATGATATTACGCAGCGCCTGTCTGATTTGGCGCATCAAGCTATTACCATCGCGGTAGAAGAAAAACAGCGTCATCAGTGCCATACCAAGCTTCGCTAAACTACTGAACACAACATCAAATGCCACTTTACCATAGTACANATGCGACTGTATCCAAGTTCGAAACGCTTCAAGCGCGCCTTCAGGGTTTTTATTGATACTCCAAAGAATGTCTTTAATCTGCTGACCAATCACCGGTAAGTCTTTGATCGCGTCTGGCACATCTAGATAGCCCGCCTTGACGCGGTAGATGATATTACTATACAAGCTCAGCGCTTCTTGCTGCAAGATAAACACCCCAACCAGCAAAGGCACGCCTATGATTAAGCTGATGCTAACCGTCATAATGCCGGCGCTAACGCCTGAGCTAAACTTCGCCTTTTCATTAAAAAACTTATAAATAGGAAAAGTGACGTAAGCTAAAATGGCCGCCCATAGCGCAGGTATGATAAAAAACTGTATCACCTGAAAGCACAGAATGAACAATACCACTAACAGCGTTATCGCCAGCAAGCGCTGAATAATAAACTCTTTTGTCCAGTTTTCAATCATAGCTATCAACCAAGAAGGCACCATAAAAACCGCGAGATTTTTATCGTAAAATGTATAAATATAACGATATGACGCTGCTAAAAAGTATAGCGTTCATAAAGACAGACTTAATTCATAAAGACAGACTTAATAAGGTATGTTTGCTGTTTCGCGCGCCAGTACTGCCAGTACTTATTTATAAACCTGCTAGCGCTATCTTAGCCAAAGTACTACCTGACGATACTACAAATAGGATAACTATTGACGGGATAACCCGTAATAGAAAGTAGACTACTCATAAGCTAGTTTTACTTATTTAAAGCTAAATGTTTTTAGTTACAGCATGAAGGAGCACAAGCCTAATCGTCGATAGCTATTATGCAATAAGCCTCTACAGAACAGTAATAGTATGTTGTAATTTTTACTTACAATTTTATGCCTGAGGTTGCTCAAAACTAAAGAGGAGCTGTATTTTTGATAAAGGATAATACCTCTAAAACAAGCGCAACTAGCCGATAAATCTAACCCAACCTGCAATTCTTATCATGAACACTAGTCAGTCATCTACTAGGCTAAATGACCGCAGCATTCTCTTAGGTTTGGTAATTGATGTTATACTAAAGGCATTGTGCTCGTTTTTTAACTGCTCTCAGACGCTCCCTCGATAAGATGGCTTTTAAAGAGTAGCGCTAGGTTTATTCTGCTTTTGCATCTAGTATTTTAGATGTCAAAAGCTTAATTATAATGATTTTAGCTTAGCAGTTTTGCTGGCAAATAACAGCCCTAACCCTGAGTGCAACCCAAAAAAAAATAACAATGCATTTTTTATTTTGCTCGACTTATAACCATTCACTATTCAGATAATATATCTATAGGAAAATAACAATGTCAAAAGACAACAACTCAAATTCTGCTGACAAAGGCGGAGTTAATNATGCCCAAGCGAATGCTGACACGGGTGCTAATAATGCTGCCGGCAATGTCACTTTTGCGTTGGCGCAATCGCATTTTTTAGTCGGCGATATCAATACCAATACCGATAAAATGCGCAAACTGGCCATCGAAGCTCGAGAACAAGGCGCTGATGTCATTATCTTTCCGGAGCTGGCCTTGCTTGGCTATCCGCCGCAAGACCTATTACTGCGCCCTAGCCTTTCAGGGCGAGTCAAAAGCGCACTATCGGCGCTCAGTGATATCGAAAACATTGTGATGATTGTCGGCTATCCTCATGTCGATCATCATGGTACTTTTAACTCAGCAGCTATCTTACATAATGGTCATCAAAAGGGCTTTTATCACAAGCAAATCCTGCCAAACTACGGCGTTTTTGATGAGCGCCGTTACTTTGATAAAGGCCGTAATCAGGTTTTATTCGACTACAAAGGTCTCACTATTGGTCTGCTCATCTGTGAAGACTTATGGGAAAAAGCGCCTATCAGCGATCTCAAAAAACAAGGCGCTGATTTGGTCATTAGCCTTAACGCCTCGCCTTTCGAGCTTGATAAACAAGACAACCGTAAGGCCATGCTAGCCAAACGCAGCAGCGAGCAGCAGTTGCCCATTTTATATGTCAATGCTGTCGGTGGCCAAGACGACTTAGTCTTTGATGGCGGCTCGATGGTGGTGCAAGCAGACGGCACTATCGCTCACGAAGCGCCAAGATTTATGGAGCAGCTATTATTGGCCAGCCTAGATGTCAGCACTGCAAAATTTGACACTCAGCAAAAAGCGCCCTTGAGCCTAAGCCGTGAGTCTGAGATGTATCAAGCCTTAGTCGTTGGTCTACGCGACTATGTCAATCACTCAGGATTTACTGGGGTAATTATTGGCTTATCAGGCGGTATCGACTCAGCACTGACCTTATGCATCGCCGTTGATGCGCTAGGTGCGGACAAAGTCTATGCGGTGATGATGCCTTATGAGTACACCTCAAAGATCAGCTTGGAGGACGCGCAAGCACAAGCGCGCCGCTTAAACGTCTCTTATACCGTCTGCCCGATCTTCGATGCTGTTGAAGGCATTCGCCATACGCTAGCGCCTTTATTTAACAAATCACCGGCCGATACGACCGAAGAGAATATCCAAGCGCGCGCTCGCGGCGTTATCTTGATGGCACTGTCCAATAAGTTTGGGCATTTGGTCATTACTACCGGTAATAAGTCGGAGCTGGCGGTCGGCTACTCAACTTTATACGGTGATATGGCAGGCGGCTTTGATGTGCTAAAAGACGTGTACAAATCACAAGTTTATGACTTAGCCAGTTACCGCAANCGCTTGGAGGACACGCCNGTTATTCCTGAGCGCGTCATTACGCGTCCGCCATCGGCTGAGCTGCGCCCTGATCAAAAAGACCAAGACAGCTTGCCTGACTACGATACCTTAGATGCTATCTTGACCCTTTATNTTGATGAAGACATGGGTTATCAAGAAATTATCGATAAAGGCTTTGAGGCACAGCTTGTCGCCAAGACGATCAAGATGGTAGATAATAGCGAGTACAAGCGGCTACAAGCGCCAATCGGTACTAAGGTCAGTCACAAAGCCTTTGGCCGTGAACGCCGTTATCCACTGGTTAATAAATGGTCTATTAAAGGCTAAGCCCGCTTGTTAAAACAGTCGTCTCACTTTTATCATTAGCTGGGTGCTTGCCCAGCTTTTTTAGTTTTTATAAATAAGTTTTTTGGTTTATTCCCTACTTATCTATCATTTTATATCCGAGTACGTCATGAGCTTGCTAACACGAAACCATCAGCGGCTTTATGATGTATATGCTGCGTAAAATCCCAAAAAAGACCGATACGATTGAATATACCAATTATCGCTTTGAGATTTTGGCGACACAGCATCTAAAAATCAATCAGTTGCTGGTCACTAAGTTGGATGACGATACTCAGTAATAATGTTAAAACAACGCTAAAATAATGCTTGATGACGTTACTCAATAACAATAACGGTACTTCACCGTAGAGACTCTAATCACGCGCGCCAAAAATAGCGCTGCCAACGCGTACCATCGTTGAACCCTCTGCTATCGCCTCGGTCATATCAGCGCTCATACCCATGCTAAGGGTGTCCCATGAGCTCAGCTCTGGATGAGCCTGTCGCACCTCATCAAACAGCTGCTTGGTGCGAGCAAAAGCATCGGTATCCGCTTTGGCAGGGATAATCATCAGGCCGCGCAATTGTAAGCGCTCATACCCCTTAACAGTCGCTATCAGCTCTGGTAGCTGCTCAGGCGTACATCCAGACTTACTCTCCTCGTCATCGATATTNAGCTGNATTAANACNTTNAGNGCNGTCATATTATNAGGGCGCTGATCATTTAAGCGCTTGGCAATAATGTCACGCTCAAGCGTTTGTACCCAATCAAAATGCTCAGCGATATCACGGGTCTTATTACGCTGAATACTGCCNATGTAATGCCAAACGATATCTTCTGCCTCCGCNTCTGCTCGCAGTTGAGTGATTTTCTCCAGCGCTTCTTGTAGATAGTTCTCACCNAAGTCGCGCTGCCCTCTCTGCGCTAGAGCTTTTATTCTCTCTACAGGTTTGGTCTTAGANACNGCTAGCAGCTTGACATCATCTATATGGCGAGAGCTTTGCTTGCACGCCTCTGCCACCTCTGCGTTGACTTGTTGCCAGTTATTTATCAATTCATCAGTTGCCCGATTATCAGTATTCATAAGTCACTCAGGTGTTGTAAACATTTTAAAGGTGTCTTTCGCNTCTTATAGTAAACTCAATTTAAAAGTGNTATAGNGCTACTGGNGTGAATTTTCCGCAGCCTCTGTGATAGCANCACGCCCTAATCTATTTTTGCATTTTATTTATATAGCAGATGGTTATATAAGCCCAGTCTTGTTATGATATTGTTACACGAATTAACGTAAGCGTATGAGTCGCTTATCTTAATTGTACTGGTTATACAAAACTGATTGTTAAGAACTGATCAATAGGAAAGCCCTATCATGACTGAAAAAAGCGCTATAAGTATCGAAGACTTATTGCAGTTCACCGTCAAGCACAAAGCCTCTGATCTACATATCTCAGCAGGAATGCCAGCGATGATTCGAGTCGATGGCGAGATGACACGCATCAANATGCCGGCGATGAGNCATCAAGTCGTGCATCAGCTCATTTATGACATCATGAATGATAAGCAGCGCGCAGATTTTGAAGAGTTTTTTGAGACGGATTTTTCTTTTGCTATACCCAATTTAGCACGCTTTCGGGTTAACGCTTTTAATCAAGACCGCGGCGCAGGAGCCGTATTTCGGACGATTCCCTCGACTGTTTTGACTTTAGAAGATTTAGGCATGGGGGATATATTCAAAAAAGTCTCAGACTTTAAGCGCGGTATTGTCTTGGTTACCGGTCCGACAGGCTCTGGTAAATCAACGACCTTAGCTGCGATGATCGATTATATCAATGAGACTCGTAAAGAGCATATCTTGACTATCGAAGACCCTATCGAATTTGTGCATCAGTCTAAAAAAAGCTTAATCAATCAGCGCGAAGTGCACCGCGATACCTTAGGTTTTGAGCCAGCACTACGCTCAGCTTTGCGTGAAGATCCCGACGTGATATTGGTCGGTGAGCTACGTGACCTTGAGACTATTCGGCTGGCACTTACCGCGGCTGAAACCGGTCATTTAGTGTTTGGCACTTTGCATACCAGCTCAGCGGCGAAGACTATTGACCGGGTCATTGATGTCTTTCCGGCTGCCGAAAAAGACATGATTCGCGCTATGCTATCAGAATCTTTACAAGCAGTCATNTCACAAACCTTGCTACGTCGTCAGACTGGCGGCCGTATTGCGGCCCANGAGATTATGCTTGGGACCCCTGCTNTTCGTAACCTAATTCGCGAAAATAAAATCGCCCAGATGTACTCGTCNATTCAGACCAGTGCTGGCGACGGTATGATTACTCTTGATCAAACTNTAAAGAATTTAGTCAGCCGAGGTACGATATCGCGGGAAGTNGCGCGNCCTTATGCCAAGCAGCCTGAGACTTTTTTATAGCGCATANAGGCCGTCACAGTATCTTGCGAGACTAGGCAGTAACTGGCTAATGAGTAACAGAGATTGCGAAAGGATTTATATAGCTTTTTAACTTANAGATTTTTAATTTTATTATTATAGTTTGGGAAAACCATGGACTTCGAAAAACTGCTGCAACTCATGATTGCAAAAAAAGGTTCCGATCTGTTTATTACCGCTGATGTCGCCCCTTCTATGAAGGTCAATGGCCAGATTTTTCCGATTGGTAAAACACCGCTCAATGGCGAGCAAACCATGAAGCTGGTCAAAAGCGTCATGACGGGCAGTCAGCAACAAGAGTTTGAAAGCACCAACGAGTGTCAATTTGCCATTACCGATGAAGCACAGCAAGCGCGCTTTCGGGTCAGTGCTTTTGTGCAGCGCGATATGGCGGGCATGGTTCTGCGTAAGATTGAAAGCAAGATTCCAACCGTTGAAGAGCTGGGTCTGCCCGCTTCTTTAAAAGAATTGGCAATGGAAAAACGCGGTATTATCTTATTAGTAGGCGCTACCGGTACTGGTAAATCTACCACTTTAGCGGCGATGATAGGCCACCGTAATAAAAACTCGCACGGCCATATCATCACCGTTGAAGACCCTATTGAGTTTGTGCATGAGCATCAAGGGTGTATCATCACTCAGCGTGAAGTGGGTATCGATACGCACTCGTTTGAAGCAGGGCTAAAAAACACTCTGCGCCAAGCGCCAGATGTTATTTTGATCGGTGAGATTCGTAACCCAACAGTGATGAGCTACGCCATTCAATATGCCGAGACAGGACATTTGGTGTTTGCCACCTTACATGCCAATAACGCCAACCAAGCCATCGATCGTATCATTCACTTTTTTGAAAGCGAGCGCCATACGCAGACCTTTATGGATCTATCGCTTAACCTAAAAGGTATTGTCGCGCAGCAGCTCATTCCTACTGTCGATGGTGAAGGTCGTCGCGCAGCGATTGAAATACTGCTAAACTCGCAATTAGTCAGTGATTATATTCGTAAGGGTGAGATTCATGAGATAAAGAATGTCATGACTCGCTCACGTGATAGCGGGATGCAGACCTTTGATCAGGCACTATTCGACTTATACGAAAATGGAGAGATAGAGTACCAAGAAGCGATTAAACACGCCGACTCCCCGAATGATTTGCGCCTACAGATTAAGCTCAATAGTAAAAAGAATAAACGCAGCTTCACCGACAACAGTGAGAGCTTGTCTTTAAATAACAGCTAGTTTTATTTAAAGCACACAAAAAAGCAGCTTACCTTTTTAAGATAAGCCACTAAAAGGAGATGCTGCTTTTTTGCTGCANGGATATCAGCTATCTAGCNTTATCTTNGCANNCTTGATTATTACAAATGCCGTANAGCACNAANGAGTGGCCTGATAACTTAAAGCCNTGCTCTTTNGCCACTTTNAGCTGCTCTTCTTCGATGACCTCNTTATGAAACTCAACGATTTTGCCGCAGATNTCACANACCANNTGNTCATGATGCTNCTCTTGGGTGATCTCAAACACNGATAAGTTATTTTCAAAATTNTGGCGCTCAACAATACCAGCTTGCTCAAACTGAGTNAGCACTCGGTANACGGTCGCTAGNCCAACGTCNTCNCCTTGCTCAATCAGCGCTTTATAGACCTCTTCTGCGCTCATATGATGACGTTCTGCCTGCTCAAGCAGCTCTAATATTTTCACACGCGGTAAGGTTACNTTTANCCCCGCTTTACGTANTTCNTGATTNGTAATNGTCATAATATCCCTTCTGACTGTTAAGTCTTAACAAATAAGAATAAAGAAATCATTATTAAAAGTANTTAGCCTTATACTGATGATTTAAAGCCGAAATAATGTAGTTATCAGTCGCTAGCATTACCTAGCAACCTTAACGCAAGCTCATGAATTTACACTATAAATCATTAAAAGCAACCCCAAGAACTGCGTAAATAATGT